>JACKQG010000646.1_pt1 | contig 50131 bp, 41 predicted proteins | sample 8237621 | NCBI WGS metagenome assembly JACKQG01 (sample SAMN15677084, study PRJNA649215) | marine metagenome | biome: marine; feature: Black Sea; material: saline water; isolation source: suspended particulate matter (SPM) from the Black Sea western gyre | collected 2013-06-09/2013-06-10 | depth... | reverse complement strand
AGGTTAACACCTTGACTGTTATGGCTAATGAATCTTACGAAGACTTCGCTACTCAGCTACAGAAGGAGATTGAAGAGGAAGGCGGAATCAAGTTTGGCGTTGTTGAACAGCACCTCTTTGCGAACATCCCCGTGTTATTCGATGGTCATACGATCGAATATCTAGGTGTTGAGAAATCGGAACAAGTGTGGGACTATTTAAAAGAAAAGAGCTATATAGATGCGAGGGGCAAGATACAAGATTCTCTTCGCGCAGATATTAAAGCTGGAAAAGTTGAATTGCCCAAAGATATGATCGTGCACTCCGAAAAGATCATAAACGTTTTGCGTAAGACCGCTGGTTCACTTAATATCAAAAACGCTGACGACAGGAGAAGGGTGGAACTTAACAAAGGCATCTTTCTTAGTGAAGAATTCAAGACGCTTTGGGAGTGCATAAAGTATAAAACTACTTTTCGAGTTTCTTTTGACAGTGAGACGCTGATCCAGAAATGTGTAGATGAAATAAATAAAAACCTCATTGTTGGTCGTGCTAAATTCATCACCCGATTACATAGGCAACGCATCGATAGAGGCGGGGTGCATGGAGATCAAGTGGATGAGCAGCACTCTATAGCTAAGGCTGAAGATTATCAGTTGCCTGACCTGTTGAGCTACTTACAAAACGAAACTAATCTGACTCGCCGTACGTTGGTAGAAATACTACAGAGAAGTGATCGGCTTCAGGATTTCAAAAATAATCCTCAAAAGTATATTGAGCAGGTAGCGTCTATTATTCATCATCAAAAACGTTTATTGATAGTGGACGGCATTAAATATCAGAAAATTGGTGACGAGCATTTTTATGGACAAGAGCTTTTTGAAGAGAACGAGCTGTACGGTTACTTAAGCAAAAATATGCTTGAAGCTGATAAGTCAGCATATGACCACGTAATCTACGATTCCCATGTCGAAGAAGAATTTGCACGAAAGTTTGAAATAAATGAAGATGTGAAAGTTTATGCCAAGCTTCCTGCTTGGTTCAAAATAGAAACGCCATTAGGAACTTACAATCCAGACTGGGCAGTATTGATTGAGATTGAGGGTAAGCAGAAACTCTACTTTGTAGTTGAGACGAAGCATAGTCTTTTTTCAGATGCTCTGCGTCCGGCCGAACAAGCTAAGATTGACTGTGGGCGAGAACACTTCAAGGCTCTAGGAAACGACGTGGAATTTACAGTTGCGAACTCCTACGACTCATTTGTGGAAACATTATCAACTGTTTCGTGACAGTCTTATTGCTCCTTGCGCTCTAGATTTGTAAGCCGGAGCTATCTGTCGGAACTCTTAACCTTGTATATCATCGACTCCATACATGAATTCGTATATTGAATATGCGACACTGGACTAGAATTTATGTAGAGTTGTAAGTAGAGCGAAGTTATTTTTATATATCAATTTGTTATTAAATGGGAGGTATTTTTCATCTTCAATCACTAAGTATCGAGTCCACTTTTTGTTGATACGGCTATTCACCCCGCGGCGGATGTTTTGTTACTGATTGCGTGATAGGGCGCGTGCTCATAGTGCCATCGACGGCACTGTCAATCCTACACCCTTAGCCACCATAGATGCCAGTAGGTTTCACTCGTTGGGACACTCTTGGCACCAAGTGTTTTTTTCAATTGAAAGTAAATCAAGTTCCCAGCGATGGCCTTGTGCACATTCAAACTCGAGTCGATCTTGTAACAGATGTAACTTTCCATCGTTCTCTTTTGCGCGTTTATCCATGTCTTGAATAAGTTCATCCATGTGTTGTGTAATCGCTACCATAAACAAACTAGTAAACAAATCCGTAAACGAATTAGGAATTACTTCGACCAACATATCGTCACTCCACACCTCTAGCATGCCCCCTGAATTAATTTTCCAGTAGTCACCGTTGGGGCGATTTACGGATATTGGTTGATCGGTGGGATTTGTAAGTGTGATAGTCCAATCATCAATCGTTGTTTCAAAACCATATCTGAAATGCACATCGTCTTCGATTGGCTGGCCTTGCTCGTCTAGTGTTTGAGGAATTGGAACTCCGGTTATTGTTACGGGCAGAACCTTTTGGCTATCTTTCTCGTTTAATTGCATATAGACCATTGTGTACTCCCCGTTCTTTTCTTTTAGTTCGTAGGATTCGGACCAATTGAAAGCGGTAGAGTTATCTGCTTTTAATCCGTGAATTACCCAGCGCGGGGGCGTGAAAAAATCGGAACCGTTTTTTGCCATATCTCGTTTGCTCATGCAACCAAGAAAAGAGAATGAAACGGCGATACAAAGAGTTAATGTAATTTTATTCATAGTATGTAATCCACCAACGGTTTGCGCCCATGGATTTTGCATGGTTATGTAAATCTTCTATTCGGTTTGCAGGTACGCTAACAGCTCAAAAAACAAAGACTTGGTACACTTTCCTTTTAGCCCTGTTAGCTCAGTTGGCAGAGCAGCTGACTCTTAATCAGCGGGTCGCAAGTTCGAGTCTTGCACAGGGCATTTTAGAATGAGATAGTTCGAGTTTTACTCTGCCAACGAAGTTGGCAGGCATGGGCTCTTCATCCCCCTCGGTAGCAAGTTCGAGTCTTGCACAGGGCATTCATTTAAAAAAAAGGGAAGCCAAGGGCTTGCCGCATCACAATTGCTCAAAATTGGTTCAAAAACCGCGGTTTGTAGCAATACCGAACAAAACCCTATCATGACTGACATAATGGTGTCAGGGCACTCACCGATACTACTCAGGCACCGGAAAGGGCTCCATGGTGGAGAGCCCTGAGGGTGCATGAAGGTACTTTTATTCTCGAAACACAGAAGGAGCAAACCATGGTCATCAGAACAATAGATACAAACTTGATTCGTCACTATGCAAAGTCTAGCCGCCTCGGTGCAACAGCTAGGTTGGCTGCCGTAGGTCGTAATTGCCACTCGCCCCAAGATCCCCAGTGCCGTCGTGGTAGTGGGCCTGCATTGCGTCTGAGCGTGAAAGAACAGATGCAGCAAGACGAGCTTGCGTCATTGCGACAACTTCGGTGCGATGTCAAATTGCTCAGTGGCGATCTTGATCATGACATTGCTATTCTCAATATCGTTGCGTAAACACATCTGTTGGGATGAGACGATTTGTTTGGTAGCCCTTACACTTCATCATCTCAGATGGATGAATTAAAGAACAGTGCAGATCGCGCGGTACAGCGAGTAGAAGAACTATTTTCTTCAGAGGCGATTGAGCGATTTCGGCTTATTTTAAGTGACGAAGATTACGCTGCTGCGTTACAAAGTTTTTCCCAGCCCAAACCAGTCGTGTTTCGCGTGAACACGCTTCGATCAACTGTTGCGGAAGTCTTAGAAGAAATTGAATCCGCTGGTGTAGTCGTTTCTTCAATTCCGTGGTGTCCCCTCGGGTACAAGTTAGAGGTTGGAACCATTCGTGACCTCCAAGCGTTGCGATGTGGAAAAGATGGGTTGATCTACATCCAAGCGGCGTCAAGTATGACCGCGGCGCACGCCATGCAACTCGAAGAGGGCATGAGTGTACTTGACATGTGCGCTGCACCGGGAAGTAAAACTTCCCAACTCGCAGCAGCGATGAACAATACAGGAATTATGGTTGCGAACGATCGAAGCAAAAAACGTCTTTACCGGTTGCGAGAAATTTTACAGTGGCAAAACGCAACGAACGTAGAAATTCTTTGTGGAGCTGGAGAGAAGTTGGGAAAAACACACGCAGATTGTTTTGACCGAGTCCTCGTGGATGTTCCATGTAGTGGAGAAGGTCGGTTCCGGATTGAAAAACCAATTCGATTTGAAAGGTGGAACGTGCAGGCGATTCGCCGGCTCGCAAAATTACAAGAGCAGTTACTTATTGCTGCGCTGCGCTGTGTTAAAGTTGGTGGCAGAGTTGTTTATTCAACATGTACGTTTGCGCCAGAAGAAAATGAATGCGTGTTGGATCGAGTTCTCTCGCGAAGTTCGATTCACGCAAATGTTCTGCCGATTCCCAAAGAACTCCTGCCAACTTCTTCAAGGTCGTCACTATCTCATTGGGGTGGTAAAACGTTTGCAAATAATCTTGAAGGTGCAATTCGTATCGTTCCCAATGAAACTACGACAGGTTTTTTCGTTGCTGTGTTAGAACGCGAACACTGAATGAATCAATAATGCACAAACTGCAACCTATGAAGAGTGTCCCGCGATCTCATAAAAAAGTAATGGGTTTCAGAAAGTAACCCTTATGCGTATCGTTCAACCATCTCTTTTGTAAGTGACGAAACTTTATCTACTAGTTCTGTTGGTTTTATAACTTTGCAACTTGGTCCCATGCCAAGAATCCACCAGACAATTTCGTCTAGACCAGAGACGGTACACGTAAATGTACACGATTCATCATCGTGCCATTCAATATTCTGTGTGGCATGCCATTGCGTGTCGCTGATGGTGAGCGAAAACGGATGATCAAACTTAATTTCAACTTCATAATCTTTCTGTCCGGGGATCATTTGCCATGCGTTCCCAAGGTGCTTTTCAAGCGTAAACGATGCGGGTACTTCTGAAGCGTGCTTCGTAAGTTCCATTTTTAAAAACCGACTCAATTTCAGTGTACGTATAGCGTCTCTTCCTTCATGAAATCCAACGATGTACCACGCTCTTGTTCCAAAGAACAAGGCGTATGGATGAAACAAGAAAACCTCATCTTCACTTCCGCCGCCGATGCTGTCATATTTGCATTCAAGAATTTTCTTCTTTAACAGCGCACGTTGGGCAGTGTCGTAGATATCACCATACCCTTCCTCGTCCATGGTGGGCGAGGTTCTTAGTTGCATCGTTTGCAACCGTTCAGTTAACTCTTCTCGAACAGCAAGTGGTAACTGAGATTGAATCTTATGGATTGCCATGGACGCAGGGCGAATAAAAGGAATTGCACCACTGTCTGCTAATGTTTCACACAAAGCAGACATCGCTAATGCCTCCTCAATCGTCAATCGAACTGGCGGCATAAAGTATGTACCGTTAATGGTGTACCCTTTACTTCCTCCATCGGTTTCAATTGGAATCCCCAATTCCTTGATTTGTTTGATATCCCGAAAAATAGTTCGTTCCGCAGTATTGAACTCGTTGGCGAGCGCTTCAGCAGTCCAACCCCGTTGCGTTTGAACGAGTGTAATAATTTGCATCAACCGGTGAACTTTGGTGTATTTAACTGTCATACGTATAGCGTAGCAGCCTTTAGATCTTTGACCCCAAAAGTTGCAGGGCACAGTTTGCACTGTGCCCTGCAAAGAGGTTTATTCAACTCTTCGACGTTTTTTCAAAAGCCCAAGAGCGAAAAGGAGGGTTGCGGGGGGGGCAGGGACGCTCCCACCATAGGGTGGTGATGTAGATTTGCTGTCATCTAACCGATCCACAGAAGCAGTAAAATTTGTTGACCAATCAGGCGTTGATACAGGCAAGTTGGGTGTAATTTCAACTTCTTCAATGAACGCAATTGATAGTAACTCATCCTTTGTTGGAAGCGGTTTCTTTTTCTCTTGTACATCAAACCAAGTTGGACCAGAGAAACTTGGATCCCACGTTGCTTCACCCGGTTCTGGTGCTGGATCCTGACCCGTATGGCCAAAGATTGTAATTTTCTTGGGTTGTTGATTTCCATAGTCGCCATTGTCAAGGTCTGCAATTGCTAATGAACTAACAAATACCGTGGATGCAAGAGAGATAAATATTAATTTTATAGTTGTCATGTTGAACCTCCTCACGATTCTTCTACAACGTTGCCGGTATTGAGTAATTCCCAGCCAGTTTCTTTGAATTGAGGGAAACGACCCATTGTTCCAGTAATGAGTCGAATGTCGTCTCGATCAATGACAACAGGAATGTCTTGACCAGTCCAACCAATGAGTCTGTTTCTTCCTTCGAATTGCATGGAGAAAACTCTTTCTCGCATCGCCCAATGATTCAGTCGATCTGCAACTTCATCAGCTTTGTTTGTAAACATTGCCATGTATCGTTGTAAATCTTTTTCATCTGAGATATGTCGAAGAACAATGTTACACCCAAAAATGCACCACCAGCCGTAACTTTCAAGCCAATCACCTTTTGTTACATTGTCGACATCGACTATTGGTGTGAGACCATCGACAATTCGCGCCAACGCTTCTCTTGCGTCATGGCGGCCAAGAATAACATCAACTTCTACAAGTCCTCCACGGCAAGTGTTTGCTATGCCACCGAATGAAACATGAATGTTTCTTGCAGCAGATTCATATAATTCTGCTGCTTCGGTTAACGATCTTCGTGAATTTTCCGCGTGTAAAACAGCATTCTCTGGATCGATGTCAAGCATTCGCCTTTGGGATTGTCCAAGAACAAACCACGCATGTGCTTGAGCAACTAGGTCTCGATTCGTTTTTGGAGCAGATTCTTTGTACACATCGACAACACGTTGCGCCATTCCTTGCGCTTCAGCAAGTTCCCACAGTGTGTAGTGCGCATTTGCAGCAGTTGTTTGTAGGAGTAGCCGAAGGCTGGTTGAAATTGGATGTTGTCGAAGACCGGATTGAGCAGCAGTAAGAACTTTGCTAAATCGACCGAGCCCATCATATCCACCAGCAAGTCGGTTATACGCTCTTGCTTTATCTTCACTGGTCTTTGCAACTCGCAACGCAATTTGTGAAGTTTCAATCATTTGTTGATATTCACCTTTTCTGTGCAATTGCTTTGCTTTTTCATCAAGCTTTTCAAATGAAGTTCTCGGTCGATTCTTCTCAACTTCTTCTTCACCATCGCAAAGCCATCTGGCAACTTCGTCGACAGACCAATCGAGCATCTCTGCGATAAACATCACGAGTTCAATTTTTGGCGATCCACTTGTGGGCACAAGTTTTGTCGAGTCGCGCCCTAGCATTTGCGCAAGTTCACGTCGCGTTTTGCCTCGATATGTTTGTGCTAACTCGAGCAATTGTTCGAGTCGACTCTTCCGTAATTTGATTCCTATTTCTGTCATTGTTCTCTCCTGATCTTCTCTTTGATCAAGTTTCAATCGGGTCGATATTGTCATCCGCGATGACTATTGCACGCAAGCTGCAGTCCACCACCAACCCCAGTACTTGAGCACGCTACACGAAGATTTTGCCATCTCGCCGAAAAGTCGCCTTTTTTCTTGGAAGTTTTTTTTGGCGGCATTCCGCCAAAAGGCACAGTTTAGATTTCGGGCAACTTTTTTAAGAATTTGCCAATTTGTGGGTTACAACACTGACACACAAGCCGGCGGTCGGCTTGTATTGGAACTGTAAGTTGTGACTTAAAAATGAGTTACAAGAAAAAGTGCATATTGCACGAAGAAAGGAATCGATTATGTTTGCATGGAAAAGCATGGTATTGGGATTGGGCTTGCTGGTGTCTGTCGGTGTTTTACCGGCGTGCCAGAACGGCGGTACATTTGAAGGGGAAGTTATTACGCCTCTGGTAAGAATTACAGGAGATTTCACATTATTTCCAATTGGTGATCCTAGAGCGATTGATATAGATGGATTGATTCCAACCCCGATTACTTTTAATGGTGACGATTATTTTTACTATCCCTCTACAGGCTGGATATTAAATCCGGCGACTGGTCAGTTTTTTCAACTGGATGATCCAACTTGGCAAAAATTTAGAAGAGAGTTTAGAGGGACGAGCTTTGGAGGAAGAAGTGGCGATAGGACAAGTGCAACTTTTGAACTAAAAGGCACGGGGCAAATGACACCAATGTGGAATGCAGTCTTGGATCCTTCAACGGCGGAGATTTCAATTTCTCTCGTTTGCTATGGAGATATGGTTTTGCCAATTTGGGATACACAACGATGGCCTTCACTTCATCGGAACTTGTTTGTATTTCCTGACGGAATTGAAGGCTCACCCGACCCAATGAACATGGAATTGTCTGGTGATGCATGCGATGTCTTTGGGTACCTCGCTGCATTTGGGTTATTGGAAATGGATACAACGATGAATCAAACGAATTGGTTTGCTGTTGTAGATGAAGAAAATGAATTGGTTGACATCTTTGTTGAAGATGTTCTTTTGACAACGATCGAACTTCCACACTAAGGAATCTAACGAATGATTGATCAACAATCTTTAGTCCTCCTCTTCTTTGTCGCGGCCATGTTCTTGGTCGCAGGCTCTCCTTGCTTCGCACAAACTTGTGCGGGGTGGGGAGAGCTCTATGAGGGGTCGAGAAAAGAACGAAATGTAATAAAAGATAACGCGAGTATTAGTAAAATGAATATAGACAAAACAACACATGAACAATGTCCGATTTGCGCAAGCAAAGAAACCACAAGTGAGTTAAAACCAGAAGGCGAAATATCAGGATCAGTTTCAGTGACTAGTGAGGGGAACGTGTGGCTGACAATATTTCTTGACGACATCGCAATATTTGCTCGAGTCCATTTGTTTGAGCGAGAGAATGGTGAATTGGCGTATAGGCTCGTTGTCGAAGAATTAGAGCGAGCCGAGGGAACACACGGTTCAGTCTCATCAGACGCGCTTGGAGTTCTCGATGAAAAAGCAAGAATGGCAGAATTTTCAACACAAGACGAGGCGACATTAGAACTGTTGCGATTGATAGACGCACTTGGTCTTGATATTCAATCAGGTTCACGAAAAGCCGTCCCAGTCGCAATTGGATGTGGTTGGCGTTCTCCTGAAACGACAAAGACCATGATTGCTGAAGCGATTGCTGATCAAAAAGCTACTGAAGGCAAATAAGTTTGACTATCTACAGGGGCACGCAGCGCTCGCCTTCTTTGGCAATACGCTCGCGTGTCCCTTCAGGGGTGGAATTGGAAATGCGGGTATCTTATTGACTGATATGAGCGATCAAACTCCTGAACTAGTTGCTTTCTCTAAACTCACTATTGGGCTTCACTCTCTGGTACTCAGTGAGAAGGCCAAACAAAGTGAGTGGATGACTGCTTCGATCACGGATAATGGTTTAAAAATATTTGGTGTTTCAATTACAGATTTGCGGGGGCAAGCCGAATTGTGGGTGGGCCGAATTCATCCTAGCGACATAGATGCTGTGATTGCAGCTTTGTCAGAAACAGATGAATCTACAGAACGAACGATCTTTTATAGATTTCGTGATGCGAATGATCGGTATAGATGGATCGAATTCCGTTTTTCAAAAATCAGTGACCAAACAGTTGTCGGTTTCGTAAGTGATGGGACGCAAAATCGTGCGAATGAATATTTTTCTAGGTTACATATTGCAGGAAGGACAAGCCTTGCGAGTTTGTTAGAGAGTGGTGATATCAACGCAAACATAAATTCATTTTTAAAAACGCTTGGTTCAGCGCTTGCTGTGGATCGAGCGAGACTTGTTCGGTTTCGAACGGATGGGCGTGCATTTATCACACACGAATGGATACGACGAGACAATGTAGGGAATATCGAACTTCCAACGCAAATACCGGAAGAAGCAGTTGCATGGTGGAAAGAAAAACTTGACAAAGAAGGCAGCATTGCAATCGAGTCAAGTGATCGAACAGATTTGCCAAAAGGAGTTGCCGATGCGATAGCGGAGTGTTCGGTAAATGCAATCCTTGCTGTGCCCGCAGTGATCAACGGAACCGTTGAAGCGTTCGCATGTTTTGAAATCATGGATGGTATTCGGCACTGGCTTCCAAACGAAATTTTAGAAGCAACAGTAGTTCTTAATGGGTATGCTCGTTCCATCGAACGGCGAATTGAAGATAGAGAGCAAGCAGCAGAGGAGTTTAAACTCCGATCAAGTGAAGAGCGCTATCGGTTGATTACAAGTCATTCCCCAGTTGTTTTGTTTGGTATCGATACGAATGGAACTTTTACGTTGAGTGAAGGGCGCGGTCTTGGCAGCATGGGCGCGCGAGCTGGCGATGTTGTTGGGCGAAGTATGTACGAACTCTATCGGAATTACCCCGAAGTTCTTGAACATGCAAATCTCGCGCTTGCGGGTGAGGAATCTCATGCGAGAATTAAGATTGGTGACCAGATTTTTGAGACATGGTTTACTCCTGTAAAAGATGATGATCAAATGATCGTTGGAGTTTCAGGCGTTTCAGTTGATATTACAAGACGCCATGAACTTGAAGAACAACAGTTGATCATGATGCGAGAACTTGACCATCGGGTGAAAAATAATATTGCGTCGGTGATGTCTCTCGTTGAGTTATCAAAACAGGGCGCTGCATCGGTTCAGGAATATGCAAAAACACTCAATGGGCGATTGCACGCCCTCGCTGTCGCACACTCCACACTTGCTAAATCACATTGGAGCGGTGCGTGGCTCCGAGATATTCTTCAGTTAACACTTCAGCCGTACATGGCTGGACCGAGAAATCAAATCCAGTTTGAGGGTCCAGATGTTGAATTGTTTGGTGTATTAGCGAGACCGATGTGCATGGTGATTCACGAACTTGCTACAAATGCAATGAAACATGGTGCATTAAAGGTTGATTCTGGAAATGTATTGGTTTCAACAAGAATTCTATCTGATGAAAAAGTTCATCTCTCATGGATAGAAACAGACGGACCCGAAATGCCAACTGAGCGAATTCCAAGTACCGGAACGTCGTTGCTTGAAGGTCTTGTGAGTCACGAGATGAACGGAACGATCAGCATAGATTTTAAAAAATCTGGCTTGCATTGTGTGATCAAAGTTCCACTAAATGAGTCGTAGTAAACGTTACAATGCGGGGATGTCAAAACCATGTCCTGATCAATGTAATGTGTTACTCATAGGGGGGGGAGGTCGCGAACACGCAATCGCGTGGAAACTTTCTCAATCTCCAAAACTTGGAAAGTTATATGCAACTGATTGTTCAAACGGCGGCATTGCATCGCTCGCCGAGCCATGCGAAGAAAAATGGGATAAAGATAGAATTTTCTTCCTCAATCGATGGTGTGACAAACACGAAATTGATCTTATTGTTGTAGGTCCTGAAATTCCACTTGCCGAAGGTATTGCAGATGAATTAGCGACTGATAAGCGCCTCGTCTTTGGGCCGACAAAAGATGGAGCAAAGATAGAATCTGATAAGTCGTATGCAAAAGATTTGATGCGTCAAGCTTCTATCCCAACCGCCGATGCACGGTCCTTTCAGGATGCAGCTTCTGCAAGACAATATATTTTGCGAGGAATTGACAGAGAGTTTACAGATGATCGGATGCCTGAATTGTCTCGTGAAGTCTTGACTATTCTAGATAACCTGTCTAGTGATCCGAGTTGGATCTTCCAAATGTCTGATGAATTGCGTAAGAATTTTGAAACTCGCGTAGATCCATGCGTAGTAAAAGCAAGCGGTCTTGCAGCAGGTAAAGGCGTAATCGTTTGCAGAACAGTCGCAGAATCACTTGATGCAATTCATCTCATCATGGAAGATCAAGCATTTGGTAGCGCAGGTGGCACAGTTCTTATCGAAGAGTTTATGGAAGGTCAGGAAGTAAGCGTATTGGCACTCGTTGATGGTAGAACAATTTGGGTATTAGACTTGTGTCAAGATCACAAACAAGTTGGCGAGGGTGATGTTGGTGCAAATACGGGTGGCATGGGTGCGTATAGTCCAGCACCACTACTCGATGATGCAGCGATGGAGTTTGTGGAACGAGAAATTTTAGTTCCTGCAGTTGATGGTATGCGACGAGACGGAGTTGAATTCCGTGGTGTTCTGTACGCTGGGATTATGTTGACACCCGCGGGACCAAAAGTGTTGGAATTCAATTGTCGATTTGGTGATCCAGAAACACAACCGCTTATGATAAGACTTCAAGGAGATCTTGTAGATATTCTCTGGCGTACTGCATCGGGGCAACTTGAAGGAGCAGAAATATCTTTTGACGAGCGAGTTGCATGCTGTGTCGTGATGTGCAGTGAGGGATATCCAAGTGCGTACGAGAAGGGAAAAGTAATCACGGGGATTGAAAATGCTGAATCTGAAAACCTAGTAGTTTTTCACGCAGGGACAAACCTCTCTGAGAATACATTGACCACTTCAGGTGGTAGGGTGCTTGGCGTGACAGGTCTTGCTGATGAATTAGAAATTTCAAAAGATCTTGCGAACGCTGCATGTGAACAAATTTCATTTGACGGAGCATTTTGGCGAAGTGATATCGGGTGCCGCGTTTTAAACAAGAAAACAGTAAACGCAAAGTAAGATAAAAAAGCAGAGTGCTTTAATTCCGTAACGAACTGATCTCGTCTCGAAGTAACGCTGCTTTTTCAAAATCTAGATCATCCGCTGCATCAAGCATATTTTGTTCGAGTAACTCAATACGTTCTTCAACATTGAAATCATCCGCAGTGCCGTGTTCATGGAATGCTTCACGTGCGGTTTGCCTTGCTGATAGTTCGTTTTCAATCCCCTTACGGATTGCTTTTTGAATTGAACTCGGCGTGATGTTATGTTCTTCGTTGTATGCAAGTTGAATCTTTCTACGTCGATTTGTTTCATCCATCGCACCCTGCATTTGGGTGGTGATCTTGTCTCCGTAGAGAATGACTTTCGCTTTTACATGACGCGCGGCTCGACCCATTGTTTGCACCAAGCTTGTTTCGCTTCGAAGAAAACCAGCTTTGTCCGCATCGAGAATGCAAACAAGTGACACCTCAGGCAGGTCTAACCCTTCTCGAAGGAGATTGACTCCGATGAGTACGTCAAACTTACCTTCACGCAATTCACGTAAAATTTCGAGACGTTCAAGCGTTTCAATATCACTGTGTAAGTATCTGCACTGCAATTCAGTTTTGCTGAGATATTCTGACAAATCTTCAGCAAGTTTTTTTGTTAATACAGTAACAAGGATTCGTTCCTTGTTTTTGACACGCTCTCTTGCAGCTTCAAGTAAATCTGGAACTTGCGTTGAGGCAGGGCGAACTTCAACAATTGGGTCAAGAAGCCCAGTTGGTCGAATAATTTGCTGTGCAACTTCACCCCGTGAACGCTTGAGTTCATACTCGTTGGGTGTTGCAGAAACATAAATTGTTTGTGGAGTAATGTCTTCGAATTCATCGAATGTCAACGGGCGGTTATCAAGCGCACTTGGCAATCTGAAGCCATGTTCTATGAGTGTCCGTTTTCGTGCTTGATCACCGTTGTACATTGCACGAACTTGCGGCAAAGTCACATGAGATTCATCGATGAACATGAGCCAATCATTTGGATCTCTGTTTGGCACGTGCCTAAAATAATCAAGCAAACAAAAAGGCCGGCTTCCTTTGGGTCTATTTTCTAAATGTCTTGCGTAATTTTCAATCCCACCGCAGTACCCAATTTCTCGGATCATATCGAGATCGTATCTTGTTCTCGCTGTAATTCGTTGGGCTTCGAGGAGTTTGCCTTGGTTCTTAAACTCTTCGACGCGTTCCTTTAGTTCTTCACGAATGGATTTGGTTGCTTGTCTTAGTCCTTCTTCTGGCATGACGTAGTGAACGGCAGGAAATACAAACACATCAGTTTCTTCTGCGAGTGTTTCGCCTGAAGTTGGATGGATCAATTCAATGCGTTCAATCTCATCTCCAAAAAACTCTACCCGAACTGCGAATTGTTCATACGCTGGATATATTTCAAGTACGTCTCCTCGCACACGAAATGTACCTCTAGTAAACTCAACGTCGTTGCGAGAATATTGCATTTCTGTAAGTTCAAGAAGGAGCGCACGGCGTTCGATTGTTTTGCCACGTGACAAACCGACAATGCGATTGTGATATGAATCGGGTGAGCCGAGCCCGTAAATACAACTGACTGATGAGACGATGATGACATCGTCCCTTGTCATCAAACTACTGGTTGCTTTTAGGCGAAGCCGATCTAGATCATCGTTTCTCGCTGCGTCTTTTTCTATATAAATATCGCGTTGAGGAATATACGCTTCGGGTTGGTAATAATCATAATAACTGACGAAATACGAAACAGCGTTGTGAGGAAAAAGCGCTTGCATCTCCTCGAAAAGTTGTGCTGCAAGTGTCTTGTTGTGGCTCAGAATCAGTGTAGGTTTATTCACTTTCGCAATGACATTTGCCATCGTAAAAGTTTTCCCTGTGCCCGTTGCGCCAAGGAGAGTGTTGCACCGTTCACCAGAATCAATCCAAGTAGAGAGTTGGTCGATCGCTTGTGGTTGATCTCCCTTTGGTGCGTACTCACTGACAAGTTGAAACATTTACACTGGGTACTTACTGTCGTATGTTTCTTGATCCATCAAATCATCAGCAGTGGTGTCTTCGACCCGTATTTTGATAAGCCATCCTGCACCAAATGGATCGCTGTTGAGAATTGATGGGTCATCAACGACTGCGGCGTTTGACTCAATTATTTCTCCAACAAAAGCAGAGTTCACATCACTTGTTGTTTTAACAGATTCGACTTCACCAAGTGATTCGCCTTTGTCGATCGAAGTGCCATCATCTTGCATTTCAACGTACGTAATATCGGTGAGTTCATTGGCGGCAAACTGGGTAATGCCAACTGTGACGATATCGCCATCAATTCGAAACCATTCGTGGGATTGGGAAAATTGACAATCAGTGGGGGTGGGCATGCGTAGGATCCTTTGGGATTAGTTTTTCTTTTTCTGATGCCTCCATGGCATAAAAGGGTATAGTACCGCCTCAACGCCTACTTTCGGGCTTGTTTGGCGAATAGATTTTATGACTTTACTTCTGACTCTTGCAATCGAATCCTTGGATCCACTCATCGAAAATGGTGAGCATGGTGTTCTTGATTCTCCTGAGATTTCTTCCAACCAATTGGGTCTTCGTGGTGTGATGGTCAATGCAGATCATCTCTCAGGTTGGGGGCCGGACCAATACGACGCATTCCGAAATGCTGCAGACAAAGCACACTGCCCTTGTTTACTCCTGCGGGGAAGTCGACAACTCGATCTCGTTGGCGAGCAGGAAGCAGGGAGAGAGAGAATTCAAAGGTTAGCTGTCGCAGCGAATCGATTGGGATGCAACGCTGTTGCGATTACTCCAAAAGTTACAAGTGATGAACAAGCAGTAGATGCAATCGTTTCAGAACTTCGTGCAGCGATGGCTGTCGTAGAAAGACTAGATCTTAATTTGTTACTTCAACCATGCGAGGGTCTCACCTCTGATCCTGATGAATTGATTGAAGTTATTAAAAGAATTGGTGGCTTTAGAATTGGGGCGTTGCCTACATTTTCTTCGGCATCTCTTACTTCTGATCCACTTGAAACATTGCGAAAGTTAGCGCCGTACGCGGGCGGGATCGTAGCCGATTTTCCCTGCGGCAAAGGGAAAAAAAAGTTGGATCCAGTAGAAGGTCTCGTTGCAGTTCGTGAGGTTGGGTATTCAAACTCGGTTGCATTGCGTTATGTTGGTTCAAAGAATCCACTGAAAGAAATTGAAAAAGTCGCTGAGAAAATGAAAACTACACTTGAGGAACTGAAGTAACTATGTCGCAAGACCATCGATTAGTTGTAACGATTGACGGTGCTGCTGGGACAGGTAAAACTTCGGTTGCAAGAGAGTTGGCTCGCCGTTTGGGAACAGATTGTTTAGACACTGGAGCGATGTACCGAGCAGTCGCGGTGATTGCAGTTGATCAGGGAGTTGCTCCTAGTGACGGGAAAAAACTTGCAGCATTGGTTACAGAACAGGGGATACGATTTGATTGGTCACAATCTCCCCCTCCAATTTTACTTGCGGGCAAGGATATTTCTGTTCGAATTCGAGACCTTGATGTGAGTGCAGTTGTTTCAGTTGTTGCAGAACAATCTGAGATACGAAAAGTACTTGTGGAGCAACAAAGAAAAATCAGCCAAGATCATCCCACACTTGTAACAGAAGGTCGCGATCAAGGATCGGTAGTTTTTCCAGATGCAGCAGCGCAGTTTTATCTTGAAGCAGCGATGGAAGAAAGAACGAAACGCCGGTTACTGCAGTTACAGGAATCTGGTACGAATACAGATGCGTTGACGGTCGAAAACGATATTACATCCCGTGACAAAATTGATTCTTCACGAGAAGATAGCCCGCTCACTTGTCCAAGTAGTGCAATAGTGATTGATACTTCTGACAAAACAATGCTTGAAGTTGTAGACATCATGGAGCGAGTTGTACGGGAACATCTCGCTACTTTAGATCACGCATGATCGGCACGTTCCAAATACAACGGCGAGCTCCGGGAAGCAGTGCTTGGAGAGTATTGTTTTGGTGGTCGGTCGTTGTCCGTGTTCTCGGTTGGATATTTGTAGTTGTGTATGGATACCGGCGTCACGGTATAAAAAATATCCCAAAAACAGGTCCTTTGTTAATCGTTTCAAATCACCAATCACATTTTGATTCGCCGTTGGTGGGGTCGCTTGTTCTTGACAGACCATTTATGTCAATTGCAAGAGATTCACTTTTTACTTCAAAACTCCTTTCGTTTTTGATGCGCGCATTTGGTGTGATCTCAATTCGTCGGGGGGAGAGTGATACTGCAGCGATTCGAGGTGCGATTGCAGAACTCAAAGCAGGCGGATCGGTGATGTTGTTTCCTGAAGGGACGAGATCGCCAGATGGGAAAATAGGTGAATTCCAACGTGGTGTTTGGATGTTGATTCGCCGCGGAAACGCAACGGTCCTACCCGTTGCTTTGGATGGTGCGTTCGAAGTGTGGCCTGTAGGGGAGAAAATCAAGTTTGGCGGATTAGTAGAATCAGCGGCAGGTGAACCAATACCGGCTCAAGAACTTATAGACCTTGGTGAAACAGAAGGGATGGCACTTCTTAAATCAAAAATAGAATCCTTGCGTTTGATGTGCAGAGAAAATATTGATCGGCGATCAAAAAAGTAACACACTTGCAGATGAGTGAAACATTTTGAATGCAGCCCATGCAACAAGAAGCGCAAAAACAACTCTTATTGCTTTGATTGGCATTGAAGTTGATAGTTTTGCACCAATCCAGCCGCCCAACAACGCACCGGGTACAAGCCAAAGTGCGCCAATGATTGCGTAGCCTGCGTGCATATTAGAATCAGATTTTGTAATGATTTCAGAAAGCGAAACATCTTTCACAGTTGCACCGATGAGTGCTGTAAAAAACATAATTGCAGAAGATGAACCGATCGCTTTTCGGAGTGGAAGTTTGCAAACTCTGTTCAGCAATGGGACCTGAACAAGCCCGCCTCCGATTCCAAGAAGCCCCGCTGTGGTTCCAGTGATGCCGCCGGTAACACTTGCTCTTGACCAAGTTGTATTGGTTTCTTCTGGATTATGATTTTCTTGGTTAGCATTTTTTGGTCGAAGTGCTTCGAGTTGATCCCATAAGACCCAAAGTAGAAACAATCCAAACCCACCTTCAAGGTACGCCGCATGGAGTTGATTGGATAACCACGCGGCGAAAGAGATACAGATGATTGAAATTGGAAGTACTTTTTTGACAGTGTCTATGGAGACGTTCATCGCCCTGCGATGTCGGATTGCTGCGGTGAGAGATACGGCGGGGTTGACCGTCATCGCGGCTGCTTGTGCAAGGTGAAATGGCCAGCCAAGGATAAAACCAAGAACAGGAATCATGATCACAGAGCCACCAATTCCGAGTAGCCCTCCAAAAATCCCTGCACCAAGCCCCAAAAACAGTAACACCACAACATGAATCGGTTCCATCACACCTATTGTATACCACTAGGAATAAACTCACCCCCGGTGAGTTTCTTGTTATTTAGCGGTCATTTCAATTAACTCACCGGGGGTGAGTTAATTGAAGATGGCAGGAAACTGACCCCGGGTGAAATAATCTCTCATATCGCAAAGCGTGGTGTTCCGAAGCATGTGGATGCGATTAATTCACCCGCGGTCTGAATAAACTCACCCCCGGGAATAAACTCACCCCCGGTGAGTTTATTGTTATGTAGGGGTCATTTCGCTTAAACTCACCGGGGGTGAGTTTATTCGTAAAACGGATCTCGGTCTTACATGCTAGCGGGCGGAACGAATCAAAGTGCCTCGGTCAATGGGTGAAGAATTAGCGTTGGCTATATGATGTAAAAATGGAGTTTTGGTCCATTGTTGGTGATATTACGATTCTGTTAGGCGCAGCTGCGCTCATCGGGATCATCACTGAAAAAGTAGGGATTAGTGCTGTTGTTGGATATCTCATCGCTGGCACACTCGTTGGTCCTGGCATGCTGAATTGGATTTCTTCTGGCGAGGATGTGATTAGAGAGATGGCTGAAATCGGCGTCGCTTTGCTCCTTTTTACATTAGGACTAGAAATTGATGGGCAGAAACTAAAACAACTTTTTGGCAGGGGTATTTTTCTTGGATTAGGACAAGTACTTGGGACAGGGCTGTTGGGGTGGGCGATCTCACGATTGTTTCATGTAAATGAAGATACATCAATCATCGTTGGAGCAATGGCCGCGCTTAGTTCAACTGCAGTCGTAGCAAAAGTTTTGCAGAACCGCGCAGAGATAGATGCTCCCCATGGCAGGGTAATTTTGACAGTTTTGGTTCTACAAGACATTGCAATAGTCCCCCTTATGATTATTGTTGGAGTTCTTGGTGCAAAGCAAGGTGATACTTCTGTTGCCGTGTTGGTAGGAGGTGCCGCTGCAAAATTTGCCGCATTGTTGATTATTATTTTCCTTGTTGGTGTACTTGTGCTGCCAAGAGTGTTCGGTGCTGCCCTCATTCGAAGGAGTGCAGAATTGCCAATCGTAGTTGGAATCGTGACTTGCCTCGCTGCAATGTGGTTGGCGTTTCAACTTGGTGCATCTCCCGCACTTGGCGCATTTGTCGCAGGCATGATTTTGGCCGGTTCTCCATTTGCTGCGCAAGTCCGTGGAGATGTTGCTCCATTTCGAAGTATCTTCCTTACTCTTTTCTTTGTTACAACAGGCATGCTCGCAAACTTGCCGTGGCTTGTAGAGGGATACCATTTGATCTGGGTCATCGGCATTGCAATCGGGATCATTATTGCGAAAACAATAATCGTTTGGATTGTAGGAATTGCCTGTAACATTCCACGGAGAGTTTCTATCTCCAGTGGCTTATGTTTGGCGCAAATTGGTGAATTCAGTTTTGTATTAGGTTCTGCATCTTTGGCCACAGGAATTATCAGCGATGATGTTTTTCAATTGATGATTAGTGCATCGTTGCTCACCTTACTCCTTGCTCCATTATTGATAGTGAGGTCGAGGCAAGTTGCAAATTGGATCGATAAAAAACTTGGAAGAACCTTAATCGATGAAAGCGATGATGCAATTAAATCCATGAAAAACCATGTTATTGTGCTTGGGTACGGAGTTGCAGGAAAATCCGTTACCTCCTCATTGTTGGAATCGGGTAATCAAGTCTTGGTCATTGACATGGTGCCTGTGGGTGTACTTCAAGCAAGGAAGGATGGTGCTTCTTCAATTATAGGAAATGTGCAAAGAAGAGATATTCTTGAACACGCGGGTATTCGATCTGCAAAAATGGTTGTATCAACGTTGCCAGATTATCGGGCAACTGTTGAAACAATCGATCAAATCCGTTCGCTTTCTTCTTCAATTCCGATCGTAGCACGGGCGAGATATTCTCGGCACGCGACACTGTTCAGTTCTGCTGGTGCAGATATCGTAGTTGATGAAGAAGTGTGCGTAGGTCGCACACTTGGCGAGCAAGTGATGCGTCAACTTGGGTTGTAACTATAGTCCAGGTGCAAATCCGCGGCGCATTGTATTTTCGCAAATTGCCCGTGGTTCAACAAATTGCAACAAGTAATCTTTGCCACCAGCCTTTGAACCGACACCTGACATTCCAAATCCGCCAAATGGCATTCTTGAAACAAGCGCACCTGTGCACCCTCGATTGAGATACAAGTTGCCAACTCTAAACTCGCGTCTTGCTCGCTCGAGGTTCGCAGGTTTACGACTAAACACGCCACCAGTGAGTTTGTATTCAGAGGAGTTTGCTACTTTGAGTGCTTCGTCAAAATCTTTAACACGCATGACTGCAAGGACAGGCCCAAAAATTTCTTCTTTTGCGATTCGGTGATGCGGTTCAATGCCTGAGAAAATATGCGGACCAATATGATCCCGTCCTGTTTTTTCATCGAGGCCTTCAGGAACATTGCCTGCAAGTTCTAGTTTGCCCTCAGTTTTGCCTATCTCGATGTACGACTGAATTTCAGCCGCAGCCTTCGCGTCAATGACAGGTCCCATGTCTGTACTAGGATCTAAAACATCGCCAACGACAAGTGTTCTTGTTGATTCCACAAGACGTTCAAGAAAAATGTCGTGCGCTGAATCAACAACGATCACTCGGCTGCATGCGGAACATTTTTGTCCTTGATATCCAAACGCACTTTGTCTTACACCGAGTACCGCCTCGTCGAGATCAGCTGAAGCATCGATAATGACTGCATTTTTGCCGCCCATTTCACATACAACTTTCTTGACGAATGGTTGGTCTTGGGGTGTACGACCAGCGGATTCAAGAATGTCTAAACCAACTGCTTTTGAACCGGTGAATGCGATGATGGAAATTCTCGGATCGCGTACAAGCGCGGCCCCAACAATTGCGCCCGGACCAGCTGCATAATGCAAGACATCTCGCGGTGCGCCAGCTTCCCACAACATTTCGCAGATGTACTTTGCAATGCCAACAGTTTGACCTGCTGGTTTTACGATCACAGCGTTACCAGTGACAAGGGCGGCAACAGTCATGCCACAACAAATCGCCATTGGGAAATTCCATGGACTGATGACTGCAGCGACACCACGTGGTTGATAAAACTGTTGGTCAAGTTCACCTATGAACGCACCAATTCGATCGTGTTCAAACAGTTCTGGTGCCATTCGTGCGTAGTATTCGCAGAAGTCGATTGCTTCACACACTTCGCCGTCAGCTTCCCGCCATGTTTTTCCTGCTTCTTTCATGACAACGCCGCACATTTCATCACGGCGGTTTCGCATGATTGCTGCGGCCTTCACCAATACTTGTGAACGCACAAGTGGGTCGGTATCCCGCCAACTTGGAAAAGCTGCTTCTGCTTGTTCGACAATTTTGGACATTTCTTCAACAGTCTCTACTCGTGTTATCTCTGGAATTGTTGCTGCGTTTATTGCTGCGGCAAAGTTCGTTCGTGCATCTGCATCAGCAAAATCACGGTACGATTCTGTAAAGAATGGTCTGTTGTCGCCAACACCTTCAACTGCAGGTGAAAGGCGATGTCTTTCTGGCGCTTCTTCGATTCGTGCAACTCCCGGATCAATGCCTTCATGTTGAACATGCGGAGATGCCAGCAACACAGAAGCATCGGCATCGTCAACAAAGCTGCTTCGAAGCCAAGATTCGTTTGAAGTGTTTTCTAAAAGTCGGCGAACCAAATACGCCATGCCCGGAATCATTTCTCCAACTGGGACGTATTCGCGAAGTCGCAAGCCTTCACTGAGAACACCAGCTTTGAGTTGATCAGCCATGCCTCGTAACATTTGTAACTCTAGCGCGGCAGGGGGCAGGTCATGTTTTTCAAGCAGGGCCATCGCGGTTGCGATGGAACGAATGTTGTGCGACCCAAGTGCAAGTTTTACGCCGCCTTGTCCATTTTCTTTCGGTGTTGATTCGATAAACAGTGCAGCCATCCGCTCAAAACACGCATCGGTATCAACCTTGCGGCTCCACACTGGCACTGGCCAACCCATTTCTTCCGCATGGATGGTTTCGTAATCCCAGTACGCACCTTTCACGAGTCGGACAGTGACGCATCGACCAGTACGCTGAGACCATTCTATGATTCGTTTCGCATCCTCATCGCCACTGCGAAGGTACGCTTGCATCGCTAACCCAGCAGGGAAGTCGATCTCGTCGCAACATCGCATAAAGAGATCTAAAGTTAAATCTTTGTACTCAAACTGCTCCATATCGAAGTTGATGAGAGTGCCATTTCGCGCTGCCTCTTCTAGTATTGGTCGAAGTGCTTCTAACAACCCTTCGATTGACACGTCATTTGCAATTGGATCGGTGTTTGCAAAAAGTGAGCTGATTTTGATTGAGATATTTGTTCGTGGAATTGGACCTAAGTGATCGTTTTCTAGAACAGGTTGTGTTTTCCACGAAGAAACTGTCTTCGGTAAATTGGTGAGTAAGTCTAAATATCGTTGCCTGTATTCAAGAGCCTCGGCGTCGCTCACACACGCTTCGCCAAGCAAATCAACAGAGAACGCAACACCTTCCTTCCAAATTTTCTCAAGTGATGGGAGTGCAGATGCAGCATCAGTGCCGGCAATAAACCGTTCAGCCATTTTGGTGATTTGGCTTGTGACAGTCTTCGTCATTGTGCCTTGCATCATTCCACCAGCTTTCAAACCCATGCCAAGACCCGGTGGGAGTTTCACATCGGGCTGCGTGAGATAATCCATCAGATGATCATGCACTTGTTCGGGCGTGACGAGCATTGGAAATGTATCAACAAAACGGAAGAGTTGAATCTTGAACGCCTCGTCTTGCATCGCCCAATCCATAAGTTTGTCAGACCAGAATGCAGTTGAAAGCCAACTTTGTTTCTTTGATCGCGCTTGATTAAGAAGCAAGCTACCGATCGCTAAAATGCGCTGTTCTGTTCCGACATCGAACACACTGTTGGTGTTTCGTTCACTTGGATCGATGCGTGGAGCAGCCGTTTTTGATTGTCGTTTGAAGAGTGCCATAGGTGCGGCATTCTATCACCACGCCCGCCGGATTGCCCTTAGAAAACGGTCGTCTCCAAATGCATCACGGATGATTTTTGCATCCTCAAATGCCGGTTCATTTTGCAACATCGCAAGTGCTTGATCTCTCGTAGAAGTAGCGATTTCAATGATGAGAAGCCCATTTGGTTGAAGGACTTTTGGAGCGTCGGCGATGATGCGAGAAATCACATCCATCCCGTCTTTTCCGCCAGAAAGAGCTAATTTTGGTTCCCAATCAAGCACATTTGAATCGAGCTTCGCCATTTCACAATCTGGAATGTAGGGCGGATTTGAACAGACCACATCGAAGGGGCCTACATTGAGAAGTGGATCGACACCATCACCCTGAACAAACGTTATCTGAGAGTCAGCCTTATGAATAGTGGCATTTGTTTGCGCTAATTCTAAGGCTTCATTTGAAATGTCCGTTGCAACGATTTTTGCACATTCCATGTTGCTTGCAAGTGTGATCGCAATACACCCTGAACCAGTGCCAATCTCTGCAATGTTGCACGTTGATTCGAACTCGGATTTGCAATGTGCAATCACTTGTTCAACAAGTCGCTCCGTACAAGAACGCGGAATCAGTGTTGAATTATTGACCTGAAACTCAACTCCAAAAAACCAAGCAGTTCCAACAATGTATTGCACAGGTTCATGCTTCATCGCACGTTGCACAAGTTCGCGTAACGTGTCTCGTTCTTCACCGGTTGCCACACGATCTGCGTTTGCGTAGAGATCAATTCTAGCTCCACCAAGCACATGCGTAAGGAGCATCTCGCCAATCAAACGAGGGTTATCAATTTTTTTAGCAGTAAATTGTTCCGTCATCCAATCAAGGAGAAGGCGCGTGGTCCATTTGGTTATCTGTGTTTCGCTCACGCAGGGATTGTACGTGCGAATTGGGTCAGTTCTTTAATTCCCGACCTTTTTTCGGCAAGCTTTTTGCACTATCTCTATCAGTTGGTCAGTTCTAAATGGTTTGAACAAAACAGTGTGCATGCCTTCTTGACTTGCTCGCATAATTGAATGGTGGGGGTCATATCCAAAGCCAGTCATGAGAACAACTAGCTGATCGGGCCACATTTCAGTTGCGGCGTGGAAAACTTCATATCCATTGAGCCCTGGCATGCGAATATCAGAAATAATCATATCAAATTTCTTCCCAGCCGCATTTGTTTCTTTGAGAACTTCATACGTTTCAGTTCCGTTCACGCACACAGTGACTTCAAAACCGAGTTTTGCCATGACATCGCGTACGCCAAATCGAACGACCTCTTCATCATCAGCAACAAGAACAGTTTTACCTTGAAGTGTTGGATCTGGTTGAATAAAACCAGCTCGGTCAGCATCTAAAATTGTTTGTGGTCCACCGGTGCATGTTTTTAGCCGTAAGGAAACAGTTTCGGAAGCTTCGACAAGTTTCTTTGCAGTTTCAACATCGCTTCCTTCTTCGAGCAATGTATGAGAAAGTTCAGCGATAATTTTTAATGGATCTTCTAGTTCTGCAAGAATGTTCTTGGAGACTTCTTCGTTCGTTGTATATCGTTCGACGACCAAGAGATCAAGTGTGTGCATTGCACCGGCGATGTATCTTCCAAAAATTTCAGCCATTCTCCGATCGTTATCATCGAACGCGTTTTTCGTTTTTGATTCGGCATTAAACACACCGATAATTTTGTCGTTCATCCACAGCGGAACAGTCAATGACGATGCTGCACTATCAAGACCAGTTTTATAGAGAGGTTCAGCATCTACATCAGGACAGATATGACTTGTTCCGGTTGATGCGACGAGTCCACAAATTCCATTTTCAGTTTCTTTCGCAAAGATAACTTCACCTATTTTAAGGGGTGAAAGATTTTCCGCGATGACCAATTCGAGTGCCCCTGAGCGCTGATCAAGTAACCGTATTTCAAAGTTATCCATATCGAGAAGGTCGTGCACATAACGCACAACTTTCTCTTCCATCAATCGAAGTCGCTGGGCAACATTGAGGGACCGAACGGTCGAGGCATCGAACTGCGTAAGCTCCATACCAGCATCGCAGATGGCGTTGATTTTTGCTTGAATTGCCCCACCACCTGAAAGGATCAAATCACTTTCTTGGTCAGGGTCTACGATTTCAAAATGTGAGGACAGCAACGCTGCGATCTCTGGGTCGATCGTAGCGTCGAACGCAATTTGTAATCGTTGGCGTTTCTTTGCCATTGTCGTAGTCATTACCTTACTTGTTCCTAGCCTACACCCATTTTTTAAAGATGCAATCGAAATGCCATCGGAGTATTGACCCCTTTTGCTTGATAAACTGCGGTACTTTCAGAGTAACTTCATGGCTTTTTTGCCATAATATCCACACTCTCTACAAGATGATCCTTCAAACTACCAACTTGACCCGCAATTTTGCATCGTTTCAAGCACTTCGAAGCGTTGATCTGTCTCTTCAAAAGGGGCAAATCCGTGGACTTTTAGGCCCAAATGGTGCTGGAAAAACAACTGCGCTTCGGATGATTTGCGGGGTGCTTGCTCCTACTCAGGGAACGATTTTGATCGATGGCATAGATGTATCGAGCAATCCCGTTCAAGCGAAACGGCGTATTGGGTATTTGCCTGAAGGTGCACCGCTACCAAATGAACTCCGAGCGATTGACTATCTTTTATATGTGGGACGAATGTATGGACTCAATAAAACGAGTCGCACACTCGCAATAGAAACTTGGGCAGAGAGATGTGACATTGCGCGCGTGCTCAATCAAACCATCGGAACATTATCCCGTGGTTACACTCAACGCGTTGGACTTGCAGCTGCGTTACTGCATCAACCAAAACTTGTCGTACTCGATGAACCATCGACTGGGCTAGACCCAGAACAGAGCGTTTCATTTCGTGCGATTGTGAAGGAGGTTGCTTCTGATGCAGCAGTCCTTTATTCGTCACACAATCTTGCAGAGGTTGAAGCAACATGTGATGTTGTGTCTATACTTTGCCAAGGGCGAATTGTTGCAGACGGTACGTTTGAATCACTTCGCACTGGAAAAACTTCTGTTTCAGTTGAAGTTTCTCCACATTCGATCGCTTCAAAACTTTCTACATCAACTCGTGTTTCCATTGATGAGAACTGGATGCGTTGTGAATGCGACAATATTTCTGGTGAAGACATTGCCAAGATCGTTTCCGAGGAGGGCGGTTTGATTCGGTTGATTCAACCCGTCGGCGAATCGACAGAGATGACGTATCTCCGACTTATTCAAGAATCGCAGGTGCACGCATGAAAAGTGGATTTGCTCTTTTTAGACGCGATTTGCGTTCACTATTTTGCGTCGCAACTGGTCCGATCGTCGCGGCATTGTTTTCTTCTTTGTGCGCTATTGCATTTATCTCAGGTGTGTTTGATCAAGGTGGCATTGCAACAATGCGACCAGTCTTTGATTTTTCAGCTTGGTTACTTATCTTGCTCTGCCCAGCAATCACAATGCGTCTGATTGCGGAAGAGCGGCGAGTGGGGACGTGGGATCTTTTACTTGCATCTCCAATTTCATCTTTCCAACTCGCAAAGGGAAAGTTCATTGCTGCGTGGAGTTTTCTTCTTTTTGTACTGTTGACGACAGTACCGATTGTGCTTGTGTTAGAAATATATGCACAACCAGATTACGGCGCAATTTTGAGCGGATACTTGGGCATGTTTTTGCTTGGTGGTGCCGTACTTGCAACTGGTATTGTTGTTTCTTCGCTTACAACTTCTCAAACAGTTGCGTATTTGGTGACAACATTCTTCTGGTTGACGCTTTCCCTTGGAACGAAAGTCATTCCAACACTTGTTCCTTCAAAGTTTGCAGATTTTGTCTTTGCTTTTGACCCCGACCTTCGCACGAGCGCTTTTTCGATTGGTCTACTAGACAGTTCAGGCGTTGTTTATTTTCTCTCAATCATGGTGGTGATGGTTCTTGTTGCTGCATTTGCAGTTGACCGAACTCGTCGTCCTTCGCTACAGTTATCTAAAATCATTATTTCTGGAGTTTGTTTAGTTGCATCACTTGTTGCGATAAATGAAATCGCCTTGCAGGAACAATTCAGAATTCGATTTGATGCAACAGGATCAAGAAAATATACGTTGAGCGATCAAACGACTTCATTCATGAATACACTAGAAGAACCTTGGCGAATTGTTGTTCTTATGGATGAATCGTTGACCGATAGATCGGTGACTAAGCAAGTCGATGAAGTGCTTCGTCGTTACGATGATGCATCTGAACATATAACAGTTGAACGAATCGATCCATCAAATCCAAATTCAATTACTGCGTATGAAGGATTGCTGCACAATCTCATGAAAATTTATGCAGTTGAATTGCAAAGTGCAGAGACTGCGATAGCAACTGGAAAGAAAACATTCCAAGAACTTATGACTTTTGCTTCAAGCGAGTCGGCGTGGGCGGAACTTGTTTCTCAACTACAAGTAACTCCAAAAGAACTTGAAACACTCAATACACTCACAACGTCGCTTGCACTATTGGGGCGTGATGGAAATTTGATCCTTGATGAAGTTGACAAGGCAATGTTTGTTGATGCGGCAAAGCCACTCCCAAGGCTTTCTGTTGCGAGAGATATTTTAGCCGCAGCAAATGGAAGATGGTCTCGCGAACTTTCAGAGGTTGCTTGGTGGTTGCAGGAAGGAAGAAGTGATGCAATTTCTGTTGCATCGAATGAAGAAGCAGTCGCGTTTGAAACAATGTCGGCAAAATTAGCAAAGTCAGACGATGCACTTCGAAGGTTGGGCAGGCTTGAACTTGGTGATTTAGCGATGCAACTCACTGAAGGTCAGGGAGCGATTATGATGTCGCCAACGAGGGCGACAATGATTTCTGCTTCATTACTTTTTCCCGCAACAAGATCGTCAAGTGGGATTGCACAAGATCAACGCTTTCGAGGTGAACAAATCATCTCTTCTGCGTTGCGTTCCCTTGATGCAGAAGAGATTCCACAGGTTGTATTCGTGCACGCTGAAGAACAATCTTTGCTTGTAAAAAATAAAGAGGGTGTTGATATCGCAGCAGTGCAAGGGTTGTTGGAATCGAGCCGATTCCGAGTGTTAGAATGGAATCCAGCAGATAGCGCAAGGCCATCATTGGGCGACGGACCAATTGTGTATGTCGTGATTCCACCTTCGAGTCGGGCGGGCTTAGAAATTTCGCAACGCGAGCAAACATTACTCGATGCAGTGACAGGGTTGCTTGCAGGGAATGAGGCAGTCATGTTGAACGTACAACCAAGTTTGTTGCCTAGGTATGGACAAGTTGATCCGTGGGCAAAGTTGCTTCTACAACTTGGCGTTGAAGCGAATACATCGAAAGTTGTATTACAACAAGTCGCTGTTGGTCCACAACAAGTCCACATCCAGCGTGCGCAACTGATTGATCGTTCGGTTGGTGAGCACTCAATTGCAAGAGCAGTCGATTCTCGGCGAATATATATGCCACTACCAATAGAAATCAGCGGCGGGGAATCGTTGCTTGCAATTATGCCAGATGACGATCGGTGGCTAGATGAAAATTGGGCTGCTGAAACGGATGGGACGGGAAAAACTAGACTTCAAGAGGAACTTTCAGTTGCGAGTGCAGTTGTGCACCATGAAAATGCTAGGGCAATTGTTGTTGGTTCTGGCGGTTGGTTACTTTCATGGGCAGCTGACCGCGCAGCGCAATTGGGCGATGGGCAAGTGACGATGGCAAATCCTGGCAACAGTGAATTCCTTTTAGCATCGGTTTCGTGGCTCGCTGGTTTAGATGAATGGATTGCTGCAAGCCCACTTGGGAAGCAGTCAAGTCGCATCGAAGGACTCACTTCTACGATGTATACAGTTTGGCTCTTCGTTTTGATTATCGGTGTACCTGTGTTCATATTATCAGTTTCAAGTGTTGCATCGATCAAGAGGAAAGCCGCATGATCCGTACTGCATACGTTTGGTTACTTGTTCTCGTTGCGATTTTGCTTTCTGGCTTTGCAATGTGGCAACGTTCTATAGAAGTGATCAATCATCAAGATGAGGTTGTGTTGTTACTCCCAGAAAATGCAATTACTTCAAGTGAAATTGAAATGATTACGTTGAATAGGGGAAGTGAAGAGTTCCTGTTTGAACGCGTAGATGGAATATGGTGGCAAACGAAACCATTTCTGTGCAGGATGGACACAAACTCGATGATGAACGTTATCGATCGAACGCAAGGTGTGTTGCAAATTGGTGTTGTAGAAGGTGACGTTTCAAAAGATACTCTTGGTCTTGGAGAACATGCAGATAGCATTACACTAGCAACCAAAAATGAGATGATCGAGATTGCACTTGGTCGAATGACGCTTGGCGGCAGGGCGTATGCTGCTGTTGATGGTGGTCAGCCAGTGATTGTTTCACAATCGTTACATCGGATTGCACTCGATACCGACCATCGGTACTGGCGAGACATTCGATTGTTCCCTGAGTTGGCAGTTGACGCAGAAAAAATCGAGCGAAGAATTGATGACGATCTACTTTCGTTAAGCCGCACGAGCGGAAAATGGATGATTCAGGAGCCAGTTTCTGCAAGAGTGCATGATGATGCGCTCACAGAGTGGATTGGTCGTTTGGCATCGGTGAAACTCGGTTCCTTTGTTGCCGACGAGCCAGAAGATCTTGCATTGTTTTCGCTTCTCTCGCCACGGGCTTCACTTGCAATTACAGATACAAACGGAAAAACGCAAACGATTTTAATCGGCGGGAGAGTTTCTGCTGGTTCTCAAAATCGATATGTCAAGTTAAAAAATACGCCAATGGTGTTTAGTATGAACTGGGATAGATTGTCACAATTGTTTCCAACTGCTGAAATCATTGCAGCACCAACGGGGAGTGGTGTCTCGCCATTCGATGTTAAAAGAATCCGAATTGCTTCAAAAGAAAGCGAAACGATGCTACGGCGCGAATTAGAAACGTGGGTCGATGAAACACGCGGCGATACAATCGTAGAAGTTGAAGATGTGCGTGCGCTGCTTTCATGGATTCTTGATTCGCACCCCATCTCGGTTGCCATCGGACCATACCCCAGAAAATTACAAGTCGCGACGATTACATTAGAAGGGTACGATCGCATACCGATGGACACTGTTCGCGTTGCAAAACAGGAGGACGGCTCTTGGATTTTAGATAATGGCGAAAACGTTTTACGCCTTCATCCCGCTGATGCAGGCGAAGTGCTTGAATTGTTTTTGAATAACTAACCCTCAGTTAGTTGTTACTTTTCACAGACCAGCGGTAAACGGAATCAACGCCGGATATTACTTTTTCTAACTCGGAGGGATTGAGAGAATCAAAGATCGAGGACATATTGGCTAGGTTCGCATCGCCTATTGTTCTTGGCGATGTAAAAATCCAGAGTTCGTCTGCGAGGTTTTGATTGAATACGTGTTCAAACGTTGTTTTTCCGCCTTCAACAATGACGTTTGTTGCATCGTATTCTTCAACAAGATGTTTCATGAGTGGATGAAGGTCGAGTGCGCCATTTATTTCTGGTAACTCCAAAAAAGAAATCGCGCGGTTTTCCAACTCAAGTGGTTTGGCATCTTTGCCATGCGCGATGAGGGTAGGAACTTCTCCATCAAGCACAGTTGCATCGAGTGGAATTCTGAGTGTTGGATCTACAACTACGCGAAGTGGCGTTCGGTGCGAAATGGCATTTCGCACGGTAAGGCTTGGGTTGTCAGCAACTACAGTGCCAACGCCGAGGATGATTGCATCGACGCATCCACGTTTTTCGTGTACGAGTTGTAGGCTTTCTTTGCCACTTATCCAAGGCGACTCGCCTTCTGGTGTTTCGATGTAACCGTCAGAAGTTTGTGCCCATTTGCAAACAACCCAAGGCAAACTAGTTTGCACGCGGTGAAGAAAAGGAGCGAGAATGTTTCTGCATTGATCGTTCTCTTCAAACACAACTTCAACACCATGCTTGGCTAGAAATGTACCACCGCCTGCTGCTTCTGGGTTTGGATCACGGTGACCAACGACAACTTTTGCAATGCCTGCATCAAGGAGTGCTTGTGCGCAGGGACCCGTTCGTCCAACATGGTTGCAAGGTTCAAGGGTCACGTATGCAGTTGCACCACGAGCGAGTGAACCAGCCTCGTGCAGCGCGTTGATTTCGGCGTGTGCCTCGCCTACTTTTTTGTGAAAACCTGTGCCAACAATGTTTCCGGCGAGATCAACAATCACACACCCGACCATAGGGTTGGGCTCAACTAGGCCATGCCCGCGAACAGCAAGTTCACAGGCTAGGCTTAGATAGTCTTGGGTATTCAAACGCATACAAACGGACATGGTACGCGAGGGTTTCAATTTACGAAGCGAGAACTTCCTTTTTGAGACCTTCTGGCATCAGTTTGTACTCAGATGGTTCCATTGTGGAGGAAGCGCGACCTTGTGTCATGCCACGCAAGACAGTTGTGTAACCAAACATTTCTGAAAGTGGTACTTCTGCATTGATGATTCGAACGACACCGCGAACTTCAGAGTCATTGATTTGACCGCGTCGTGAGGCAAGATCGCCGCTGACTGCGCCGAAGAACTCATCTGGAGTTGTGATGATAACTTTCATAATCGGTTCAAGCAGTGCAAGTTTCGCTTGCGTACATGCTTGGCGGCAACCGAGTGCGCCAGCTTGTTCAAATGCAACTTGGCTTGAGTCAACTTCGTGATACGAACCATCGATCAATTCGACGCATACATTCACAAGTGGATAACCACCAAGAATACCCGAAGCAGTTGCAGCTCGAACACCCGCTTCAACTGAAGAAATGTATTCGCGAGGAATTGCACCGCCAGAAATCTTCTCAACAAACACAACACCGTTTTTCATAGTGAGTTCTTGTTCAGTTGCTTCTGTTTCCGTCATTGGGCGAACGTTGAGAACAACATCACCAAACTGACCGCGTCCACCAGATTGCTTTACGAACTTACCGCGAACATTTTCAGCAACGCCAGTAATTGTTTCCCTATAACTTACACGTGGTGTTCCGACGTTGACGCCGATTTTAAGATCGCGTGTGAGTTTGTTCTTGACGATTTCAAGGTGAAGTTCACCCATGCCGGAGATAATAGTCTCGCCAGTTTCATCGTTATATCGTGCACGGAATGAAGGGTCTTCACGTGTAATCGTAGTAAGAGCTTCGCCAAGTTTCTTTTTGTCGTCGTTTGTAATTGGCTCGATCGACATTGAAATCACTGGGTCAGGGAAGTGTATTCGTTCAAGAACAATTGGGTCGTTGATATCACATAACGTGTCACCAGTGCCGGAGTTTTTCAAGCCAACGACAGCGACAATTGAACCAGCGGGAGCATAGTCAAGTGCAGCACGATCTTTTGCGTGCATTTCATAGATGCGAGAAACATTTTCTTTTCGTCCATTTACTGGATTGAGCACTCGGCTTCCTTTTTCAAGACGTCCAGAGTAAACACGCACATACGTGAGGTCACCATGTGAATCGTTGACGACTTTGAAGACGAGGCCTGAGAAAGGAGCCTCGTCATTGTGTGCACGAGTAAGTTTTTCACTTTCATCTTTTGGATTCGTACCTTCAACTTCTGGAACTTCAGTTGGGTTTGGTAGGTATTCAATAACGCCGTTGAGGACGCGTTGAACGCCGATGTTCTTGAGCGCTGAACCACAGAATGTTGGGAACGCACGCATTTCAAGGGTTGCACGTCGAAGTGCAGCTTTGAGTTGCTCAGGAGTGATCGCAGATTCATCTTCGAGATATAGCATCGTGAGTTCGTCATCAAGTTCTGCAATTCGCTCGACGATATCGTGCTTCCAAAGTTCAGCCATTTCCTGCATATCTTCAGGAATTTCACGTTGTTCTACAACCGCGCCCATTTCGCTGCTGTCAAAATAGTACGCTTTCATTTCGATGAGGTCGACAATTCCTTCAAATTCATCACCAGCACCGATTGGAAGTTGCACAGCAACAGCGTTCGCACCGAGACGTTCACGAACAGTGTTGTAACTGAATTCAAAGTCTGCGCCAATTTTGTCCATCTTATTGATAAGGCAGAGGCGGGGGACGTTGTATCGATCTGCTTGACGCCAGACAGTTTCGGATTGGGCTTCAACGCCTTCCTTTGCATCGAACACAGCCACTGCTCCGTCAAGTACTCGCATGGAACGTTCAACTTCGATTGTGAAGTCAACGTGTCCGGGAGTATCGATCAAGTTGATTGTGTATGTTTCACCATCAAATTCCCATGGGCAGGTTGTCGCAGCAGATTGAATGGTAATGCCGCGCTCTTGTTCTTCCTCGAGGAAGTCCATTGTTGCAGTACCTTCGTGTACTTCTCCGATTTTGTAACTCTTGCCGGTGTAGTACAACACTCGTTCGGTTACGGTTGTTTTGCCAGCATCGATGTGGGCACAAATGCCAATGTTTCTTGTTTTGTTTAGATCTAAAGCCATGGTAATTCACCTTTTTGCTACAGCATTGAGCCGCAGCGTTCCTTTTCAATAACAATGATCGCCTACCAAAGGCGACTTGATTTCTATTTCTGTTTTACTTCACCAATCGAGTGATTGGCTGCACAATTTTTGACCCGACTCACACGCGGGTCATTTCCCATTTGGGAAAGCCTTAATGCAGCCGGGCGTCTTCTTCATCATCTTCTTGCAACGGTAAATCTCCTTTTCCGCTGAAACGCCCAATTCAACCACTTGTAAGCTTGACGCCGATCGTCAAAAACAGTGGCAAGCCCCACATTGTATCAATACAAAACACTTCGTCAACAACTTTTTACAAAATTACTTATAAAGAGGCGTTTTCAGGGTAAAAACAATGATGTTCTGGGCTAACTGTTGCGAATAAGGAATTCACGAGCAAGGTTATTCTCATCGAGGATTGGTTCGATTTCTTTGAGGAATCGCCGCCCGTCTTGAACGTATCCCGCAGTTGGCTTGATGTCGGGAACGAGCGTTGCAAAATATTTGTTAAATCGCAACATGTGCAGTTCGCGGGTAAACTTCGCGACCATTGAAGCAAGCGCAACGGGCATGTGTTTTTCGTCACTTTTTGATGCAAATGTCATCGTGACTTTTCGCCCATCAATTGTGAGTCGGTATCGACTCATCTCAATATTTTCAACAAGAATTTGAATCTTTGCTTCAGGCCACGCTTGTTGTAAATCTTGGCGGTAACGAATGCGGCCACCATGTCGATCGATCATGATTCGTGGATGTTCGCTAGGGTATTTCATTGTGATTGACTCAACGAGTTGCATAGCAGTAGCAAAATTGAGAGCGGCTTTGGAGGCGAGGCTCGTGCGTTCGTTGTAATCTTTTACATCAATTGCTTTACACGCCAACCAATCACAGCGAACACCCGATTGTTTCAAATTGCGTGCAAGACAGGCAATGTCAATTTGCAATGCACTTGGGTCCATGGCCAGCGGGAGTTTTGTCTCTAATGTTGTCCACGGTTTTTTTGGAAGCGCACAATCAATAGACGCAAAAAAATCACTGTCTGATGTTGGCTGGTTGGCTAAAAAAGAAAGTACACCACGTTCCAAATGTTTGAGTCCCTTGGGTGTTGAACCAGATTTAAGTTTTTTAGAATCATTGACCGCAATTCGTTTTCTTCGATCACTTCTTTTTTTACAAATTGCGTCGCTCAAAATATCCCAAAGGTCAGGTTCGCCATTGGCAGGGTCATACTGTTCCAAAATCATGACTGACGCCCCAACGCACAGTGGACCGAACATTGGGCCGTACCCAGCCTCATCAATTCCTGCATAAACCAACATGTTTGTAGATGATAGCGGTACAGCATCAATTCCGACTAAAATGTACAAATGGCAAAAGTATTGATGGCAATGTCAGGCGGGGTTGATTCCTCGGTGGCCGCTGCGCTCCTACAACAGGACGGGCACGAAGTTGTAGGTTGTTTTATGCGGCTTGGAACAGTTGGTGATGATTTGTCATCAAACAAAGAACAACAATTAGAGATCAAACATAAAGGGTGTTGTTCAATCAACGATGCACACGACGCGCGACATGTTTGTGCAAAACTTGGTGCGACCTTTTATGCCCTTGATTTTAAAGATGATTTTGGTCGAATTATTGATTATTTTGTAGATGAGTACAACGCAGGACGGACGCCAAATCCATGTGTTCGATGTAACGACTGGCTCAAGTTTGGTCGTCTTCATCAGTATGCTAAAACAATTGGTGCGGAGTTTGTTGCGTCTGGGCATCACGCTCAAGTGTTGCACACACCAAGTGGATCAGAATTACACCGAGGCGCAGATGATGCAAAAGATCAAAGCTATGTTCTTTTTGGAGCAACTCGCGATCGCCTTGCAGAAATGTTGTTGCCTATCGGTCATCTCCAAAAAGACGAAGTTCGAGATTTAGCGAAAAAATTTGATTTACCAGTTGCAAACAAACCAGATTCTCAGGATATCTGTTTTGTTCCCGATGACAATTATGCAAACATCATTGCAAAACGTACTCCCGGAACTATGCAAGAGGGAGAAGTGTTCGATACTGATGGGAAAGTTGTTGGAAAGCACAAAGGGCATCAAAAATATACCATCGGTCAACGTCGCGGGCTCGGTATTGCAATGAGCAAACCGGTGTACGTCGTTGCAAAAGATCCTGTTCTTAATACTGTCACGATCGGCGGCGAGGAGCAACTCAATTGCAACGTTGTGCAAGCAAAAGATACAAACTGGCTTATTGAACAACCAGATGATTGGATTTCGTGTACTGCGCAAATTCGATACAACTCAAAAGATGCACCTGCAAAGGTGAGAGTGACTGAAATGGGAATTGAAGTCGTATTTGATTCTCCCCAGCGTGGTGGTGCTCCCGGTCAAGCGGTCGTCTGTTACGAAGGCAACAAAGTCATTTGTGGCGGGTGGATTGAAAAAGTTTCATGAGTTTTGATTGGACATTGCCCTATCCGTCTCGCCGCGAAGCGGTGATTGCAAAGAATGTAGTTGCAACCTCACAACCCCTTGCCGCGCAAGCAGGTTTAGAGATGTTACGCCGTGGTGGAAATGCGATTGACGCAGCAATTGCTGGTGCAATCGCACTGACAGTCGTAGAACCATGTGCAAACGGAATAGGCTCAGATGCATTTGCAATCGTAAGTGATGAAGATGGTTTGCATGGATTGAATGCATCTGGAAAATCGCCAGAACTTTTTGAAGGTTGCAAACTGCAAGCAACAGGGTGGTCGCCAGTTACAATTCCCGGAGCAGTTTCAGGTTGGGTTGCACTTTCTGAAAAGTTTGGCGATCTTGATTTTGAAACACTCTTTGAACCAGCGGTGGGGTATGCGAACAATGGATTTCATGTTTCAAGGCAAACGGCGTTGGGCTGGGAGAAGGGTGCAGCCCGTTACGCCGAATTTGAAACATGGCAGCGAACGTTTACAACAAATGGAACACCACCTCGTGCTGGAGAGTTGATGAGACTTCCAGATCATGCAGACACTTTGCAAGAAATCGCAGATACAAAGGGTGAGTCTTTTTATAGGGGTAGGCTTGCAACACAAATGCATGACTCTTCAATGCGGGAGGGTGGTTTTCTTAGGCTTGATGATCTTGCATCGCATGCTTGTGCATGGGTTGACCCTATTGGTGTGACTTGCGGGAAAAATACACTCTACGAACTTCCTCCAAATGGGCAAGGAATTGCTGCGCTGATTGCTTTAGAAATCCTGCAACTGTTAGAAATTGATTTGTCTTGTTGTGATACTTCTGAAGTATTGCACGTGCAAATCGAATCGATGAAACGCGCCTTTGCAGATGCACACGCGTATGTTGCAGACCCAGAAATTTCTGGAACGTGCGAAGATTTGTTAGAACAATCTCGGCTTAAAAAACATGCTGCGTCGATCACTACAACAGCAAGTGATTGTGATCAAGCAACGCTCCCTCGATACAGTTCAACTGTGTATCTCGCTGCAGGAGATACAGACGGGAGACTTGTTTCATTTATCCAAAGTAACTTTGAAGGATTTGGAAGTGGTATTGTGATTCCAAATACTGGCATCGCGCTGCAAAACCGTGGTCTTGGTTTTTCTTCTGAACAAAACCATCCAAACAGTGCAGGTCCATCCAAGCGGCCGTTTCATACAATTATTCCTGCGATGCTATGTGATGACGACGGAGCACGAATGGCTTTCGGTGTCATGGGCGGTCCAATGCAACCACAGGGCCACTTGCAAGTGGCGTGCAGAATAATGTTTGGAAATCAAAATCCACAAGCTGCGTTAGACGCACCACGGTGGAAATTGCTTGGCGGACGTAGCGTTGCAATTGAACAGGGGTTTCCAGAACATATCTACGCTGAACTTCGCAAGCGGGGTCACGAACTTGAAATTGCTGCAGAACGCACAGTTGCTTTTGGTGGTGGGCAGGCTGTGTATCGCCTTCGGGATGGTATGGTTGGAGCGAGCGATCAGCGACGCGACGGTCAAGCAGTGGGATTTTGACGCGTTCCAACAAAATAGGATTGGTATACTAGGTGGCATAGATCTCAATTCCCCTCAATTAGGACTTTTATTATGACTTCAACGACTGATTATCTAGGCTCAGAGGCCACAAATCTACTTGAACACAAAGCGATTATTTCTTCTGACATCCTTCAATTGCCCGGTTGTGACTTTCTCGACCGCACATGGAAGAACAGCGATCGAAATCCACAAACATTACGGAACCTTGCTTCGCTCTATGGCAACGGTCGATTGGGTGGTACAGGCTACCTTTCCATTCTCCCCGTTGATCAAGGAATAGAACACTCAGCTGGCGCATCATTTACGCCCAACCCAGCCTACTACGACCCCGCAAAGATTGTTGAACTTGCAATTGAAGGTGGTTGCAATGCCGTTGCAAGTACGTACGGTGTGTTAGGATCGGTTGCTCGAGATTACGCCCATAAAATTCCGTTCATTGTCAAAATCAATCACAACGAATTGATGACAAGTCCCAACAACTTCGACCAAATTATGTTTGGCAGTGTTGAAGAAGCATGGAACTTGGGCGCTGCAGCAGTTGGTGCAACAATCTATTACGGCTCTGAAGAATCAGGCAGACAAATTCAAGAAGTGGCGCATGCTTTTGCACACGCACACGAACTTGGCTTGGCAACTGTCCTTTGGTGTTATCTTCGAAACAGCGACTTCAAAGTTGACGGAACTGACTATCACGCATCTGCTGATTTAACTGCTCAAGCGAATCATTTGGGCGTGACGATTGAAGCGGACATCATCAAGCAAAAACAAGCAACCAACAATGGTGGCTACATTGCAATGAACGAAGGCGGATCTTCGTATGGCAAGTTCCACAAGGGGATGTACAGCGATTTGTGCACAGATCATCCAATTGATCTTTGTCGATATCAAGTGCTGAATTGTTACAGTGGACGAGCGGGATTGATCAATAGCGGCGGCGCTTCAGGCGACGATGACTTTGGTCAAGCAGTTCGCACTGCTGTCATCAATAAACGTGCTGGCGGTACTGGATTGATCAGTGGACGCAAGGCGTTCCAACGACCGATGGCTGAAGGCGTGCAACTGCTCAACGCAATCCAAGACGTGTACTTGGATGACTCTATTACTATTGCATAGCCCGCTAGACAGCGGGTGAAACAAAGGAGTTGACACCTTGGTGAAACAAAGGAGTTGACCCCGGGTGAAATAATCGCAAATAGTACACCCAGATTAAACAACGCAAAATGATGCGATTAATTCACCCGCGGTCTAAGAAACTCACCGGGGGTGAGTTTAATTCACCCGCGGTCTAAGAAACTCACCGGGGGTGAGTTTTTCCCGGGGGTGAGTTTTTCTTGAAGGTGGGAGGAAACTGACCCCTTGGTGAAATAATCGCAAATAGTACACCCAGATTAAACAACGCAAAATGATGCGATTAATTCACCCGCGGTCTATAACTACTTTCAACCCAGAGGGTATTGTTACCCAGCTGCAAGTTGGCGAACAGGTTTTGCTACGCGGCTTGCTTCGATCTGCCGTTGCGAGTCAACATGTGCTGTGAAATCTTCGCCGAAACGAATGAGGCGCAGCGAGTTTGCAATCACGATGACATACCCAAGTGCGTAGTAAAACGGTGTAAACCAAATGTTGATGTTACCAGTTGCTGCAAGTGCAAGACCAACAACAGCAAGAACAAGTGACGCACCGATATTCTGCCCAATCACACTTTTCGCTTTTCGTGCAAGTGCGATCAAGAAGGGGATGTTGCGCAAATCATCATTCATCAACGCAACGCCTGCGGAGTTTGTCGCAATATCACTGCCTGAGAGTCCCATCGCAACGCCCACATCTGCAGTGGCAAGAATTGGACCGTCGTTGATACCGTCGCCAACAACAAGCGTGTTGTGCCCGCGGCCAATGAGGTACCGTAATTCTTCGTGTTTTTCTTCAGGTAAACACTCTGCTTCGATCGAATCAACCGCAACGGCTTGCCCAACGCGTTTTGCAACATCAAGTCGGTCACCCGTAAAGATTGAAACGTGCCGAACACCATGTTGACGCATATCTTCGATCGCTTCTGCAGCATGCGGTCGCAACTTATCTTCAAGACCAACAGCGCCCAAGTATTGCGTTCCACGCATAATGTGCACGCTCGACATGCCCTCGATTTTTTCTTCAACAACTTTCATCTGCGAAGCAATATCACTGTTGAGTTCAAGTAACCATGCGCCGCGACCAGCGTAGACGTCTGCATCGGACGTGTGCGCAATGACACCGCGTCCGTGTACTTCTTCAAACTCATTGACCGAAGTGGGCTCAATTCTTGCTTGCGTTGCAGTGTCGATAATTGATTTCGCAAGTGGATGGTTGGAGTGTTGTTCAGCATCGGCTGCTGCTTGTAACAACGCTGCGCCTTCAACGCCTTGGGCAGGAGCTAAGCGACTGACTGCAAAGTGCCCAGTCGTGAGCGTGCCAGTTTTATCAAGAATAACTGTATCAATGTCAGCTGCGGCTTCAAGCGTACGTGTTTGCTTGACCATAATGCCAAGGCGCGCTGCAGCTGCAAATGCAGCAACCATTGCAGTTGGATGTGCAATCAATAAACCGCCGGGACAGGTGACAACAAGCACGGTGATCGCGCGAACTGAGGCTTGATCGCGGATGAACTCATCAGCAGAACGACTTGTAAAGAACCACACGACTGCAGCAACCATGACGACGATTGAAAAGTAGTAAGAAGCAAGTTGCTCAATCAATTCTTGCCGTTTTGTCTTTGTTGACTCAGCTTCGCGGATAAGCGTTTCAACTTTACCAATCGTAGTGTCTCCTGCGACGGCGGTTACTTCAACATCAATCTGACCAGTTAAGTTTGTCGTGCCCGCGTAGACTGGTGTCCCTTTGCTCACTTCAGCAGGGACAGCTTCACCCGTGAGAGATGCCTGATTGATATCACTTCGACCCGAAATAATTGTGCCATCGACAGGGAGATTTTCGCCCGGACGAACACGAACAACCATGCCAACTTCAACATCTTTCACTGGCATCATTGTTTCTGTGTCATTTTTCAGTTGCCGCGCTTGACCAGGTGTCAGATCCACAAGGTCGCGGATTGCGCGCTGCGCGCCCCACGCAGTTCGGCTCAATATAAGATTTGCCATCCAGAGGAAAAGAGCAAGAAAACCTGCGGCGAGGTACATGCCAGCAGAAAGTGCCGCAAGCACTGCAAGTGAGGCAAGCGCGTCGCTTGAAGGTTTTCCTCTACTGACTTCACCCCACGCTCCGCGAAGGAGGGGAATCACAAGAATGATCGATCCAAGTGCTGCTGGAATCTGCGAAGCCAATGTGTGGGCACCCAAAATGCTTGAAATCCATGAAACAGCAAGTAAAACCCCGCCCCCAAGGGCAATAAGTAACCGCCGCTCAAGTTTCATTGCGCCTTGCATGGCATCTGCATCGGGCATTGTCAGTGGTTCACTCGTGGGTTGATCAGTCATAAAAAAGCTCCTGTGCAATTCCTACCTACTATAAGTAGTTTGTATGGTAATTGTTCGCGTAAGATACCCTAGGACGCACACAAAGAACACCGATTTGCTCAGTATTAGGAAAGTCAGCACCATGAGAACAGTTGCTTTGGTAGGGGATGGACAAATGGGGCTCGTTTTGGCAGATGCACTTGTCACTCGAGGAGAAAAAGTGAAATTGTGGGGGCCGTTTCCAGATGCAGTCGAGGAACTCGCAAAGACAAGGATTTCACCAAGGCTGCCGAGTTTTTCTCTCACGAGGGAGGTCGAAGTTTGCCCAGATGCAGCAACTGCACTCACAGGTGCTGATGTTGTGATCAACGCAATTCCAACACAATATATTCGCTCAGTGTGGTCTGGATTGAGTGATCATGTGCAGACAGGGACTCCGATTGCGTGTGTTGCCAAGGGCATAGAAATTGGTTCTTTGCAATGTCCCACCCAAGTGATTCAAGATGTAGTTGGTACAACAAGTGAAATGTGTGTTTTGTCAGGTCCGACGATTGCAACGGAACTTGCGAAGCATCAACCAGCTGCAATGGTAGCAAGTTCAATCAACGCATCGGTGGCTGCTCTTGTCCAAGATATTTTTAATGTTCCTTGGCTTCGTATTTACACACACGATGATCCACTGGGCGTTGAACTTGCGGGTGCGACTAAAAATGTAATTGCAATTGCGGCGGGAATTTGCGATGGCATTGAACTAGGTGATAACGCAAAATCAGCAATGCTTGCAAGAGGTCTCGCTGAAATTTCACGGCTCGGTGTAGCAATGGGCGCTAGTGTTGAAACTTTTTTCGGTATCGCAGGCGTTGGTGATCTAGCAACGACGTGTTTTAGTCCACATGGACGAAACCGAACGTGCGGCGAACGACTCGGCAAGGGTGAAACACTTGAAACGATTCAAGAAACGATGGGTTCTGTTGTTGAAGGCGTACCGACCACAAAGGCTGTGCGAGAACTTGCAACAAAATACGGTGTAGAAATGCCAATTTCCGAAGCGGTCTATCAGATTCTGTATGAAGGTTTGCCGATGCGAGGCGCGATTGACAGTCTGATGTCCCGTGATTTGAAAGCCGAAAATATCACTCATTAAACCCATTTGTAACCAGTGACTTTAATTCTTCAATGGCTGCGTCAGCATCGCCGCCAGTTGCGAGAATAACAAGTGGCGTTCCTTGTGTTGCAGCAAGCATCATCAATTGCATGATGGATTTTCCATCAACAGGTTCATGGTCGCCATGTGCGACTGAAATTTCGGCTTTAAACTGCCCAGCGATTTCAGCAAACATCGTCGCCGGTCGAGCATGCATGCCGAGGCGGTTTGGTACTTTGACTGTGATGGTTGCTGTAGTGGACACGGTTTTGTAGAGAGATTGATTAATGGGCACGCAGTGATTACTTTGTGCATGGGTACGGGTGAGAAACGAAAACTCAGAAACAGTTATCGTGCTGCGGCATCGGCTTCGGAGAGAAGCGTGATGACATCATCGGCGCACGTTGCTTGTCGTAAAAAACGCCTGAATGTATCTTGGCTGAGATTCCCAAAGATTGCTTCCATTGCATCAAGATGATTTTCTGGTTCATCTTCTGGGCTAAGTAAAAGCATGATTGAATGCACTGGTTCGCGGTCAAGCGCCTTGAAGTCAATGCCATCTTCGCTGTTTGCAACTGCAACATGCATTTTTTTGATTTCTGCATGTTTTACGTGGGGAACAGCAACGCCGTGCCCAAAACCAGTTGACCCCTTGTTTTCACGGCGAATGACTGCTTTGACAAATTCACCTCGCTGTTCTTCTTTCACCGCGCCTGCTGTGACAAGAGTATCGATCATTTCAGCGATTGCAGCATCTCTTGTTGTCGCGTTCAGTTGGGTGATGATTGAATCTTTGACAACAATGTCGAGTAATTTCATCGCTCGTTTCCTCCAGTAGGGGTGTGGTGTTTGTCATCCCGAAGTCGAGATTTTAGATCGGTAAGTTGGCGAACCGCTCGGTCAACGCAGCCATCAATAGATGCGTGCATATCGTTATCTTCATTGTTCGCGATAATTGGATCGTGATGTTCAACATCAGCAATAATCTCAGAAGTGTAACCGTGGGTTGTTTTTTCGATTTTTACATCGATTTGCTCGATGCGATCAAAAAACCGAGTGAGTTTTTCTGATTTACCGACTATGTACTCTTCGATCGCTGGTGTCAAGTCAAATAATTTACTGCTTACGTTGATTCTCATTAGGTTTGATCCTCTTCTTGTTCTCGTTGCGTAGGTTCATCATGATTCTCATCGGAATCATCGTTCGATGTTTCTATTCTAACAGGAACTCCTGCCTCGCTCAGAAGTTGATGATCTGGCACTAGAACACCTCCACTGACAGAAAAACGTATTGCTTCTTCCACAGTGAGTGGAAGATCAAGCGTGTCTTTGCGAGGAACGGTAATCGTATATCCGGTAAAAGGAGTTGGAGAACTTGGAATAAAAATTGTCACCGAATTCGGTGCTTGTTTTTCGAGTGTGTGAAGCGTTGGACCAGTGAGAAATCCAACAGACCAAATTCCCTTCCGTGGATATTGCACCGCGACAACGCTGCTGAACTTTGGAGCATCATTGTCGTTGATAAGAAAATCTACGAGTTGCTTGATATAAGGATAGACCTTACGAATCACTGGTACCGCAACCATTATTTTTTCGATTCGTTTGTATGCTGCGCGACCGAGCCAACCACCAACGAGCCGTCCTGAAATATAGACAATCACCGCTGCGACAAGTAAGCCAAGCAAATTCATCCACCGGTGTGCATCCCACCATGCATCGACAGCGCTAGTGCGGAGTTCAATGGTAAGTGATTGCATCGCTTTTTCGTCGGTGATTGAAAGTTCTTTTGTAAATGCCGCATCGTGAAGTTCTTTTTCAGTTGGCCCAATTGCAAAATATGCTGCGGCACCTGGAAAATAACTCGGTGTATGGACGACGACCATTTTGATGCCACCGTTGATTGGTTCTGCGATCGCCGAATCAATAAATTGATATGCCTTCACCATCAACCACAATGTGAGTACGGAAGGAAGAAGTACAGCGAGCCCTCTGAGAAAGGCACGTTTTGGATGAGGGGATGTGTTTTTTTTCTTTGTACTCATCTGAGGTGCATCATAGTCAAGGTTGCAGAGTTGCGACTAATTGCCTGATTGCCTCGGGGTAAGCTTCACATTCAAGGTCAAACACTCTGTCTGCAAGGTCTTGGGGAGAATCGTTTTTTTGTATTTCGCAGGATCGCTGCAGAATTGTGGGTCCATGGTCATATTCACCATCGACGTGATGTACAGTGCAGCCGGAAGTGAGATCACCGCTTTCAAGAACAGCCCTGTGCACTCGCATGCCATACATTCCCTTGCCGCCGTGGGCGGGGAGCAGGGAGGGGTGGATATTGATAACTCTCCCCTGCATCCATGGTTTTATCTCTAAGAGGCGGAGATATCCGCAAAGACAAACAAGATCAGGTTTTGTTTCTTCAAGCCAAGCAATTGTGCGAGCGTCACTTTCTTCAAGAGACATCCCATCAACTTTTGCAATTGCAACGTCAATATTTCGCTCAATCAGGCGATCCGTGCCAGCGAGCCCTTCTCTTGATGCAATTGCAATTGAGATCGTTGCATCGAGTTCACCACGATCAATACAATCGAGTAAGTTGAGGATGGTTCTCCCTCCACCACTAAAAAGAACACCGATGGATATGGTCACGCTTTGGTATCCCTAGCCTGAACAGTTGGGGGGCCATCAAAAGGAATCGCTTTACCCTCTGCGTTTACACTGACCATTGTGAGCGTCGCTTCAGTGACAATAACATGATCGCCGGAGTCAAATCGCTGCGCCTCAACTTTGATCTCGATGACGACGGATGATGTACCCGTTTTAGAAGTTTGTGTAATAAACCGAACAACATCTCCAATAAAAACAGGCTCTTTGAAATCAACTCTGTCCACCGATGCAGTAACCCAGCGGTGAACGCCGTGTCGTCTTGCTTCAATAAATGCTGCTTGATCAAGATAAGATAAAATAATACCGCCGAAGATTGTGCCATACACATTTGAGTCGCGCGGCATCATGATGACGCTCAGCGCAGTAGTGGGTGTTGATGTCATAGGTGTCATGTGTATATCATCGCTCCTCAATCAAAAGTCCGCAAGCGAATAAGTCCCACCATTTTGCTCTGTCTTCCGTAGATAGAAATTTAGTGATGTTTGGCATAAAAGTTCTAGCAAGTTCAATTGGATGCTCTGGATGTTGCCACACATTCTCCTGAGATGACTCAATCAATATCTGTAAAAAACTATCTTTATCAACAATTAAACCTGCAAGAAAAATATCAGGATTGATGATTCCATTTCCGCTGTGCATGGATCGCCACGCAAGTTGTGCGTTTTGAGTATTGATAATGTTGGCGATGTGGAGCACTTGTGGGTCAGAATCTACATATCCGATTTGTTTCTTGTGGAACCCATGCAGAAAACAATAAATTTTTCTCTTATCACTGTCAACGCTATCTTTCCAAGTGTCAATATCTTCGAGAGATGCGTGTTTATAAATTGAAAGCGCAGCAAGAAGAACGCTCGCATCTCGATCCCGAAGCGGCATTGTGAGGATCGCTTCTGTACAAGCTGGATCGATGGAATCGCAATGGAGTGATGCAAGTCTACGAAGCCAAGGATTGACATTTGTATCACAGGCAACGGTGCAATCATGTGGGTTGTTAACAACTTCCGTTTTTTTTGCATTCCACCAGAGTGCGGATTTGTATACATCTGCATCTATTGGAAGTTGTGAAAGTGTATCAACACAATGTTCTCGAAACGAACTCTTGACAAGCAGTTGACTTGCGCGTTTGGAAACGGATTGATCACCTTCAAGTAGGGGGGTGAGCCTTTGTACGAGCGATTTGAATGGTTCATCTTTAATCTTTTCGATGCCTGCGAGTTGGTCAATCGTGGAGGAAGATGACAATAATCGTTGGATGTCATCTTCTGTAACACTTTTGTGTGAAAGCCAAGCGCCGCACATCGTTGCAACGATGATTGTGATAGCGAGAGATGCCAAAGATGCGTGTTTCATGCTGCTGCACTCACTGTACCAATAAACTCACCTCCGGTGAGTTTATTTCAGTCGCACGTTCGCAAAGAGCATGTAGAAGCGAAACAGTAGTGTGCGTGTCATACCCATGAATACCCCATGAAGGATGCCCGAGCAGTGCGTTTCGGATATCGCCGTCGAGGAAAATGATTTGTCCACGACCAACTCGCAAGACAAGTGGGGATTCGACGGGGTTGTTGTTGCGAAGCGACCACCCCCGAAAATTCATTGGTTGTATTTTTTTGACAAGTGCACTGTCTCGTTCGATTGGCAATGAGAGTTTTTTGCCAACATGCGTGCGCATGACAGAAGCGAAGTCGCCGAGCCCGCCGATTGGTTCGATGATGACAAAAATGCCACGTTTTGCTGATGAAATTATGTCTTCGACAAGTATCTCAGTAACATCGCTTGCATCAAGCCCACCAACAATCGCTACTTGTGTAGGTGAAAGTTGATCGAGTGGTTTAGATGGAACTTTAAGCCTACGCAGTCCGTTTTGTTCAACATTCCACCGACCCGCGTGCGATGCAAGGACGACTGTATCTGAATCAAGTTCAATTTGTTGCGTTGTTAATCTCGTTTTCCACAGCGCAAGTTCTGCTGCACCACAACAAACATTGATAACCGCTTTTGTAAGTTGCGTTTGTTTTTGTACTGTATATTTTTGTGGATCGTGCCGCACAAGAATAATTCGATCACGAATGCCATCGTTCCAACTTTCGATTTGTATTCCTTTTGCATTTTGAATGAGATTGAGCGCCCAATGTTTTTTTCGTGTTGCACTATGATTCGATTGAGGACAAAGAAGGGCGGCAGTTTTTGTAAACTCCTGCGCTTCTTTTTTATCTCCAAAAAACAAAATCAAACCGCCGCGATCAAGATATTCTCTCATGACACACAGATCAACTGGAATTGCATCTGGGTCTTGCACGAGTACGAGCGGTGCTTGAAGCCATCGATCGAGGTCGTCATCAATTGTGACTACTCGCCAGCTTAGGGTTTGTTCTATTTGATTTGAAACAGATGCAGCTATTTTACGAGAGAGGCGGCTGGGATCTAGTTGTGTTTTGTTCGATCTCAGTTCAACAAGTGCGAGAGGAACTCTGCCGTCTGTAAGAAAGAGAAGTGCAAACGAAAGATTGACGGTGCTTCCTTTGACCTTTTTTTTAGATGAGCAGTGTGCTTTGAGCACTGCTCGAACGCCCTCGCGATACCAGTCACGATCCCGAAGTTGATCGAGTCCGCAACTCATTGCGGCTCTCTCTAGTCCGCAAAGGTAGGACATCATCGCCGTTCCCCCAGTATTCTTTTGTGGGGTGTAATTTTTTTGTAGCCAATCGAGTGCTTGTTGTAATGAATCCTGCAACAGTTTGGTTTGCGTTTGTGTGAGTTTGTTGCCTAGGATTTCATCTGCACCAAGTAAACAGTTGAACCCAGCAACTGTTGCATTGGGCGCACTCTCTTCTTGTGCATGTGACCACCCTCCATTGGAATGTTGTGACCCTAGTAACGTTTCTGTGATTGCACCAAAACACGCGGGAGGGATGCGGATTCCTTTTCGATGTGCTTCAAGAAGGGCAACAGAAGCGAATTGCCGAATAATTGGGGACGCATCCTCGCTCGAACTTGGTGGAGCGGTGTTGTATCCCCAACTTCCTTCACGGTTCATGGTTTCAACAAGTCTGTGTACAAGACGCTTCAGATGTTTGTCGTAACGGGGTGAGAGTCTGCAATAGATCATTGTTTGCAGTGCGCACACATAGGTACTTGGAAATTTTACACTTTCTAGTTGTTTGAGCGCAGTGCTAAGCGCTTGGGAGTGCTGTGATTCGTTTGCGCTAAGGAGGGCAAGAGTTGCGACAGCCGTTGCACCACCGAGCCCCTTGCTTAACCAGTTAGTGTGACCGGCTTCTGGTTCCCAACCTCGTGTCTCATCAAAACGATCGAGGAGTTCAGTTTTAATTCTGTGAATTGCACGGTCGACATCACTTTCGATTATCTCAACTGGTTTTGTAGGCGAACCGATAGCGCAGACGGCAAGGCATGCCGCCGAAAGAAGTTGTATATACATTTTTCTAATCCGTTTCTAGTTGAACAAGTACAGTAAATCTGGAGACGTTAATTCTTGTAGCAAAGTTTTTAGTTGTTCAGTTGTTGTTGTTGCTGAAGTTGCACCAAACAGTGAACCAATCCCGCCTTGGCGAGGAGAAAACCGAAGGATTGTTGGATCTGCATTTTGTAAACTGGATTTTTCCATTGCAATAGTGATGGCATCTGAAAGATACCCGACTCCATCGATCAATCCGTTTTCTAATGCTTCTGTGGATGTGTATGCAGAACCATTTGCAATCTTCTCGATAGTTTTTGGATCTTTGATGACATGACTACGACCCTCTGTCACTCTGCTGAGAAAAACAGTGTACGCGGCATCTAAAAAACCTGTGACTTTTTGTTTATCTTTTACAGTCCAGTTTCGGTAAATATCGTTCGCAACAGATTTTTGAGGCGAATCTTTTGCAATGAGGGTGATGGGTTTGATGCCAAGTTTTTCTAGAGCGTCTTGAAAAGTCAGAATGCTTGCAATGACACCAATTGATCCAGTAATCGTAGTTTCTTGCGCCATGATGTAATCACTGCAACAAGAAATGTAATACCCACCCGATGCTGCGACGCCGCCGTAACTGGCGATGACAGGCAAGTCTGCTTTTTTAAGTCGTTGTACTTCATTCCAAATTTCGTCCGAAGCAGTAACACCACCGCCAGGCGAATCGATGCGAAGAACAACAGCCTTTATACGGCTGTTGTCAAGAATTTTATTGACAGCAGCGGTGGCATACGAAGAAGTTGCACTATTGATGCCGCCAGTGATGTCAAGCACTGCAATTGACGATGCATTTCCAGAGTGCATGGTTGTTTCATTGATCGCACCTTGATCTTCTATTGCAGCAGCAAAACCGGTGACTCCAGTCCCCACGCCAATCAAAAAGACGACGACAAAGAGTAGTAGTGCTGCTAAAAAAGCGACAAATGTACGGAAGCCTCCGCTTGTTGCCAAGACACGGATGGTAGCTGGGCGTTGGGCTGAATTATTGTTTGTTGATTGTTCCATCGTTCATTCTCCTCATGGGTTTTGCCACATTGTACGGGAGGATTTTGCGAAACCATCAAACAATGCCTTTTTTCGTGCTTTTTTTTAGAGTGATTTATGCATGACTATTGTCGCGTCATGCCCACCGAGATACGTTTGCGAGAACGAAACAAGCGGGGTTTTCCCCATTGCGTACCGTAAGAAAGCAATCGTGTCGAATCTTGAAGCAGGTTCTAAGGATTCAGTTTTAGGATCACGCCCGCTTTGATTGGAGAGAAAATTGAAAGCAATCCCAAGAGTACAGTGGTCAAAAAGGGCGTCGATTAGTTTTAAAGCGAGCGGCTCATTCATTGCATTCAACGTACCCGAGCAAGTGATCCAATCGGTTGTGGGTAAATCATCTAGCGTTTTCACAACATCAACAACTGAAAAGGTTGCATTTTCTATGGAACGATCGATCGCAGTGCCGATCATTTCTTGCATCGCATCAATACCATGGAAAGATGAAAAGTTGATTTGTTTCTCGACGAGATATTGTGCAAAATCGCCAATACCACAGCCAACATCAAGAATAGAACAATTTTCAAAGTTGACAAAACTAGAAAAAACGTCAAAGCGTTTTATCTGACCTTCCTTGGAGTGCCAGAGCGTTGCGTCAAAAGTTCCGCCGTAATTATTTACTGCTTCTTGATAAGGTTGAAGATAGTGCGGTGTTTCGCTCACACTTTTTGCCGAGAAAGCCTTGATGACATTGGCATGAGTATTTGTGAAATCGCATCAAAGAATCTGTCGGTGAGTCTGATGTAATCAGGAAAAAAATTGTCAGAATCTGTTTCGATTGTATCTGAATCGATAGAATATTCGTGCAGCGTTCGAGAATCATCACTGATCCAGTCGGTGACGGTTGATCGTTCGCACTCTGGATGGAATTGAACTGCGAATGTATTGATCCCTCTCGTCCATGCTTGAATGTTACAGTTTTCGTTTGATGCAAGAACTTCTGCGTTTTCAGGTAGTGTTTCGACTTGCCAGTGGTGCCAATGAAATTGCATACCTGTCCATGGTTGGCCTGCAAAGAGTGGATGTTCACGACCAACAGGTGTCAGGGTGATGTCAAACCACCCGAGTTCAGGTTTGGAGAGTGGGGAAACGGTTCCGCCGAGTGCTCGTGCAAGCAGTTGGCAACCAAGGCAGATGC
>JACKQG010000643.1_pt1 | contig 50234 bp, 48 predicted proteins | sample 8237621 | NCBI WGS metagenome assembly JACKQG01 (sample SAMN15677084, study PRJNA649215) | marine metagenome | biome: marine; feature: Black Sea; material: saline water; isolation source: suspended particulate matter (SPM) from the Black Sea western gyre | collected 2013-06-09/2013-06-10 | depth... | reverse complement strand
ATATGGTTTCTTTGATCCAGAGTAACTATCGAGGCATGGGCTCGGGCATGATGCCACCTGGTTTAGGTTTTATGCTTCAAGATAGAGGCGAATTATTCAGTTTGGACAAAAATCATAGAAATTCATTGCTAGGCGGAAAAAGACCCTTTCATACAATAATTCCTGCATTTGTGACCAAAGATGGGAAACCATTTATGAGTTTTGGGGTTATGGGTGGTGCTACTCAGCCTCAAGCACATGCCCAAATAATCATCAACATGGTTGATTTCGGTTTGAACCTACAAGAAGCTGGTGATGCACCAAGAATTGTTCACAGCGGATCTTCGCAACCCACAGATGAAATTATGAAAGATGGTGGAACCTTAAGCTTAGAAAGTGGTTTTGGAAAAACCATAGAGGATGAATTAACTGCTATAGGGCACACCATCAAATATGAAAAAGGTATCTTTGGTGGCTATCAAGCAATCATGTTAAAAAACGGTGTCTACTATGGCGCTTCAGAAACTAGAAAGGACGGCCAAGCAGCTGGCTATTAAAAAGAACTAAGCCAATCTTTTTAAAACACAGATCTTATTTCCAGAAGGATCTTTCAGGTAAGCTAGATACATTTTTACACCCATCCCTTCTCTTGTGCCAGGAGGATCTTCGCAGTCTGTACCACCATTCTCAAGGCCAGTTTGGTGCCAAGTATTTCCTGTAGCTTCATCTGGAACATTAAAACCAATGGTAGAACCATTCCCGTGAGTTGAGGGATTTCCATCAATCGGCTCTGAAATTAAAAAGGTGCTTCCATCAAGAAAATACATGTATCTCTTTTGACCCGTTAAATTTTCAGATAATAGACCTGGTTTCGCACCTAGAACACCCAAAATTGCATCATAAAACACTTTTGATGACTCAATATCATTCGCTCCAACCATAATATGACTAAACATTTGCACTACTCCTGTATTAAATTAAAGTCTGTTTCTCAGCACCTTGATCTAGAATATCTTGAAACCCAACTAAATTAAAAACTTTTTGGTAACCAACCCTCTTTAAATTGTAACCAGCAATTGCTGACCTAACACCCACAGCGCAGAAAACATACACAGAGGTGTCGAAAGAAATCTCATCGTTGTTATTTAATCTAAACTCTACAACCCCTTTAGGGATATGTGATGATCCTTTAACTGTTCCAGATGATTGCAATTCCTCATGCTGTCTAACGTCTATCATCACCTTTGCATTCGAATCCTTTTTAAAATCATCTAATGTAACCCTTGGTATTACCTCGTCGGCTTTTGATAATAATTCTTCTGTGTATGTCATCTTAATTTTTAATCTTAACTTTTGTTGTATTAGCAAAATACATACCCATCATAACAAAAATAAAACCACCAAAAATAATAAATGTTATTTGTTCTTGCAGAAAAATTGCGCCCCACAAGATACTAAAAACAGGAAGCAAATATGTCAAAGTAGAAGTCTTTACAGCGCCTATTCTATCAATCAACCTTATGTAACCAAGATATCCAATTCCAGTTGAAACAACAGCAAGCCAAAGCAATCCTAAAAATGAATTTAGGCTTGGCATGGCATCTGGCAAATTAAAAACAGCAATGGGTGTCATAAATAACCCTCCGAAAAGCATAGACCAACCTATTAAAACTTTTTTATTTGAATTGGAGTGAAACTTTTGAAGATAATTACCGTTGAAGGCATAGCACAGTGATCCAATTAATGCACAAGTACTTGCAATTATGGTACTTGAGCCATTTGCTGGATTTACCAAAATAATAACGCCCATAAAACCAAGACACAAACCAATAATTTGTTTTGAAGAAATAGATTCATTCAACCAAAAGTAAGCAATAACAGTGGTTAAAAAAGCAGTGGTGCCATTTAAAATCCCCAGCATGTTTGATGTTGCTCCAAGAGAAGCAAATGCAAAGAGAGTGAAAGGCAATGCGTTGCTAAAAATAGCAATGATAATAATTCCAGGTAAGTGTGATTTAAATAAGAGTCTATATTTTTGTCTTAACAGCAAAGGCATAAATACCAAGCCAGCAATTAACAATCTCAAGGTTACTAATAAAATTGGTCCAAAATCTACTGCTGAAATTTTTATGAACATAAAAGCGCTGCCCCATATAGCAGCAAGCGTAGTCAGCAAAAACCAATCTTTCGACTCCATGAAATAAATAAGACATTTAAAAGATGATGAATTTTAAACCAATAGAAAAGTTTTAGGTTAATAATTTAGATATAAATTATTGTAAAAAAAGAAGCCTCCCGAGAGAGGCTTCAAGCTATCAGAGTTAGATAAGTCTGATAGGCGAATTCGGTAATTCACCTCTTGTCAAAAGGCGAACCCTCCGTTTTCTAATTTAATATAAATACTAATAAGATCACCTCCTGAGCAAGGGTATTAAAACAAGCAAAGACAAATCCCCTTAGTAATTTGTAGATGCGACATCTAATTAAATTATATAGAGAATTTCTCTAAATAAAATACCGTTTTGACTGGAAAAACGTTCTATTTAGTGCAGTAATTCTGGTTGGTAATATTCTTTAGGTTCAACCAAAGCAAGTTCTATAGATTCACTATCATGTGAGTCCTGGAAACTATTGATATCTAGATAATCAATGGCTTTTTGTATGTCCGCACTAAAATATTTGAATGCAATAGTTTTCAAACCAGCATTTTTATCTACAAAAGCCTCATACTCGTTAAATATTGGATCTATAGGGTTTAAATGTATTAAATTATTCATATTTTTTATTTTACTGTATATATATACAGTATTAAATATTATTATTAGACCCAAGTCAACTATTGCGTACAATAGAATTATTATCTATCAATACTTTTCGTGAATACTAAAGAGAACATCAGCGCTAGGATTGAAGCAATACAAGCTATTTATGATATCAAAAATTTAAAATTTAAATATTTGAATGCTTGTGATTCAAAAAAACCAAATGATATTCTGAGCTGCTTTGTTTCAAAAAAAGTTTACATAGATTTTGAAGATTTTGGCATATTCTCATCTGCTCAAGATATGGTAGAAAAATACACACTTTATTCATGCCATCCACATCTTATTGAGCAGCATTCAGGCAAAAATGAAATTATCAAATTATTATCAGATGATGAGGCATCAGGCTTTTGGTCTCTGTCATATAGCTTAATTGATACTCTAAAAAGTTTTAGCTTAAATATTACTGGTACCTACGAAGACTTATATGTTCTTGATGATAATAAAAATTGGTTAATTAAAAAAACAATTTTCAAAAAGAAAAGCAGTCTATACAAATCAATCTCTTCAGAGCATTGCTCAAATCCAAGGATTGCTAGATCCTTAAGTACGAAAAAGACTGTCTAAATTTTTAAAGGCTTTGAATTCAAGCGCATTACCACTTGGGTCCTTAAGAAACATTGTTCTCTGCTCTCCTGGTTGGCCTGCAAAGCGGATTTTTGGCTCAATAACAAAAGCTTGTTTCTTCTTTTTTAATTGATGCAAAAGATCGTCAAATTGATCAAAGCTCAAAATAACCCCAAAATGTGGAACCGGCACCTCATCACCGTCTACTTGATTAGCGATCTCTTGATGAGCTTTTTCCACGTAGTGACAAACCAGTTGATGTCCAAACAAGTTAAAATCAATCCAGGAATTACTTGATCTGCCCCTTTTGCATCCTAGTATATTTTGGTAGAAGTAAGTAGCTTTAATTAAATCATTAACTGGAATAGCTAAGTGAAATGGGTTCATGATGCCTAAATTATTAGTTAAATGCTAAAATCAATATACTACATTAGGCAAAGGAATATTATGAAAAAATTATTAAAGTATGTTGGTTATCTAATGCTCAGCGGTCTTGCTGTTATAAGTTTATATCTAGCTAATTTATTTTTGATGAAGCCATATTCAATAGATCATTATCTGGCTAAAGAGTTAGGAATGAGTCTATTAGAATCGCCTGAGTTTATGACATATATTGGAATTTTTGATCCCTATAATGCAATTTTAAAGCACAATCAAAGACTAACCATTGACTCATTAGCAGATGGTGAAGAAGATTACCAAGATGCATTAAAGCATCTGTCGATGTTAAAAAAATATGATGCTGCAGGCTTAACAGATGTACAAAGAGTTACACAAAAAATAGCCATTTTTGATACTGAAAATAATATTGATAGATTTGAAAACTTTAGATTTCATTCCTATCCTTTTAATCAAATAAGTGGCAATCATCTTAATGTTGTTGAGTTCATGACAGACACTCATCCCGTTCGTAATTACCGTGAAGCCACGGATTATATAAAAAGAGTTAGGCTCATTGATGAATCAATGAAATCGGATTTGATCTGGCTGGAAGAGCAAAAAAAGTTAGGAATATTTGCTCCTCTGTTTGTGTTTGATCACGTAATCAGACAGCTCAAAGAACTGCTTTCTTACACCGATGATGAAAATCCATTGATGCAAGTATTTATTAGAAAAGTTAGTGAGCTTGAAATTTCAGCTCAGAAAAAAGAATCCTTGTTTGATGAGCTCAGCTCAGTTATTACATCTGATGTAAAGCCTGGTTATGAACTTATTCTTCAATACATGGAGTCAAACTATGCTAATGCTAATCAACATCATGGTGTTTGGTCACAACCCAATGGAGATGCTTTTTATGCATCAAGACTTAGATCTTACACAACCACAGATTATACGGCTGCAGAGATTCATCAGATTGGTCTGTCAGAAGTTGAAAGAATTGGCAATCGCATGAAAGAAATCTTTGTCTTGCTTGGTTACGAAGTCAACAAACCTGTCGGCGAAATGATGAATGATCTTAATGAAAATCCTGAATTTCTTTATGCAGATACTCCTGACAGAAAAGAAATTGTCATTGCAGATTACAATCAAATGGTTAAAGAAGCTGAAGAAGATGTAAGGCCTTATTTTGAAAGATTTCCAATTAGCCCAGTTGAAGTAAGAGCTGTCCCAGAATATTCAGAAAAAACTGCTGCAGGTGGATACTATCAAGCTCCAAGTCTTGATGGATCTCGCCCAGGTGTATTTTATGCAAATTTATATGATATTAAGCAAACCCCAACTTTTGGCATGCGAACACTTACATTCCATGAGGCTGTTCCAGGTCATCATTTTCAAATAGCCCTTAATCAAGAAAATGAAAAATTAACTCTGTATAGAAAAATGGGATATAGAACTTCAGCTTTTACTGAAGGCTGGGCATTGTATTCAGAGCAACTAGCTGTTGAGGCAGGAATGACTAAGAATCTTTATGATGAGCTTGGAGTCTTGCAAAGTGAAATGTTTAGAGCGAATCGATTGGTTGTAGATACTGGTATGCATTACAAAAGATGGACTAGAGAAGAAGCCATGGATTACATGAAAAAAACCACCGGTATGTCGGACACAGAAGTAAGAGTAGAGATTGAGCGTTATATTGTATGGCCAGGTCAAGCCACTAGCTACAAAATGGGAATGCTGAAGATTTTAGAACTAAGAGAAAAAGCTAAAAATGCTCTTGGAGAAAAGTTTGATATCAAAAAGTTTCATACAGTGGTTCTAGATCAAGGAATTGTTCCTCTATTTATTCTTGAGGATATCATTGACGAATGGATAATGAGTTATTAGTTTCTTGCCTGTCTTAACACTGGTATCAAAAGCATGGCTAGTAATATAAAAACGACTACTGTTCCTAAAAAATCTCCTACAAAAAATCTATAAACTTGCTCAATGTCAGTCATAGCATTTGGGAAACTTAAATTATTTCTACTCATATATAAATTTACAAGAAGTGCATTAAAACCAGCTGATATAAAAGTAATCAAAAGAATGTGTTTGTAATTTCTTCTATTCAGTGGGCTCGACCTTGTGTGCCCTAAAGTAAGACCTAGTGAATTCAGCATAGTTAAGGCAAAGGGAACTGACATAACGCTGATCAAGCTTGGTATAAGTAATGAAAAAGAATATATACCAGGATCAAGAGCATAAGGCCCTACCAGCTCACCAAGATATAGACCTGGGATAGCTTTATAACCAAAATAAACAACACATAAAACCCTTGCAGCATGAGGTAAATAGAAAAAACCGCCCTTGCCTGCTAAAAAAAATGCGTGGGTATCTAAAAAATGCCACAGGATCCATAAAACTGTTGAAAATACAAAGCTGGTAACAGAAAGTGTAAGAAAGTTTTTCACTAAGGAGGTTTTTGTTTTCTTAGCTATTTAATATAACTAAAGATTCACGACCATCTTCATCAGATCGAGATAAATTGATGATATCTTCTGCGGATAATTTTTTCAGAGTTTTATAAACAGTTGAACGAGACATTCCAGAATTTTCAACTATGTCTGAAATATTGGAGCCATGTTCATTATAGGCAGCACGAATAATGATTGTGTAAAAGACTTTTAATTCATTTGGAGTTAAATGCCTTATATTTAAATCTTGTTCCAAGCCATCAAGCATAGCCAATGCATCGCCAATGTTTTTATAAAATTCTTTCATAAAAAATTTAATATCTTAATTGATTCAATGTAATAACTTTAAATGAACGTGATGAATTTGTCACTTCAAAAATATGAATTTAAGAGCATTGGCGGAGAGACGGGGATTCGAACCCCGGAACCAGTTGCCCAGTTACTACCTTTCCAAGGTAGCGCAATCGACCACTCTGCCATCTCTCCTGCTTATTGATAAGGCATTTTACATGAACTAAACCTAAGTATCTCTTAAAGTGATCATGGGTGAAGCATAAATACTTTTCCTGATAGAGAGGACCCCAGCAACAAAAATAAAAGTAATAGCAAGCAAAAAGCTTAGTCCAAGTATTAGTATATTGGGTGAATATATGAGATCTAAGAATTGATAGAAAATAACAGAGGAAAGTAAAGTTGAGAAGATAACGGCCGTAGTCGCAGACAAGATGCCTAAGATAAAAAACTCTGATGCAGCAGATTTAAAGATCATAGCTCGACTGGCTCCAATAGCATGCATGATGGCTGCCTCTTTGGTTCGCTGATCTTTGTTTGCGTAAATGGAAGCAATTAAAGCCAAAACTCCTGCTATCAAAGTTAGCAGAAAAATATATTGAACTGCTAGTGATGCGCTGGAAATTGAGTTTTTGGCTTGGTTGATAATTGCCTCTAAATTAACACTGGTAATGGTTGGAAAAGTTGCTACAAAATTATTCATCAGTTTATTTGAATCTTTCACCTTGATGCTCGTAATATAAGAATTAGGTAGTTCTTTGCCAGCTGCCGGAGAAAGGATAAAAAAGAAATTTGGAGAAAAGCTCTGCCATTCAATTTCTCTAAAACTTGTTACAGATACGCTAAAGGTTTTGCCTCCTGCAGAAAAAGTAAGCTCATCACCAATTTCTAAATCCATGGATGCAGCAATCTCTTGATCAACCGAAACTTCTTTAACTTCATCGCCCTCAGCCCACCATTTCCCTGCAACCAACTTATTACTGACTGGTAAAAGATTTTGCCAAGTTAAATTTGCCTCTCGATCCATCAAATTATCAAAATTTACATCAGATCCTGGACGCTTTGCAGATAGAAGTCTGCCACGAATCAATGGAGTAAAGTCAGGAGTGATCTGTGCCTGATCCTCAAAATAATTTGAAATAGGTTTTAGATTGTATTCTTGAATATTGAATAAGAAGTAATTAGGAGTATCCTCATCCAAGGTTTCGCTCCATGAATCCACTAAATCAGTTCTAGTTTCCGCAAGCACAACAAGAAACAATAATGATAGGCCAAATATTATCACCTGTAAGATGCTTTCATTGCCACGCTGAACTAAATTCTTTAAACCAAGCTTCCAGCCCGTTCCGTTGGAAAACTGCATAAAAGAAAGCGCATAAAGCAATAATCTTCCCATGGAATACAATGCAAAAGTTACTACAACCAAAGTAATAACAATATATAAAATTAATTTAAGGTCTTGAAATAAAATACCCAAGAATCCAAACATTGAAAAAAAAGCAACTAAGTAAATAATGAAGTTGCTTGAAAGTTTGATAGTAAAGTCATTTCTAAGAATTCTTATTGGCTGTGTATCACTAAGAATTTTGATGTAAGGAGCTGCTGTTGCGAATACAACAAAAGTGGCTGTAATCAAACCAAGAATGACTGGCCTGAATGATGGCGGCGGTAAATCCGCATTGATTATTCCCTGCAAGGTAGATATTAAAAGATATTGCAATGCATAACCAAAGATTAACCCAAAGCTTGATGCAGTGATAATAAGTAAAAAAAGCTGCGTAATTTGATGGCCTAAAATAAATGTTTTTGAGGCACCAAAAACTTTCATCAATGAAGTATGAAGAAGATTTCTGCTAGCATATCTTCTTACTGCCATCATGGCTGCAATGACAGAGATAATGATGGTAAATAAACTGGCTAAATTGAAGAAGGTCGTGGAATTAGCGATATCTTCTCCAAGATTATCGCCAACATCTATTGCATTTTGAAGTCTAATATTAGGCGGTAGAGTGTCAAGTGACTCCACAAAGCGATCCAGATTTTTCTGGGTACCTGAAAACAGCTGTCTATAAACCACTCGACTGCCAGTTTGAATGACCCCCATGGCATCAACATCATTGATATTTACAATTGCAACTGGGTAAAAACCGACAAAGCTAGAATTTCTATCTGGATAATCTTGAATAATCGCTTCAACTATAAAATTTTTATTACCAATAATAATGTTGTCTGATTGATTTAATTCCAACGATTCGGATACTTTTTTTTCTATCCAAATAGAACCTTGTGGCGGTGATCCCGAGTGCTGGATAGGAGAATTATCAAAATTAACTACCGTTAATTTACCTCGCAGTGGGTATGATGGGGTGACAGCTTTGATTGAAGTTAGTAAATTGCCCTCATCAGCTATGATCATGCTTAAAAATGTAGCTGTTTCAGCTGATTTAAGATCAAGCGATGAAGCTAAGTTTAAATACTTTGAATCTATCTCAGTTGCTGAACGCAATACAAGATCAGCACCAAGTATGCTCGAGGCTTGCATTTGCATTGAAGATTTCAATCTATCACCCAAAAAACCAACACTTGAAATTGATGTGACAGCCAAAACGATTGAAAAAAATAAAATTAATAGATCGCCACTAAAAATTTCTGACCAAAATTTCTTTAGGCCGTATACAAGACCCCTGCTCACAATAATTGCCCTTCAGAGAGTTCGAAAACTTCTTCACATTTTTCTGCTAAAGATAAATCATGGGTAACTAAAACCAAAGTTGTATTGATTAACTCTTTCAATGAAAATAAAAGGTCAGTAATTGCGCCAGAACTTTTTATATCCAAGTTGCCGGTTGGCTCATCTGCAAACAAAATCTTTGGCTTGTTTACTATAGACCTAGCAATAGCGACACGTTGCTTTTCACCCCCGCTGAGCTGAGTTGCATAATGCTTAGATCTTTTTGATAATCCAACTTGTTCCAAAGCTTCTTGGGCTTTGTCCATGGCATATCTATCTCCTAAAATTTCAAGAGGCAGCATGACATTATCAAGGGCAGTTAACCTCGGCATTAAGTGAAATGATTGAAAAACAAATCCGACATCCTTTCCTCGAATTTGGGCTCTCTTGTCTTCGTCTAGTTTTGTAATATCGGATCCTAACAATGTGACAGATCCAGAAGTAGGCAAATCAAGGCCTGCCATAATGGCTAAAAGAGTAGTTTTACCAGACCCAGACGGGCCAACTAAAGAGATGGGCTTGCCATGCTCAACAGATAAATTAATATCTTTAACTATTGTCAAAAGGCCCTCTGGGCTGTTAACTTCTTTTGTGATGTTCTTAACTTCTAAAATTGAATTTTTCACGAGATACCTGATTTTACTTCTAGGTATTCTACTGTTAGTTGCTTCACCAGTACATTCATCCAATCAATCAATAAAAGAAAAATATATAACTGTTGTTTTGGGTGATAGTTTGAGCGCTGGATATGGGGTTAAAATTAAAGAATCTTGGCCTTCAGTCCTTGAAAGTAATTTAAATGCAAGCGGTATGAATATAGCTATAGTCAACGCTGGAATTAGTGGTGATACAACATCTGGAGGCTTATTTAGACTTCCGAAATTACTTAAAGAGCATGAACCAGATCTAGTAATCTTAGAGCTTGGAGGAAATGATGGTTTAAGAGGAATGTCTGTTAAAAAGGTAATAAGAAAAAATTTAGAAGCAATGATTAAAATGTCTCTTAAAGATGGAGCGGATGTTTTGCTTATTGGGGTTGAGCTTCCTCCTAATTATGGAGAGCAATACACAAATAGTTTTAAGGACATGTATGCTGAATTGGCAATTGAATACAACCTCCCTCTTGTTAACGGCTCAATAAAAGAAATGGTTTCGTTGAATCTCATGCAGGCTGATGGAATTCATCCAAATATTAAGGGGCATCTACAAATAGAAGAAGAAATTAGAAATGCAATATTGACTCTATTGGATTAGAAAATCACTGATTAAAATCTCTAAAATTGTTAAATAACAGCTTTTTTGAAGTTGATCGAATCGGATTGATATCAATACCCCCTCTTCTTAAAAATTTGCCATAAACAGTTAAATCATTAACGACAAAATCCTCAAGCACAGTTACAAAGATTGACTCGATGCAGGCTTCATGGAAATCACCTCTGTTTCTATAGGATTTAAGAAATTTTATTAGTTTTGTTGAATCCATCGAATGAGAGGTAGAGTGAAGATAGATATTACCCCAGTCAGGTTGAGAGGTTACGGGACATATGGATCTAAAGCCTTGAAAATTAACAACTTTATTTTTTGGAACTTTGTTATTAAATTTTTCAATCGATGTTGATTTGGGAGAAGCATTGAATCGATTTAGTTTTTTAACCGATACAGGGGAATTTAAAAGCTTGCTTAAATCTTTTTCTATTAATTCATGTGCTGAGGCAGCATTATTAAATTTCTTATTATAAAAAGATGCTAGATATAACTTCAAAGACTTAGATTCAACCGTAAATTCTGAATGCATGGAGATTTTAATTTCTAAAGTTTCAATTGTTGGTAAATTTTTTGAATTTAAATATGAGAATTCATAAGCATTCCAATAATCCAATCCAAAAAAATTATTCAAGTGTTGATTGTTGCGAGGAATGCAATCCAGAAAATCTGGAGAGTATGAGTTAAGTACTGGAGTAGATTGTTGACCTAAATATTTTATTTTCACTGACGAGTTCCAATCCCTCTATGTAAAAGCAATAGGCATGCTGATGCTAGGACAACGATGAAAAAAACGATCATCGCCAATGCAAATGGAATAGACACATCGCTAACCCCTAGCATCCCTTCCCTGAAAGTATTTACAACATAAAGCATTGGGTTGGCCATAGAGATATTTCTCCAAAGATCAGGAAGTATGTTGATTGAATAAAATACACCGCCTAAATAAATCAAAGGTGTGAGAACAAAAGTAGGAATGATAGAAATATCATCAAAGCTATCTGCAAAAATAGCATTTATAAATCCCATCAACGAAAACAATATGGCTGTTAAAAATAAGACTACCACTGTAAGCAATGGATTCACTATTGTGAAAGATGGATAAAAGAAAAGACTAACGCAAAAAACTATGCAACCAATTAAAACTCCGCGAGAAACTCCGCCCATAATAAAACCAACTAATATGGCCCAATTTGGCATTGGAGATACTAACAACTCTTCAATAGATTTTTGAAATTTTACAGAATAAAAAGAAGAAACAACATTTGCATATGAGTTTGTAATTACGGACATCATTATGAGTCCAGGTATCATAAACTGAATATAATCGAGGCCATCCATAGTACCAATTCTTGGACCAATCAAAGACCCAAAAATCACAAAATACAACGACATGGTAACTGCTGGTGGTACTAATGTTTGCACCCAAATTCTTAAAAAACGTTTAATTTCTTTTCTAATAAGGGTAATCAAAGAAACCAATATTTCATTTCTTCTTTTCATATTTAATTCTTCTTAACCATCTCGATAAACATTTCTTCTAGCCTATTTGATTCATTGCGCATGGATGAAACCTTTATACCCAGCTCTGATAATTGATCGAACAGATCGTTAATAGATTGATCCTTTTTAATCACAACATTTAATGTGGTTGAGTCTTCGAGAGTTATTGGAAAATTCGGTATAGAGGGAGGCTGGTCTAGTGATTGATTAATATCTAAAACAAATCCTTGAACATCAAGTCGGCTTAGAAGATCTTTCATTGAGGTATTTTCAACTAATTCACCATGATCAATGATGGCTATGTTTTTGCATAGCTGCTCAGCCTCTTCAAGATAGTGGGTTGTTAATATGATGGTAGTTCCTTGAGCATTAATCTCTTTTAAAAACTCCCACATCTCTCTTCTAAGCTCAATGTCAACTCCTGCTGTAGGCTCATCAAGTATTAAAAGCTTTGGCTCATGAATAAGTGCTTTTGCAATCATCAACCTTCGTTTAAATCCACCTGATAATGTCCTAGCCTGATCATTGCGCTTTTCCCAAAGACCAAGACGTTTAAGAGTAATTTCAGTTTTTAACAATGATTCTTTTAGCGGGATGCCGTAGAAGCCAGCTTGAGTGGTAACAATATCAATGACTTTCTCAAAATTATTAAAATTTATCTCTTGAGATACAACACCCAGTAAACGCTTGGCTTCAGGAAAATTTTCATCTGTGTCAATGTCAAAGATCTTTACTTTGCCAGCAGTCTTGGTAACTAAGGAGGCAATGATTCCAATCGTAGAAGATTTGCCAGCACCATTGGGACCCAGCAAGGCAAAAAAATCACCCTCTTTGACTGCAAGGTTGATGCCCTTCAAAGCAACGACATCTGAATTATATGTTTTTTTAAGATCAGTGATCTCAAGAGCAAATTGATTCATGCGCTTTCTTCTTCAAATCCATCAACAAAAACTGTCAATAATAAACCTATTAGAAGACCGACCCAGGCACTATAAAAAGTTATAAAGAATGCAATCAGAAGAGCTGTTGCCATTTCAGAATTCTTTTTTGGAATCGACATGGCGACATAGGCGCAAGCGAAGCCAGTAAGAATAAGTGTCAAAGTTAGAGCCATCACCATTAGTGGCTGCATGAGAGTCACAAAAGGCAAGGTGAAATACAAGAAAGGGATACCCATTAAATAATAAGAACCAATTCCATCGAAGATTGAGGGCATGTGTTTATGCCCCTTTTTCCATTGCTCAGCAACAACCACATGGACGCCTGTCCACAAAGCACCTTGAGTAGGAAAGAAAGGATTGATTAATGAAGCCAATAAATTTCTAATTCCAACAGAAAGATGTGATCTATTGAGATCAATGGGTAATTGCTCATCATCACGATGTTTTTGAGCATCTTTTAGAACTTCTGTAGCAGTAACAAGATCACCAAAAAGGAGCATATAACCAATGATTACAAGCGGTAAAGCATCGATGAACATCTGCAATGTCGGCAATCCAATGTAAAGTGGAGAAGTTTTTTCAATTAAACTCATAACTGCTGGAATCTTAAAACCCCACTCAATATTAAAAGTGACTTCACCCAGGAAGAAAGCAACCAAACCAGCAATTAAAAATCCTGGCAATAACCCCAAGGATCCAACAACTTCAAAAAATTTATTCTTAGCAGCAATACGTTTAAATGGATTGGAAAAAGTAGTTATAACGCATAAGGCTATTGCTACTGTCATAGATACAGGCTGCATAAGATAGGCATCAAAGTCCTCATAAAATACTTGGTAAAAAGCAGCTAAAGCAGCTCCTAAGATGATTCCCGCTTTTAATCCATTGGGAATTCGTTCAACCAATAACTTACCCCAGCCGGTTAAACCAAGAATTAAAATCAAAGCTGTAAATTCAAAACACATTGCGGCCATAAATTGAAAAGCTTCCGGGTTGTATCTGCAAACTCCATCAACGCAAACATCTGAACCTTCGGTCGGAACTCCATAATAGCCTGCTGCCGCTAAAGCACCCATTACAATAGGAACTGCAGGAGTAACCCAGCCAGGTGCCATTGGCTCACCAAAAATTAATGGTCCAGCTGAAATAAAAGTACCTGCAACCATGCTCAAAGCTACAGCTTCTTCAAAAGTCAAGCCAAGTTTCATAGCTAATGGAGCGGCTGCAAAAGCCGTGGCACCAGAAATTACAAGACCTTGAAGAAATTCAGGAGCTCTAAATTTAATATGAATGAAAGGAATTCTTAGAGTGAATGGGCCCCACTTAATTCCATTATTTTGCGAAGTATTAATTGTATTCATTTTGATAGTTCTGACATCCCCTCTTCTAGTCCTTTTAATGTTAATGGAAACATTCTGTTATCCATCAGTTCTCTAATAATACATAAAGACGAAGTATAGTCCCAATGATCATCGGGCACAGGATTTAACCAAGCCACCCTATCAAAATGCCCACATAAACGTTTGATGGTTGCTCCACCGGGCTCCTCATTCCAGTGCTCAATGCTGCCTCCTGCATTCGTAATTTCATATGGAGCCATTGTGGCATCACCAACAAAGATAACTTTATAATCAGAGCTGTATTTATTGATAATATCTTGAACTAAGAACCTTTCTTGAGTTCTTCTTCTGTTGTCTTCCCAAACAGATTCATAGACGCAATTATGAAAATAAAAATACTTTAAATGCTTGAATTCAGTTTTAAGAGCTGAAAAAAGCTCTTCACACAATTTTATATAAGGATCCATCGATCCTCCAACATCAAAGAAAATTAAAACCTTCACATGATTAGATCTCTCAGGAATCATATTAATATCTAGAATTCCTGCATTTCTAGCTGTTGACTTTATTGTGCCATCCATATCTAACTCAAGTTCAGTACTTTGGCGTGCAAACTTTCTTAATCTTCTTAAAGCAACTTTGATATTTCGGGTTCCAATCTCAACAGAATCATCTAAATTTTGAAACTGTCTTTGTTCCCAAACTTTTACGGCCTTTTTATTGCCTCCTTCTCCACCTACTCTTACGCCCTCAGGATTATTTCCATTATTTCCAAATGGCGAGGTTCCATTGGTTCCTATCCACTTATTACCACCTTCGTGTCTTTCTTTTTGTTCTTCAAGCCTTTTTTTAAATTCCTCAAGCAGCTTTTCTAAACCTCCTAAAGATTGAATTTTTTTTAATTCTTCGGGATCTAATTCTTTTTCAAATGCTTTTCGCAGCCAGTCCTCAGGAATTAAAGCTTCAAAAATATCCTCTAAAGTCTCTATGCCCTTGAAATAGATCTCAAATGCCCTATCAAACTTGTCATAATTTTTCTCATCCTTTACAAGAACAGTTCTTGAAAGAAAATAAAAATCTTCCATATCAGCAAACGCTAGATTTTTTTCTAGAGCGCCTAATAAGTCAAGAAGTTCTCTTAACGTGCATGGAACACCAGATGATCGAACTGTATGAAATAAATTAATGAGCATTTATTTTGTTTGATCTCTCCTAGACATGAACGCAAGCCTTTCTAACAACTGAACATCTTGTTCATTTTTAAGTAAAGCACCATACAAAGGTGGTATTGCCTTTGATGTATCGGCATTCTTTAAGATTTCATCTGGAAGCTCATCAGACATTAGTAGCTTCAACCAATCAATTAATTCAGAGGTAGAGGGTTTTTTCTTCATGCCTGGTATTTTTCTAACATCAAAAAATAAATCTAAGGCATCTTTAACAAGAGTCTTTTTAATTTTAGGATAGTGAACTTTAACAATTCCTTCCATTGTTGAGCGATCTGGAAATTGGATATAATGAAAAAAACATCTTCTTAAAAATGCATCAGGAAGTTCTTTTTCGTTATTAGATGTGATGATAATTAGCGGTCTTTTCTTGGCTTTAATTGTCTCTCCAGTTTCATAACAATAAAACTCCATGCGATCGAGCTCTTGCAACAAGTCATTTGGAAACTCAATATCTGCTTTATCTATTTCATCAATAAGCAAGACAACTTGTTTGTCCGATTCAAAAGCTTCCCATAGCTTACCCTTTTTGATGTAATTCTTGATATCTTTTACTCTTTCATCGCCTAGTTGAGAATCCCTAAGCCTAGTTACAGCATCGTATTCATAAAGTCCCTGAGAAGCTTTTGTGGTTGACTTTATATGCCACTCAATTAATTCCATTCCAAGTGATTCAGCAACTTCAATTGCTAATAATGTTTTTCCAGTTCCTGGCTCTCCCTTAATAATTAAAGGTCTTTCCAAGGCTATTGTTGCGTTAACAGCCATGCTGAGATCTTCAGTTGACACATAATTTTTTGTACCAGTAAATTTCATTTGATTTCCTTTTTTGATTATGAAGAAATTTTTTCTTCTGATTTTAAGATTTTTGCAAGCTGCCTACTAGTAGCTACAAGGTTTCCATCCATATCCCATATATTACAATCTTGCTCAAAATATCCGTTACTGATGTCTTTTGCAAGACCATCAATAAATAATTGGTTTGTTTGCGGTAGTTGGCGGATATTACAGGTCAATGCAAGCGTGGGGACCCAACCCAAAGGGCCATATTTATTTTGAACAACAGGAGGCAAAATATCTGATAAATATGAAAGAACAAATGTGTCGGCAACTCCGCCTTGCAGTTCTAGGTAAGCAGAACATCTGGCTTCAGCATTATTAGCAGAAAGTTCTCTATCCCACCATGCATGATCAGGATGAACGGACATGTCTAATTGCTGAATAAATGAAGGAGTTGAGCCTAATTTAAAATTCTCATAATTCATGACTTTAAAATTATCCTGTGAAACAGAATTCATGATTTCAGGTAAAGGTGTTGCAAGACCTGAATAGCCTTTCATGTATTGAAAATCAGAAGATAAAGATGAGTACAAGCATGTTATCTTTGCGTTCTGAATTAATTTTACTTGTCCCATTGAAGAGCCTCTCGAGGTTCTAATAATTTCCACATGCAATTCAGCAGGCTCAGGTTCAGTTCTATCAAGGTAATATACATTTGAATTAATAGCGCTTGGATGAGGGAGCACTGATGTTAAAGCTTTATTCATCAATGCCAATAGATATCCTCCATGAGGTGTATTACCAACAAAATATCTTGAGTCAGGAGTAAAAGAAAAAACAGTGTCTGATACTTTTGTTAATTCTAAAGCTGATTGAAATTGTTCAAATTGGTTCATATTAAGAGATAATTACATCATTATTGTAATAGATAGAAATTAAAAATGGCTGGATTTATAGACATTGCTTGTAATTTTACTCATGACTCTTTTAAAGATAATTTAGAGACTGTAATTTTAAATGCAGAAATTGAGAAAGTTGAAAAGTTTGTACTGTTATGCGCTAGTTTAAAAGATCTAGAGCCTATAAAAAAAATTCAGAAATCAGCACCACAAAAATTTTTTATCTCAGCTGGGATTCACCCTCATCATGCCATTGAAGTCATTGATATAGATTATCAAGAACTTCTAAATAAACTAGCATCGATTTCTCCGAATGCAATTGGAGAAACTGGTTTAGATTATTATAGAAATATCTCCCCTCCCGATATACAAAGAGATTCATTTAAATTGCATATTGATATTGCAAAAGAACTACATCTTCCCCTTTATTTGCATCAACGAGAATCGCACCAAGATTTTATAAAAATTATTAAAGAAAATTTTAACAACTTTCCACCATTTGTTGTTCATTGCTTTACAGGAACTCAAGCAGAGCTTAATGATTATCTAAATCTAGGAGCATACATAGGTTTAACTGGATGGATTTGTGATGCAAAACGCAATGTTGAGCTTCGTAAATCAATTAAGAATATACCTCTTGATAGATTGATGCTAGAAACTGACTGTCCGTATTTAATCCCTAAAAATCTTCCAGAAAAGCCTGCTAAAAATATTAACGAACCAAAATATTTACCTCATATAGCAAATGAAATCAGCGAGCTCATTGAAGTGGATATCGAGGAACTTCGCTCATCAACATACGAAAATGCAATGAGATTCTTTAACTAAAACAAGACCGATCTAAGTCAAACTTCTCACAAATTTCATCATTATTTTGGCCGGCTTTGACTGAAGAATGCTTTATTTCAGTGGTTGTATCAGAGAATCGAGGAGCAGGTGCAGGCTGAATCACTCCATCAATCTCAACAAATGATTTTCTCGCTTTCATGTGATGGTGCTCTGGAGCTTCTGATAAACTTAAAATTGGAGCAACGCACGCATCAGACCCATCAAAAATATCCGCCCACTCATCTCGAGTTTTCTGTTTTATCGTCTCTTGCATTACTGCTTTAAGTTCTGGCCACTTATCTCGGTTCATTTGATCTTGAAACTTCGGATCTGAAATTTCCAATTTTTCCAACAAAACTGAATAAAACTGAGGCTCTATAGATCCAACAGCTAGAAATTTATTATCTGCACATTCATAAGAATCGTAAAAATGTGCTGCGCCATCTAACATGTTTGATTCTCTCTCATCGTGCCAAAATCCAGAAGCTTTAAAGGCATAAAACATAGACATCAGCACTGAGGCTCCATCAACCATTGCCGCATCAACAACTTGACCTTTGCCTCCGTTCTTAATATTCAGTAAAGCAGAAACTATGCCCAAAGCCAAAAACATGCCTCCCCCTCCAAAATCACCCACTAAATTCAACGGAGGTGGCGGCGTCTCATTTTTTCTACCCATCGCTTCCAAGGCTCCAGTCAGGGCAATATAATTAATATCATGACCAGCGGTTTTTGCCAAAGGGCCATCTTGACCCCAGCCAGTCATCCTCCCGTAAACTAAATTTGAGTTTACTTCAAAGCAATCATCAGGACTCAAACCAAGCCGCTCCATTACTCCAGGTCTAAAACCTTCAATTAAGCCATCAACATTTTTTAATAATTTTTTAATTTCATTTACGGTGTTAGGATTCTTTAAATCAGCAGATAGAGATAATTTAGAGCGATGTTGAAAATCAATCGTATTACCTCGACCATGTTGAGAAGACCTATCTATTCGAATGATCTCCGCTCCGAGGTCTGCAAGAATCATTCCACAAAATGGACCCGGACCTATACCAACAAATTCAACAAGTGTAATACCTTTTAATGGACCAGACATCATGCCTCCGCAGTTTCAAACGCTTTAAAAAAATTCAGTAAAAATGGTAGCAAAGTTAACGATGCAAAAAAAGAAACTAACAGGGCAAAGGCAGTGAAAGCACCAAATAAGACTGTTGGAGTAAAATTTGATAAAGCAAAAACAGAGAAACCTGCGGCTATTGTTGTGGCTGTATAAAACACTGCCCTACCAACAGAATTATGAGAATTTATAATTCTCTCACCAGATACAGAACCTTGAACCTGAGCTTCGGTTTTATATCGGTACAAATAATGGATAGTATTATCAACAGCCATTCCAACACTGATTGCAGCAACAGTGATAGTCATCATGTCAAGAGGAATTCCAAGGATTCCAAGCATCCCCAAGACTGAACCAGCGGTAATCAAATTAGGCGCTAAGGCTATTAATGTAATTTTTATTGATCTAAAGAGGATTAATAACATTAAACCTATAGCCCCAAAAACTAATCCAAGAGATTTAATTTGCGATGAAAATAAAGACTGCAACATGTTGTTATATAGAACTGCTAGACCCGTAACCTCAAATTGATCAGGTTCTAGCTGAAATTTATTCTCCAAATCAAAATGTATTTTTTCAAGCAATTCTTTTCTATTGAGGTTTTTGGCAGACTCAAGGACTCTAGCTGAGATTCTAACTTTGGAGTCATCTTCATTGATATAAGAATATAAAAGAGTTTCTTTGATATCCTCAGGCAGCACAGATCTCAATAATGCTAACTCCAAGTCATTTAAATCATTGTTGTTATTAATCAATCTAGCTAATTTAATACCACTGGCTACACTCAGAACCTTACCCATTTCTGGAATGCTATCAAGGTAGTCATGAATAGATTCAAGTTTTGATAAAGAGCTGGCATTCCACCAGTATCCAGATGCTTCACTAGAATCATCTTCAAATAAATCATCTTCAAATAAATCATCGCCCTCAAACAATGAGCTTTCAAAAACCTCCTGCACTGGCTGATCGATTAAAATTTCTAGGGTTGCTGTTCCACCAAGTTCCTGATCCAGCAATAACATTCCCTGGTATATTTCAGTCTCTGGAGAAAAATAATCAATAAATCTATTTTCTACCTCTAATTTAGAGATTCCATAGAACATCGAAACTGAAATGAGTATAAAAAAAATTGCAATCTGATTCCCATTCTTGATAGTTAAAAAAGCTAACTTTGAGGGGATCTTTGTTATAAAATTTAATGAAGAGGTGCTGTTAGATCTAATCAATAGCTTCATGGCAGCTGGCAAAAACGTGAATGTAAAAATAAAAGCAAAAAGCATTCCTACTGACATCATCTTTCCAAACTCTATAACCGGTTTAATATCTCCCATCATCAAAGATAAAAAGGCAATTGCTGTAGTCAACGCAGCAAATAAACAGGGCATAACCATTTGATTTAAAGTTATATATATAGCTCGATCTATTGATTCTTCGCTTTTACAAACCTCTATAAATCTAACCAGGACGTGAACAGTCAATGAGATAGTTAATATCAACAGCAGCGCAATAAAATTTGAAGAGATAACGCTTATCTTCCAATCCATCAAACCCAGAATACTTGCTGTGAAAACAGTTGTTACTAATGCATTGCTTAGGGGAAGAGCTACAAACCAAAGGTTTTGAAAAAAGAGATATAGCATTAAGCAAAAAACTAATGCCACTCCTGTACCAAACACAATTAGATCTGATTTAATAAAACTCATCATATCTGTTGCTATCATAGAGGCTCCACCAAGAAATAATGTTCCTGCTCCAGCATGCTCAGAGAGAAGAGCCCTAATCTCAGATATTAACTTGGCACGATCAACTGATTCAGAATCATTGATCTTAGAAATTTGCATATTGATATTTTGCAACTGCTTTTTATCATTCACAGTCGGATTTTCAATCTCCAATAATTCATATCTGGTTCGAATTAGATTTCTATATTCTGGATTCTCTTTAAGAGTAACCTGCATAGCGGTTGTGCCTCCAGATGGGCTGATAATAAGCTCCGAATAAACTGGATTATTAATAATCTCATCTTTTGCAGCAACCAAGTCAATGCCCGGCGTTTCTAATGTTTTAAGGTTATCCATTAAATCAGCCAAAGGTACTTTTGGTTGAAAGAATATCGGTGCATCAAGTAGCGTAAGAACTGAATCCACGTTTTGAAGTTTCTCTAAGGATTCATCAAGACTTTTTATAGTAGCCAATGCCTCAATGGAAAATAAATCAGAGTTAGGGGTAAATGTGATAATTAAGAAATCTGAATTCCCAAATGTCTCACCTGTTTCTCTATATATCTTGAAAGCTTCATCCCCTTCTATAACCAGGGCATCAGACGAGGCATCTAATTTAAAATTTTTCAGACCAATTGAAGTGAATAAAAAAATGATTGCCAGGAAGCCCAGAACCAACGATGGTCTTGAAAGTATGAGCTTGAAAAAATTCTGCATATTGAATGATTATTTTTTAGAACAGTCAGGTGATTTTAATATCACTGGATTTTTATCATATTCATCAATTGTAAATGCTTGAATTGATAATGCGTGGATTTTCTTCATGACTGCATTCAAAGCAGAGTATATATTTTGATGCCTCTTCACCTTGGACAAATGATTAAAATCGTTAGAGACAATTACCAGCTTAAAATGAGATTCTGAATTAGGGGGAACTTTATGCATAGAGCTCTCATTCTCTAAATATAGGTGCTCGACTGAAAATGCCATATTGAGATCTTCAATAATTGCTTCATGAATGCTCATTCTATTTAGCCTCCATACTTAATAAATATTTTTTATTCTCGGTACCTAGTGCAAATTGACCAATTGATTGATCTTGCTTGACTGCTCTATGACATGGAACGAATAAAGGGATTGGGTTTAGCTTACATGCAGTTCCAACCGCTCTATAGGCCTTTGGAGAGCCAATTTGCTCTGCAATAGCTTTATAGGATGATGTAGTTCCTCTTGGTATAGAACACAATGCATTCCAAACTGACAATTGAAAATCTGTTCCTTGAAGATCCATAGTTGGCAGAGATTGCAAGCCCCTGTTAGAAAAAAATAGATCAACACTCTTTTGCAAGTTATCATCTTTTGAATGTTTCGATTGACTTTGACCAATAAAAGATAGTTCTACAAGCCCTACATCATTATAGATAGCATCAAAAGAACCAATTGGTGAAGAGATGCTTTTAATGAACATAATGGTTATTTTAGCATTGGTATTTTAAAAATTTAGATAAAAAATGCTTGATGGTGCGGCATCCGAGATTCGAACTCGGACCATCTGCTTGGAAGGCAGATATACTAGCCATTATACTAATGCCGCTCTTTAGAGAAATCGTATATTACACTATCTTTGTATTAATCTTAAGAGAATTGAAGGCTCTTTTAAATTTTCATCAACATTTTTATTCAATTGGTTTAAAATTAATTATGATATTCGATTTTCAGCATCTCAAAACAGCTAATATCAATTACTTCTCTCATGGAATCAGGGTCATTAAGGTGTCCCTAATTCTAATTTCACTTGGCATCATAGGTATAATCCATGGCCTGCTTCCTTTTGTTTTTGTTGAGACCGTAAGTAATCGAGTCAAGAAAATTGCAGACGAAATGTCTCATTTTTAAACTATAACACTTGATATTGACGGTAAACACGCGATGACTTGCATGCAGACTGCTCTAACAACAGCTCTTGAATCTCCTTGCTAATCTCTAATTCTTGCCACAATTCTACAAAATCAACTCTGGACTCTAGAGATGAAAAAATATTAGTCCATTGAAAGTTACCCTTTGAATTTTCATTCTCAGAATAAAGAATATCAATGATCAAATTGTTTTTTATTAATGCATCATTAAATTGTTCAATGACAAGCTTCATTGTTGCGTAACTATAGTTGTCTCTATATTCACATTCTAAAATCTCTGCAATAACAGGAGATAGATTAATCATTTGATTTGTGATTCTTAGCGATCTACTTGAGACTGAAGACACATTACAATCAGCAATATTATCAAAACTTAAGGCATCCAGCGTAAGAGAAAATTTTTCTAAGGATGTCTCATCTGCATGCTTTAATAATAGCTCAAAAGTTTGGGTTTCTATTGCATTCTCTATCACTGGAAACAAAAAATATAATTCATCTGTGCTATCTCCGGTTTGCGTATAGCTATTGACAAGTTTGGGTATAAATCTCTCAACGGAATTAAGCGTTTCACCAGAAACTAAAGCGCATCTTAGCGAAGATTTTTTAAACGTATATTCCGGTTTAATAAAATTACTAAGATCAAAATTAGAGTCATTAGTATCGCTGCTACAGCTAGCTAAAGATGCAAAAATAATTAAAACAATAAAGGATTTCAATTTAGGTAAAAAATATATAAACAGTGAGATAATAATATGATGAAAAATTATATATGCATACCAGTTATATCTTTATTCTTAAATTTGATCTTTTCGACAGAGGTTTTTGCTTACAAATATGGTCTAGGTTCTTGTTTAGACCAGCGTATTCGACAAGATATTTGGTCATCTATTCAAAAAGAAAATATTGATGGATTTATTTTTCTAGGAGATAACGTCTATGGTGACACGCCAAGTGGAAACCTCTCAAAAATGAAAGCTGCATATAAAATTCAGCAAAGTAAATTGCCTAAATGGCTAATGAATGAGAAAGAAATACTAGCCATATGGGACGATCATGATTTTGGTATTAATGATGGTGGTGGAGACTACCCTTATAAGAAAGAAGCACAAAAATTATTTTTAGACTTCTGGAAGATTTCTGACCTTGATCCAAGAAGCAACAGAGAAGGTATTTATTTCAAACAAACTAAACAAATTGAGGATATTGAAGTAGAGATAATTGGCTTAGATACTAGGTACTTTCGATCTCAGCTCAAAGGCAAAAAAAATCCTTATGAACAAAATATGGATTCTGAAGCAACTATTCTAGGCGCAGATCAATGGATATGGTTAGAGAGATCTATCTACAATTCAACTGCAGACGTTATTGTGATTCTTTCATCTATTCAAATTTTAGCTACAAATCACCCCTATGAAAAATGGGATAACTTCCCTTTAGAGAGAGAAAGATTGCTAAAATTAATTGCTAATGCATCACAAAATAAAATAATTCTTGCTGTTTCTGGTGATAGACATAGATCTGGTATCTATGAAAACGATCATTTTGTTGAAATTACAGCTTCATCCTTAAATAAACCTGCATCAAAGAATATAGAAACAGATCCTTTGCTGCTTGGAGAAACATATCCCATAAAAAATTTTGGCACTTTAGATATCCAGCCAAGCAAGAAAAGGATCACTCTCTCTATTCATGATCAAAATGGATTTAAGTTAAACTCTAAAATTATCAATCTTTATTAGTAAATTGTTATTTTTACTAATCTTTTAAGTTCTTTTAAAAGATAGTATCGTTAATAAACAAAATATGTAATCCAAAAGAAATATGAAAAAAATTGCTTTATTGTTTGTTCTGTTAATCCCAAATTTTATAAGTGCGGATATTCTGCTTCATGTTGGTAACTTATTAGATACTGAAAATGGAGAAATCTCTAAAGCTGTAACTATTAGAATTAAGGATAATACAATATCTGAGATCACCAAAGGTTATGCGGCACCAAAAAAAAATGATGAAGTTATTAACCTGAAAGAATCTTACGTTCTGCCTGGGTTTATGGATATGCATGTCCATCTTGCGCAAGAATATGTCCCAAAAGCAGAACGGGAGTCCAAGATTGAACCTGAATACAGAACATTATTTGCTGCAAATGCTGCATCAAAAACGCTGATGGCTGGATTTACATCGGTGAGAAATCTTGGCGATGGAGGAATGGAAACTATTTCTCTAAAAAAGGCAATCGAGAAAGGGTTAGTAATTGGGCCAAGAATTTTTACATCAGGCAAAACCATCGCTACTACTGGCGGTCATGGAGATCCAACCAATGGAATGCCAAAAGATAATTATTCACCGCCTACTCCTGAAGAAGGAGTAATTGACAGCGCTGAAGATGCCATAAAGGCTGTTAGACAAAGATACAAAGACGGCACAGATGGAATTAAAATTACTGCTACTGGTGGAGTTTTAAGCGTTGCTAAATCAGGTGAAAATCCGCAATTCACAGACGCTGAGCTATTTGCCATTGTAAGCACTGCAAATGATTATGGGTTATGGACAGCTGCGCATGCCCATGGAAAAGAAGGCATGAAAAGAGCTGTCTTGGCAGGCATTAATTCTATAGAGCATGGAACCTACATGGATCAAGAAGTAATGACTTTAATGAAAGAAAGAGGAACTTATTATGTTCCCACTATCATGGCTGGAGATTGGGTAGCAGAAAAAGCTAAGATTCCTAATTTTTTTCCAGCACTTGTAAAACCTAAAGCAGAAAAAATTGGTCCCCAAATCCAATCAACTTTTTCTCAAGCTTATAAAGCTGGAGTAAAAATAGCCTTTGGAACTGATTCAGGTGTATCTGCGCATGGCGATAATTGGCAAGAGTTCATACTCATGACAAAAGCAGGAATGTCTAATATAGATGCATTAAAAAGTGCAACCATTGAAACTGCAAAGCTACTTAGGGTCGAAGATGTATTAGGTCAAATAAAGCCTGGAATGCTGGCTGACATAATAGCTTTTCAAAAAAATCCTATTGAAGACATATCAACTGTTGAAAATGTAAGCTTTGTGATGAAAGATGGGATCGTCTTCAAGCAAACCCCATAAAAATGTCTAGCAAACCTAAGATTATTATCTTGGGAGCCGGCATGAGTGGGATAGCATGTGCTCTTAGCCTTTATAATAATTTTGATGTGCAGATTTATGAAAAATCTCGAGGTATCGGTGGAAGGCTTTGTGCAAAAAGATTACCCCAAGGTTTATTTCACTTTGGTGCACAATTCTGTACAGCTCACACAATCGCTTTTCAAAACTTTTTGAGAGATAGTGATGCTGTAAATTTTCTGGGATCTTCTTTTGATGTGAATAGCGGCTCCATCATCGAAACCAAAGACTGTTTTGTGGCAAGGGATGGCATGCATAGCCTGCTTAAAAAATATAATGAAGTTTTAAATATACATTACAATCACAAAGCAATAGATATAGATGAAAAAAGAAAGCTAATAAGTTTTGATTCAGGTCAGAAGGTCTCTTACGACATAATAATTTCTAGCCTACCTCTTCCTCAGACAAGAGAAATTTTTCAAACCAAAATAAATCATGATGCAACGTTTAGTCCTTGTTTGGCCGTAGGAATGTCCATTGATGGGAATCCTTATTATGAGCACAATGCATATAAAAATATTAACAAAGATGCAGCATGGCTTGGATCAAGTAGTTTTTACAATAGCAAAAATAAAGAGACCTGGGTTTTGCAATTTTCACCGAAAACTAGCTTGGCAATGATGAATGATTCTGATTCCAGAATTCAAGTGAGTGCTGAAAATTCTGTGAGAAATATTTTTAATGGTGATTATGAGATCACATATTCAGGAATCTTTCGCTGGAAATATGCTTTATGCAACAGATCAAATCTTAAAAGTAAATTTACATCTATTGGCGATGGTTCTTTTGCAATTGGTGATTGGAATATTTCACCCCGTGTTGAATCTGCCTATATTTCTGGAGTTGCATTGGGTGAATATTTAACTGGGACTAAGCTATGAAACAAATTGGATTAATTCTTCCAGATAATTTATCAACCAATAATAAAGTTCTCTTATCTATTAAAAGCTCTGATCCATTATTGATATACGAACCATGTGACACTTTTTATCAAATTAATCATCACAAGCATAAATTAGTTTTACTAATATCCGCTCTAAGACATTGGAAAAAAGAATTGGAAATTGAGTTTAAAAATATTATTCATATAAAAATTACTAAAGATAGGAATATCGATCTGATGCACGAGTTAGAGGATTTATATAAAAAGAACAGCTTTAATGTGCTGCATGTTACTCAGCCAAGTGATCATGGAATTTTAACTCAACTTATGTTCTTTGGATCTAAGCATAATGTTGAATTAAAAATTCATCCAGATACTAAGTTTATTGATTCGATTGAAGGTTTTTCAGATTGGTCTAAAGATAAAAAATCTCTAGTCCAGGAATACTATTATCGCTGGTTAAGAAAAAAATATAGTCTTCTAATGGATGGAGACAAACCATTAGGCGGCAAATGGAATTATGATAAAGATAATCAAAAAAGCATTTCCAAACTTAAGGATCCCCCCAAAGTTAGGGCGAGTCTAAAAACAGATGAATTAACCATTACAGCCATGGTTGATGTTGAAAATTGTTTTCCTGATTCGATGGGAAATTTAGAAAATTTTAATTGGGCCGTCACGCATGCTGAAGCTAGAAAACAATTAAAGAATTTTTTAAACACTTATTTTAAATTTTTTGGAGATTTCCAAGATGCAATAGACAAAGAGAACACAACTTTATTTCACTCACTCTTATCGCCATATATTAATTCTGGTTTGTTAGATCCTATGGAATGCATAGTGGATGCTATAAGTTATTTCAACAAAGCTGATCATGAAATTCCTATCAATGCTGTTGAGGGTTTTGTAAGACAAATTTTAGGATGGAGAGAATTTATTAGAGGGGTGTATTGGGAGAACATGCCTCAATACAAAGAAATGAACTTCTGGTCCCATGATAAAAGTTTGAATGAAAATTGGTATTCAGGAGAGACAGGTATCCCTCCGCTCGATGATGCAATCAAGGAATCTCTTGCTACTGGTTACACTCATCACATAAACAGGTTAATGGTTATTTCTAATCTAATGAATTTATCTAATATTAAACCAACTGAGATTTATCAATGGTTTATGGAGATGTATGTTGATTCGGCTGACTGGGTCATGGTCCCAAATGTATTTGGAATGGGTACCTATGCCGACGGAGGTATCTTTTCAACAAAACCATACATCTGTGGATCAAGTTATATGCTTAGGATGTCAAATTATAAAAAGGGAGAATGGTGTGATGCTGTGGATGGACTTTATTGGAGATTTATAGAAAATAATAGAGAATTTTTCGCTACGACCCCCAGATTGTCATTAATGCCCAAGTCTTTGGACAAAATGGATGAGACTAGAAAAATTAAAATATTTAGTGCAGCCGAGGAATTTATTACCAAGAATACTATTTAAAGATCTTCTAACAAAAACTCAGATGCAGCTAAGCTCATACCAGCATTGTCGTGCGCAACACCTGGGACGGTCTGATATTTCCATCTGAAAGGTAGATTCTTTTCTACCCCCAGCGCAATCAAATCATTGAAAAAATTTGTTCCTCTTTCAAATCGATGTCTTCCCTGTTTTTTTGCTTTACGCATAGAAGGCAACGAGCGATGATTAGGATCATTATCAGCATCGCCTAAAAAGACTCCTCCTTTTAGCCTCATTAACCATTCAATTCTTTCGTCTGGAACATTCATATTTTTAATGCCAAATGGATAAGGGATTTCACGATCAACAAAAGTATAAAATCCTGCATTTGCCATAGCAGCTTTTTCAATTCTTGTTTCATTGCTCAGTAATAGATATCTATGAACAAATTGAGACCCACCTGAGTGACCATAAAGTCTAAAAGTTGTTGTTGAGAGTTTTAACTTGGCTTTAAAAAAATCAAAAAGGAGCCCCAAAGAATCTGTTAGATAAAGCGATTCATCTTTTAATAACCTGCCTCTTTGGGTGCTCATCATTAAATAAACATATTCAGGAAAAGACTCTTTAGAGAATTCTGGTGCTATAAGCACAACATTTCTGTTATGAGCCATAGGCAACCAATCATTGATATATTTTTCAGCTGTTCTTGAAGCGCCATGCATAATAAAAATAATTTTTGTGTTTTCATCTATAGATTCTGGTAAAGAATAATAAATTTTTGAGTCTGGTTTATTCCAATAGGAAAAAGTAGCTTCATCTATTTGTCGAGCAAATAATTCAAAGCTAAATAAAACAAGGGAATATAAAAAAAGATGTTTCATTAGTGTTGATGATTTAAAGGTTTTTCTGGAGACTCGCATTTCCCTCGTTCCCAGTCGCCTGGCTTACAATCATAGATAATTCTTCCATGATCTTTAATTAAATAATCCAAAATCTGGTGAGCATGGGCTCCAAAACCCAATGATGCATCTTCCTGAAGTTCTTCAATGGGTATGGTGTAACTTGTCCAATCTTTTGGGGCTCTCCATCCTGGCGGAGGAACCAATTGAGCTCTAATCCCTGATATTGGATGAAGAGCGCGCCATTCTCTGATCTTGTTTGCCATGACTTCAACCAGCTTTGGATATTCCTCTGCTAAGTTATTATATTCATTCGGATCGTTGCTGATATCAAACAATTTGTTTTCTACATTAATTTCTAATAAAGAGCTTGTTATAACCTGAACAAGCTTCCACTGATCATTAAAAACTGTTGTATGAAATTCTCCATAATTGGGAGTCTCAGATGCAAAATACACTTCCTTATTGAGCTTGATATCTTTTCCACTCTTTATTGCGGGCCACATATCTCTTCCCCAAATTTCTTTTGTATTCAACATTGGAACTCTAGAAGCGCTGGCGAGAGTTGGGAAGACATCCATTACAGTCATTATTGATTCAAAGTTTTTTCCTGGATCTAACTTGCCTTTCCATTTCATGGCAGCAATAACTCTAATCCCTCCCTCATAAGTGTCCCCTTTACCTCCACGCAGTGGAAAGTTGTCAGCGCCTCCTCCAGCATATGCAGCTCCTCCATTATCACTGCTAAATAATATAATGGTCTCCTCTTCAATGCCCTCATTGGCAAGAGTATCTAGAACTTGACCTATAGCTTGGTCTAATCCATCTACAACAGCTGCATACATAGGTCGTGCGCTTAGTGAAAATCCATTTAATGTTCTGGTACGATCAATTGCAATACTTCTTGTGAGCTCTCTTGTATCCTCTAAATTTTTATATTTTTGCACAAGATCATCTGGAGCCTCTAAAGGGCTATGAGGTGCAATGAATGGCATATATAGAAAAAAAGGTTTTTCCTTATCTCTTGCTTTGATCCACCGTGATGCTTCATCTGCTAATAGAAATGTTTCATAACCCTCATCTGTGATAGTTACTCCATTTCGTTGAAAGTCAACTCCACCCTGATTTGCAAATGGGGGAAAGTACCCTACTTCAGTATGCATGTGCCCATAAAAATCATCGAAGCCTCTGGCATTTGGATGGAAAGTTTCTTGAGAATGCCCTAGATGCCACTTGCCCACCATGGCGGTTTGATACCCAGCTGCTTTAAATGATTCTGGCATAAAATGCTCATCGGGATGAACTCCATTGTTCATCCATGGCATCACTACAGAGTATGAAATTCCCAGCCTTAAAGGATCACGCCCTGTCATCAAAGCTGCTCTGGTTGGACTACATATTGGTGTTGCATAAAATCTATCTAACGTTAACCCTTCAGAAAATATTGAATCAATTGCAGGGGTGTCTATGGGTGCACCTCTTAAGGAAATATCAGCCCAACCAAGATCATCTACAAGAAATATAATGACATTTGGTCTTTTATCCTCGGCATTGGCTATGGCGCTAAAGGCAATCAACCCTATTAAAAAAAATTTAAAATTCATAATCATCCTGATTAAATTTATTTGTCCAATTCCAGTATTCTACCAATCTCCATGGAGATGTGGTCACAACCTTACCTTTAGAGTTTTGATACCAGCTTGAAACCTTTGAGTGCTGCCAAACCATTTTCTCGTGCCTTTTATCAAATCTATCTTGGTATTGCTTTTCTATTTCTGGCTTAACTCTTATAACTTTAAAGTTGTTACTAAGCATATATTTAATTGCTGAACAAATATAATTTATTTGACACTCTGAATTGAAGATGATGCTTCCTGCATGAGCTAAATTGGTTCCTGGACCATACATAGCAAAAAAATTTGGCATTGAAGAGAATGTGATTCCCAGATAGGACCTAGGCGAGTCTCCGTAAATCTTGTCATAGCTACCTGAACCCCCATCTATATTTATAGGAGAGAAAAAATCTTGCGCTCTAAAGCCTGTAGCAAAAATAATTGTATCAAATTCAAGTTCCTTACCGGAACTCATAACTCCTTTAGAGCTGATGCATTCAACTCCCTCAGAAAGCAAAGTAACATTTGGTAGATGAAGTGCCTGTAACCACGCACCATTATCTTGCAGCATCCGCTTGCCAAATGGTGGATAGTCTGGAATGACCTTATCTACAAGAGATTGATCAGAGATTTGTGCCAACATAGCAGCAGTAAAAAGCTCCCTCATGGCATCATTTTTTTGATTGATAGAATCGCTTCTGACTTTCCAAGCAGGATCAATAAATAATGAATCAAGAAGCTGGTCTGATCCTGGATAAAAAAGCAAAAATCTATACCACCGTGAATAAAAAGGTAAATTTTTTAATAACCATTTTTTTCCGTCATCAACCTCCTCATGATATTGGGGATTTGGAAACATCCATGGAGGTGAGCGTTGAAAAATTGTCAGTTCCTTGCAAGATTTCGCAATGCTGGGGACTATCTGAAATGCGCTTGCACCAGTTCCAACTACGGCAACTTTTTTTCCAGAGATAACATCAAAATTTGGCCATTGAGAAGAATGAAACATATTCCCTTGAAATTTTTTTAAACCATTAATTTCAGGTACTTTAGGTTGATTAAGTTGACCAACACAAGAAATTACAATACTTATGCTCTCAGTCTTTTTTTCTCCATGACATATTGAATTTACAGACCACTCTTGATTTAATTCATCAAATTTCATATCTGTTACCTGCGTTTCAAAATATGTATTCTTTTGAATATCATATTTATGAAAACATTTCTTAAAATAATCTAATAACTCTGGTTGTCTAGAGAAATGTTCTGACCACTGATGATTTTCTTCAAATGAATAAGAATAAAAATGATTTGCAATATCAACTCGAGATCCTGGATATTGGTTTTCATACCAAGTACCACCAAGATCATTATTCTTTTCGTAGATTTTATATTTAATACCTATTTCAGCTAATTTAATAGCAGCAAGAATTCCAGACATCCCAGCACCAATAATTAATACTTCCAAGTTTAATTTTGCAGCTAGAAAATTTGGCTCTGATGTATGAGTTGTGATATTTAAATCTCCTAACATCATCGGAACATAATCTGATGATACTTCCTCACCAACTATAAAATTCATCATTTCATTAAGCTCTTCATTGGATGGAATATATATGTCATCAGCCGCGGAGTTAGAATAAAATCTCCCTATCTCTTTAAGAGCTATGTTTTTAATTATTTGTTTATCTTTGTGCGTTAGAAATCCTTGAGTTTCACCAAGTACGACTTGATTTGGCTTGGGTAATTTATCTAATATTGAAATATCTCCTGTAAAATGAACTAATAATGCTGCAATTACAGGAAAACTGGCGGAATCTAATGCTCTTTCTAGAGTTTGCTTACTAATATTCACTTTATTTAATTATGCACTCAAAAACATTAAGATTTATCCAGAAAATTTAAAATGTCTCAGTATTTAGACTTAATTCAAAAGATTCACAGTTCTCCATTTAGATTTGTTTTAGTTTCTAGTGGCGGTGGTACAAATGCAATCTCGGAAATCTTAAAAGTTCCTGGAGCAAGCAAATCTGTTTTAGAAGCATATGTTCCTTATGCAAAGGAATCTTTAGATTATTATCTACTCAAACAGCCTGATCACTACTGCAGCCTAGGCACCACCCTGAGCATGGCTGCAAAGGCTTACAGTGCAGCAAAAAAAATTGATCCTCAGACAAATCCAAAAAATTTATTAGGCATTGCAGTTACTGCCTCTCTTGCAACAAATTATTCAAAGAAAGGAGAACATAAATTTTTTATTGCTATACAAACTTACAAATATTCCTCAAGTTTGTCGTATTCATTTGTAAAGGGAGAACTAACCAGAGAACAAGAAGAACAGATTGTAACTGACCATATCATTCAAGCCATTGCACAATCATGTGGCGTGCAAAAGAAAATAATTTCCGAAAATTCATCTCTGAAAATTAAGACCGTTGAGGCTGAAAAGAGCTGGGTGCAATTAGTGGATAGTAAAATTGATTTTGTATCTTCGTCAAACCGTATCCCAGAACTAATTTTTCCTGGATCATTTAATCCATTTCATTCAGGGCATAACTCAATGAGTGAACTGGCAGAGAAGAGAACTGGATTAGGCCTTGCCTATGAAATATGTATTCAGAATGCAGATAAACCTCCTCTTTCATATCATGAAATTGAGCAAACATTGAAGCAGTTTGATTATGGGCACGAATGGGTATTGACCAAAGCTGGAAAATTTACTGATAAAGCAGCCCTCTTTCCTAACTCTGTATTTATCATTGGAGCGGATACTTTAACAAGAATTCTCGATGAAAAGTTTTATCTCAATCGAAAAGACATGCTTGATCAACTAGATTTATTTAACAGTCACAATATTAATTTTTTAGTCTTTGGTCGAAAAATTAATAATAAATTTATTAGCCTCGACTCAGTTAGTATTCCAGACCACATAGCTAAAAGATTTTCTGGATTTGATGAGGAGATATTCAGAGATGATATCTCTTCAACTTTAATTAGAAAAGAACAAGAATAAACTATATAAAAAATCGGTATACTATTTTTAGTTAGGTTCTTTTTAAAACTGGGGGTTTTTATGAAAGGTTTTTTACCAAAAAAAGTGCCAGCACGATCATACTCAATTGATTCTAACTCTTGTGCGAGAATAGAAGAGATATGTAGCAACCTGCCAAAATTATTATTAACAGGAAAGGTGCAGTCAACTATTGATGGTCTTTCAAAGAAAGACTTATCTATCAAGCATCTTCTAGTCAATCAAATGGGTCAAGATCTTAAACTTGCTATGTCGCAGCTAAGTTTTATTGCTCATGCCTACATATGGGGCGACGCAAAGCCTCATGGCAAATTACCTGAAGCTCTTGCAAAACCATGGGTTGAGGTTGCAAAACATCAAGGCAGACCCCCTATTTTGAGTTATGCGAGTTATTGCTTAGATAACTGGTTCTTAATTAATCAAGATGAAGAAATCTCATTAGAAAATATTGGTTTAATAAATAACTTTTTAGGCGGAGTTGATGAAGATTGGTTTGTTACCATTCATGTTTGTATTGAAGATGCAGCTTCTGGAGCTATTGAAGCCTGCCAAAAAATAGCTCAATGTGACGAAAGTTCATCAGAAAAAGAGATCCTAAGTTTGCTCAATCAGATAGTTGAGTCAATGAAAAAGGTAAATTCGATCTTTGCTAGAATGCCTGAAAAATGCGATCCATATATTTACTATCATCGAGTACGTCCTTTTATCTTTGGAACAAAGGATAATCCAGATCTTAAAGAAGGTCTTATATATGAAGGTCAATTTGAGAATAAACCTCAATTCTTTAGAGGTGAAACTGGTGCTCAGAGCAGCATTATTCCATCTCTTGATGGGGCACTGCAAATCTCTCACACCAAAGATCATTTAAGGCATTATCTAAATGAAATGAGAGATTATATGCCGCCAAAACACAGAGAATTTATTAGCACTCTTGAAAATAACTCAATGTTAATAAAACTGCTTAGTGATTCAAACAAGCTTGTAAGTAAATACAATGATTGCCTTGAAGAAATCAGAGCGTTTAGAGCTATGCATCTTGAATATGCGGGGACATATATCCATAAACAATCACAAATTGAAAATCCATTTGGCAGGGGTGGTTCCACAATAACGGGTACTGGTGGCACTCCATTTATGACATATTTAAAAAAGCATCGGGATGAAACCGAGCAACAAAAGAAATAAAAGTATTATTTGCTGTGGGGAGGTAATTTTGCTTCAACAAACCACTCATGGATTTGCTTGGCAGGATTAAACTTTTTTAGCCTAAGCTTTTGATTCTCTATAACTAATTTTTTAGTCTTAACTGCTAGGTAGTGATAGGTATGACTATCCCTTGATTCGCTCTCAGGAATTAAATAAACCTTAGTTTGCTTCTTTTTGCTATCTGCCATAATGATGGTGATTATACTGAATTTAATTCAATTTCCCATGTAATTTTTTAAAAAATATTAAAAAATAACTATATTCTTCATTAAGCTTATCGCTTAGAATGATTAACCTTCAAGGTCAAGTATGTTAAAAAAACTTCCAAGCTTTCTAAAAACCCCGATAATGACACCCGTTACTTATCTGCTGATTGCATCTTGCTTGGTTGTTCCGGATATTATGGGTAACAACATAATACTTGATGGCACTTTATCTTCTGAGGAATGGAACCATGCATCTTCATATGATCTAGAGTATGAAGTCATGCCATCTCGCAATACTCCTGCAGCTCTGAAGACAACTGCTTATATGAAATATGATAAAAAGTATTTATATATTGGGATTAAAGCATTTGGAGATCCAAATAAAATTAGAGCAACCTTAAAAAACAGGGATCAAACATGGAATGAAGACTATGTTGCACTGATGGCAGACCCATTTAGAGATGGAAGATATGGCGTTTTGATTGGTGTCAACGCTTTAGGCGTTCAACTCGATGAAAAACATATAAGTAGTGCTGGTCCAGATGATTCATGGAATATCCTTTTCCAATCTGCAACAGCTTTTCAAGATGATGGATATTCTGCTGAATTCATGATCCCTTTTTCAGAACTGCAATTACCCGATACAGAAATTCAACAATGGAAAATTGGATTTATTAGAAAATCTTATCAGGCGGGAGTTCAAACCGTCTTTGCATCATTTAAAAATCTTCCAGCCGAAACTTGTTATGCATGCCAGGCTGATGAAGAGGTATTATTAGGATCGCCTGATGAAATTTACAGAAGCTATTTATATCCATATATATTTATTAATCAATTTGGAAACAGGCCCGTAAAAAAATTTAAAGTTCAAAATCCAGATTATGAAATTGGGATCACGGGTTTATATGATTTAACTCGATCCTCATCAATTGAGTACACCATCAATCCCGATTTTTCTCAAATCGAGTCAGATGCTCCTGTAATTATGGAAAATCAGACATTTGCTTTGTCATACCCAGAAAAAAGAACATTCTTTCTTGAAGGCTCTGAATTACTTAAATCAGATACTCAAACTGTCTATACTAGATCAATCACCAATCCCTTGGGAGCTATAAAATACACCAACCAAGGTGAAAATAATTCTATCTATTTTTTACAGGCAACTGATACTGATTCACCCTACTTGGCTGCAGGACAATATAGATCATTCCTTGGTAATGCTGGTAAAAGCAAGGTAACAATTGGAAGGTTTAAAAAAAATCTTGGGAATAAATCACATATTGGCTTAATAGCAACAAATAGAGATTATCAGATTGGTGGCTCAGGCTCAGTGGTTGAATTCGATAGTTTAATAAACTTTCTAGATGATTATATATTAGATCTTAATTATGCAAAGAGTGATACACAGGAAGGCCAGATAGATTTTATTGGAAGCGAAGATACGTTTGCTGGCAGAACCTATGCAATGGATGGCGAGTCCTTTTCAGGCGTAGCTAAAAATTTTCGGCTCAGAAGAGCTGTAGACCAATCTAATTGGGGAGTCAGATTCAAAGACGTATCTCCAACTTATAGAGCGCATGTAGGCTTTGTTGGTAGAAATGATTATAAAAGCAGAAACTATTGGTATGGCAGAACTTATAGATCAACTGGAACTATCAGAAGAATAAATTTCAATTGGAATAATAGAAATAGATTAAACTACAGAAATCAAAAGACTCAAGAATTTTATCAATTCAGGGTTGAGCTTGAGACAGATTTTAATTTCACCGGTCAAATTGAATGGCAGGTTAAGGCAAGTGAAAAATTTGATGATATTCAATATGGCAAACAGACTGAATTTGAAATCAGAGGCCAGTATCATCCCTCGGAAAGTTTTTTTACTAGTTTTGAAATAGAAAAAGGCGATGCGATTGCCTATAGAATTGATAACCCAGAGATTGGCGATGCAACAGAATACAATTTATATAATGTATTTAGATTTTCAGATAATTTTAAAATTGCTCTAGGTCACCGATACTCCGAACTCAAAAACAAGGTAACTGGTGAAGAATTTTATGCAGGAGAAATTAATAGATTTGAAATTGACTATCAAATTGATGGTGCATTATCTACAAGAACTATAATCGAAAAAAATGATTTCAGTGAAGACTACTTTCTCGAGGCTCTGATTCAATGGAAACCAAATCCATATACTATTTTTTATGCAGGTGGCACTCAATTCTATAAGGAGCCAAATCCTTTCAGTGATAACATCAGACTAGAAACTTCGCAGATATATGCAAAATTTCAATATTTTTATAACCCAAATAGCTAAGAGCTAATCAGCAATCAATAACTTTTCCTGTTGTTTTACCATCTCTGATAATAATTGAGCTTAGGTCAAAATTAATCGCCTCTTCGCTTAAAAATAATCCTCTAACTTGAATCTTTGTTTTATCTAAACCATCTTTTTCAAGACATGCAACTGGAATGTTGATTGTTAACCAATCAGCCATAAGTTTTGTTGGAAGCTCGATTGAACCTCTGCAATTGTTTCCGCATCCTACACTAAAATATAGAGATGGATTCGATAAACTATTCACCCTCATTATAATTTCATAAAAAGGAGACTTCATAGTTGAGAGGTTGACGTGAGATTCAGCTGAAATGCCAAAAGCTTGCAAAGATTGATCTTCTATAAATATCACATTCTTTGCATCATCTTGTCGCTGATAATCAAATCTAGTTATTTTTATTTTATCGTTATTGCTAACGAAATCATCTTTTAAAACAAATTCAGGGCCAGCTTTAGTTATAACAAATTCTTTGCCTGGTATTGCGGAAGTTCCTAGAAAAATATTTACTAAATCTAGCTTAGAATTATTATTAGTTATTCGAATTCTTGAGATCTCAGTATTGGATGAATAAGACAAGCCATATCCATATGGAAATAAGGGATCGTATATGCTGTCTGTAAAATTTAATACAGATTGATCTTTAGTTTTTGGCCATGAATAAGGCAGCTTGCCAGTAAAATCGTAATTGATCTTATCGTTCTTTGTGAACATTACATCTGCAATACCCTCAACCGCACTACCAGGAAGCCAGGCAGCTACAAAGGCATCAGATGCATTTAAATGCCTATTAACCACCAAAGGCCTACCAGATAAAAAGATACTAACAGTGGGAATGCTTTGTGCATTCATTGCTTCAAGAAATGGCAAGAATTTAGGATCAGTTGCTGCAAAAGATACGTCTTTTAAATCCCCAAGCATTTCTGCATATGGCTCCTCACCAAAAACACCTATAACAACATCTGGATCTTTGGTAAATTTTCCATTATTTGAAAATTCAACTGTTCCACCTGATGAAAGGATAGTCTGTTCCAATGCCTCGTAAATTGAATTTACATCTACAAAATCACTGTTTAAATTTTCTCTTCCTTGCCAAGTAATCGTCCATCCTCCAGTTTGAGAAGAAATTTTCTTAGCTGCATCTCCAATAATTCCTATATGTTGTGTGGGATTTAATGGAAGTAAACTATTATTGTTTTTTAATAAAACAAGTGACTCCCTGACTGCTTGTCTGGCCAAAGCGATGTGCTTTGGATGGCCTAGATAATTTTCTTTAAATTCATGAGGAACTCTTCCATTAAATAAGCCAAGCCTAGATTTTACAGTTAAAATATTTCGCACGGCCTCATCAAGCCTAGCTTCAGAAATTTCTCCGGACTTCACTTGGTTGATGGTATTTCGAAGGAGATCTTTCCAATTCTCAGGAACCATAAACATATCTACGCCAGCATTAAAAGACTGAGCACATTTTGCATTTGAACATCCCTCCACTTGACCATGGCCATTCCAATCGCCAACAACGAATCCATCAAATTGCATATCTTTTTTTAATATATCTGTAAGTAATTTCTCGTAACCATGAAGCTTTTGACCGTTCCAAGAATTAAAACTAGCCATAACTGTTTGAGCACATGCATCCAAGGCATCAAAGTATGGATATCCATGCAATTCCCGTAAACCTATTTCTGAGATTCTAGTATTTCCTTGATCAATTCCTTCAAAAGTCCCACCATCACCCATAAAATGTTTTGCAGTAGCAATTACATGATTGTTATCTAGCAAAGTCTCTCCCTCGCCTTGAAGCCCAAGAATAAATGCTTTGCCCAATCTAGATACAAGTTCTGGGTCTTCGGAAAATCCTTCGTAAGTTCTGCCCCATCGATCATCCTGAGGAACTGCAATAGTTGGTGCAAATGTCCAAGCCACTCCAGTAGATAAAACTTCAAGGGCTATGACCTCACCAATACTTCTAATTAAATCTTCATTACCGGTAGCTCCTAGGCCTATGTTATGTGGAAATAGGGTTGCACCTATAACATTATTATGACCATGGACTGCATCGGTCCCCCATAAAACAGGTACCTTGATACCCTTATAGGTTGGAGAGGCATCATAAAATTCTTTACTTAGCTTTTTCCAATCATCAACAGAACTATATTTATCTCCATTTGGAGCAGTATTCCCTCCATTTAAAACAGAGCCAATTTTAAATTTCTTTACATCTTCTGGTGAAATAAAATCTAAATCTCCCTGAATAACTTGCCCTACTTTCTCCTCAACTGTCATCCCATCTATTAACTGCTCTATAAGATCAGAATTATTAAAGTTTTTATATTCGCAAGAATTGGCCCTGGTCCAATCCACTTGTCCAAAAATAGTTGGTACATGAAATAATAAAATGATTAAAAATAAATTTTTCATACTCTCTCCTTATTAAAAATCTAAATCTGAAAATTCAATCTTAGTTCTCTCTTGAGTTAACAAAAAATGCAGAGGTAACTGGTTATCTTTATATGCTCTTTCAACAATTTTTCTTTTATCAGAGTTTGGTACTAATAAAATACATCTCTTTGCATCGATCAGCATAGATAAGTTCATAGAAATTCTTTTATGACTAGGTGAGCCTAGGTCCTGGTCTGAGACTATGATAGAAGGTGAGGCATACGCATCGAAGACCAAGGCATTGTTTAGTTGAGGTGGAAACAATGATGCAAAATGACCATCATTTCCTAATCCAAGAAGAACCACATCAAATGGACGTCTTATATCCTTTATTGTGATTTTTGAATCATTCAGCGGATAGAGTGAAGCTGAACTGGCATTATTTTTTAGTAAATGGAGTTGAATTAAATAATTGTTTGAATCTTGATGATCTGAAGGAACAACCCTATCATCGCCTAAAAAAATTGATACTTTAGACCAATCTAAATCTTTATTACTTAAATTATCATAAAGCGGCAATGGGCTGCTTCCCCCGCATACAACAAAGGATGCATAACCATTCAAATTAATACTTGCACTTAATGAAGCAGCAATTGATTGAGATAAATTATCTGCAGTAAAATCTTTCAAGGTTAGTTAAGATTTTGACTAATTTTGTTAATAAAATTTAAGCTGCCATGCAAACAAGTCATTTCTTGGTTGATTAATGCTATTGGCATTTGCTTCAGAACATCTGCATGCAATGATTTTCTATTAACTACAAAATTTCTCATAAACAAATCAAGATCAATGAATTCTTTTAAAGAACGCATTAAACCTCCAGCAAGATAAATGCCTTTTCCTGGCATATAAGCCAATGCAAGTTCAGAGAGGATTTGGGCAAGCGATGTTAAAAAGACATCTACACTCTTTTGAGCAAATTGATCAGAATGATAGCTGCCCACAATCTCTTCTGGAGAGATATCTTTGTCTGCAAACAGTGAATAAATTTTTGCCAGTCCACCACCAGATATTAAATCTTCAACAACATTAAAATCTTTTTTATTTTCCAAGCCAAGTTCTGAAAATAGCTCAGGAATACTGAATGAGCTATTTCCAATTTCTGTTGGGAGCACTATGCTCTCTCTAATTACCTGAGCCGCACCTAGCCCAGTGCCTGGACCCAAGATTAGAGCTGTTTCATTGAAGGCGTTGCCATCGTTAATAAAGCTCATCTCATCTTTCTTAAAAAGCGACAAGCCATGTCCTATTGACTCCCAATCATTAAGTATGTGACAAGAATCAACTTTGAACTTTTTTAGAATCTCAGCCTCATCTATTTTAAATTCTCTATTTGTCATTGCTATAGAGTGATGAAGTTTAGGACCGGCAATAGAAAATACTAAGTGTTTAATTGATGCGTCTTCATCCAAAAATTTCTGCAGCATTTGATCAAAAGAGGCCAAGCAATCAAGATTTTGTTTATACGGATTAATAAGTGAACTGGAGCCTATATCCGCTGAGGCTGTTCTAATATTTGTACCGCCTATGTCTATCAACAAGACTCTTGAGTTTATAAAAGCTACCTGGGGATCAATTACCATAGCAATGAATAAGTAATGATTAGAATGATACAAATAATCACAGTGCTGATATTGAATGATTTCTCAGTCCTGAAATTAATACCAGATATATCTATTGCTTTTTCTTGATCGTTATATCCTTGAAGTAAGGAAGTTATATAGCATGCAAAACCTGAGACTAAGAATACGACCCCCATCCTATGAATAAAAGGATATTCAGGAAAAACAAGGAAGATAAATAGAGATAAAATCAAAGACATGATTGCTGCGACTAAAACACTTAAAGTTGTAGCTTTTTTCCAAAATAAAGCAACCAAAAAGATCACTAAAATTCCTGGGGTAAAAAACCCAGTGAAGTTTTGAATGTATTGAAATGCAGATTCCATACTACCAAGCAATGGTTGTGCGCAAAGGACCGCAATAAATAATGAAATCCAAGCCATGTTCCTGCCAACATTAATTAACTTTTGGTCTGAAGGTTTTGAATTAACAAAACTGCGGTAGATATCCATGGTAAAAATTGTACTGACACTATTCGTCATAGACGCCAGTGAGGATACTATTGCCGCAACCAGTGCTGCAAAAGTTAAGCCCAGCAGACCGTTAGGCAATAAGGACATCATCATGGGGTATGCTTGGTCTGATTTTTCCAGCGTAGGATAAATAACAGCCGCACAGATTCCTGGAAGCACAACTACGAATGGCATTAAAAGTTTTAAATAGGCGGCAAACATGACACCTTTTTGCGCTTCAGGCAATGATTTGGCCCCTAAAGCTCTTTGCGTTATGTATTGATTGAACCCCCAATACGCAAAATGGGCTATCCATAAACCTCCAATCAAAACCCAAACTCCCGGCAGGTCCTTATAAGCTGGATGATCAGCAGACAAAATCATATCAAATTTTTCAGGAAGCAATTGATAAACTTGGCCCAAGCCATTGATCACTCCTGCGCCATCAGATATTTGATTCAATGCGATATAAGACACAGATAAGCCGCCAAAAATTAACAATATAACTTGGATGATATCTGTCATAGCTACTGCTTTAAGTCCGCCCCAAAGTGAATAAGCTAAAGAAAGAAGGGCTAAGAGCACCAAGCCATAAAATAAATCTAAACCTGTTAATGAATTAATTGCCAGTGAGCCAAGCCATAAAACACTTGTCAAATTAATAAATATATATACTGCCAACCAAAAGAAGGAAAGCACAAGACTGACTCTTTTATCGAATCTTTGCTCAAGAAACTGAGGCATTGTATAAATTTGTTTTTCAAGAAACAGTGGCAAGAAATACTTCGCCATCACTATCAAAGCTATAGCCGCCGTTAATTCATAAGTTGCTATTGCCATGCCCACAACAAAACCTTGGCCGGACATTCCAATAATTTGTTCTGCTGAAATATTTGCAGCAATTAAAGAGGCTCCAATTGCCCACCATGGTAAAGATCTACCTGCTAAAAAATAATCTTCTGCTGTTTTTTCAATGCCTTGTTGAGATCGAGAAACATATTGAGCCAGAAAAATTATTCCAACACAGTAAAAAGCGACAATGAATATGTCTAAATTACTAAACAACATTAATACACCACCCTATTGATATCGTTGTCAAAGAACATACATTATCGTTAAAATAGTAAGATAAGGCAATCATATTAAAAAAAAAGCATGACGGTTACTATCAAAGATGTCTCAAAAGATGCAGCAGTATCAATTAAAACTGTATCAAGAGTTATTAATAACGAAGCAAATGTTGCAGAAACAACAAAAGAGAAAGTACTGTCATCTGTTAAAAAACTTGGTTTTAAACCCAATAAAAGCGCCCAAAGCCTTAGATCAAAAAAATCCTATATGCTTGCATTACTATATGATAATCCCAACAAATCTTATTTAGCTGACATTCAGAGTGGCATCTTTAATGCTTGCAAAAGCACTGGTTACAATTTGGTTGTTCAAGAATGTGATTATAAATCCAGCGAATTAAAAACAGACATTGTTAAGTTTGTTGAAGATTTTAGAATAGATGGTTTAATTGTTACCCCTCCCCTCAGTGATATGGAGGATTTCCTACAAAACCTAGATAGCCATGAAATAGAATATTCAGTAATCGCCCCTAGTACAATGAACCCAGAATCCCTCTATGTTTCCTCAAATGACTATGAAGCTGCATATTCTCTAACCTCTGAAATTATCAAGCACGGTCATAAAGATATAGGTTTTATAAAAGGCCATCCAAAACATTCGGCATCTCATTTGCGATTCAATGGTTTTATTGATGCAATTAAAAATAATGGAATAGAGATCAATGAAGATTGGGTCAAACAAGGTAATTTTAGTTTTAAATCAGGTTTTGATGCCGGAGTTGAAATTTTTCATTCTGAAAAAATTCCTACAGCAATTTTTGCAAGTAATGACTCTATGGCTGCGGGGATTATGAAATCTGCTCAAATGAAAGGTCTGCAAGTGCCGCATGACCTCTCTCTAGCTGGATTTGATGACTCCCCTATTGCTCATCAGATATGGCCAGCCTTAACAACTGTCAAGCAACCTGTAGAAAAAATGGCAGCACATGCTGCAAAAATACTGATTGCTAAATTTGATGGTTTGGCAGAACAAACAAAATCTAAAGAATTTAAATCAGAGCTGATAGTTAGAGAATCTTTAAAGACCTTATAATTTAAAAGATTCAATAACACCTGCAACCACAAACTCTATTGCTAAAGCTCCAAGCAGTATTCCAAAAATCTTTTGAACAACAATTATAATTGTTGGTCCAACTTTTGCTGAAAGGCTCGCTGAAAGCCACATTGCAAAGGCGACCAAAATAATAATGATTAAAATTGGAAGGAAATTAATTAAAATTTGAGTTAGATCGCTTGAGTTTGATTCAGCAATTAGCAAAGCTGTAGTCATAGCGCCCGGCCCTGCAATCAGTGGAATTGCCAATGGAAATATTGCAATAGACTGAATAGATTCATCATCTAAAGCCACCTCAGCAGTATGCTGTCTTCTAGATTGCCTTTGCTCCAAAACCATTTGAAATGCAATTGCAATTAAAAATAATCCACCAATGATTTTAAATGAGCTCATAGAGATACCCATTAGATCAAGCACTGAAGTTCCAAATAAATAAAATAGCGCTAAAATAAAAAAAGATACTATTGTTGCCTGAATATAGATTCTTTTTACATCCTTTTTATTTAAACCCTGTGTAAGACTTGCAAAGATAGGCACAAGTGCAATTGGATCAACTGCAACAAATAACAAAATAGTATTCTCTAGGACTTGATCAAACATATTATGTTGAAATTATTTGAATAGAATCTGTGTGAGATGCTGAATATATACCCGCAATAAGAACAAATTTTATTGATTTCTTAGCTTTCATTTCTATATTTAAAATTGATTTTATTTTAGAAATTGTACTTGATTGATTTGTTATAGATTTAATAAATTGAGGTTGTATTCCGCCAATCAAGCTTAGATGATGAAAGGTATCTCTATTGTTAGTAAATGCATATATTGGCATTCGAAAAGGTTTAGTATTAGACACCACATTTGCCGTTTGGCCAGATCTAGTAATAATGACTATGGCGTCTGCATTAATTCTTGCAGCAAGATCACGCGCTCCTTTTGCTATATTTTGCCAATCTGAATTATCCTGCAGAAACTTCTCGTAACCCAGCGTTCTGAAGTTCTCTGTTTTACTAGCTATTTTTTTAATCATTTTGATGCATTGAACAGGATATTTGCCGATACTTGTCTCACCAGAAAGCATCACGGCATCAGAGCCTTCATATATTGCATTTGCAACATCGGTGACTTCAGCTCTTGTTGGCGTAGGATTGCCAATCATAGATTCTAATAAATGAGTTGCAACGATTGATCTTCTCCCCCACTTTGCACTCGCATACATAATTCTTCTTTGAATATTTGGCAAATCTGCAAGGTCTGTTTCAATGCCAAGATCTCCCCTAGCAACCATCACTATATCGGCAGCTTGAGTAATTTCATGTATGTTATCAAGACCTTCTTGATTTTCAATTTTTGCAATAATTTTAATTGATGACTTTTTTCTTTTTAAAATAGATCTTAAAGTTAAAATGTCCTTGGCAGACCTTACAAATGACAGAGCAATAAAGCTAACATTATGTTTTATACCAAAATTAATATCTTTTAGATCTTTCTTGGTAATAGAGGGCAAATCAATTCGCACACCAGGAAGATTTACATGACGCTTGCTTCCAAGAGTACCTCCATCAAGGACTTTGCATTTAAGGTTTTCTTGATCCTTGCCTAGAACTTGAAAATTAAGCAAGCCATTATCGATGCTTATCTTTGATCCTTTTTCTACACTTTTAATCAAACCCTTATAATTAATTTTTATAGACGAAGTTTCTACATCAACATCATCTCTGATGGTTAAATTAACGATATCACCTGTTTGTAAATCAATGTCTGATTTATTAATGCCGGTTCTTATTTCTGGTCCCTGAGTATCTAATATTATTCCAATAGGGCCAAATAGATCAGATTGCTTTTTATTAAGCCTATGAATGGATTCTATAATAGTTATCGCATCAGCATGTGATGCATGAGACATATTGATTCTTGCTGCATTCATCCCAGCTGAATGCAACTCTTTTATATCCTTGTAGGCATTAGTTCTAGGACCAATTGTTGCAATGATTTTTGTTTTAGTGGTTAACATGATCGGCATGATACTCCATTAAGCTCTAAAGTGAATATATTGACATCGTTGTCATAGATAAGTATATTTATTTGCTAAAGGGGGAACATCGGTGGATACCGAGAATGTAATGAACATATTTATTTTTGGTGGAACGGGTGATTTAGCACAACGAAAATTACTGCCAGCTCTTTATAGGCATTTCAAAGCAGAAAGACTTGGTCTTCAAGTAAAAATATATGGCATTGGTTCAAGCAGTTTTGATGTTTCATCTTACCAACAAGAAATCAAAAAAAAGCTTAGCACTAATCTTGAGTCAATCGAGTATGATGAAAAAGCAATTCAGAAATTTATTAAAATAATTTCTTATATCAAAATTAATTTCAATATTAATACAGACTTTGATTCTCTTAAAAAGATTACTTCTAATAAAGATAGAAATATATTTTATCTAGCAGTCTCACCAATCTACTATAAAGTTATTGCTGAAAACTTAAATAAACAAACTCTTATAGGTCCACACTCTTCCATAATAGTCGAGAAACCTATTGGTAATAACCTTCAATCATCCATTGATATAAATGAATCATTGGCTTTATATTTTAATGAAAATCAAATTTTTAGAATTGACCATTATCTTGGCAAGGAGGCCGTACAAAATTTATTAGCATTAAGGTTTGGAAATATTATTTTTGAAAAAATATGGTCCAATGTTGCTGTTGATCATGTTCAGATTACAGTAGCAGAAACACTCGGATTGGAAAAAAGAGGCTCCTACTATGATCAAACTGGAGCCATAAAAGATATGCTTCAAAATCATCTTCTTCAAATCCTATGTTTGGTAGCAATGGAACCACCAACAAACATAAATTCAGAATCAATCAGAGATGAGAAATTAAAGGTTCTGAGATCACTGAGACCATTAAAGGCAAATGAAACTAATGACCATCTTGTGATTGGCCAATATAAAGATGGTGCCATTAATGCAAAGCCAATTACTTCATATTTAGATGAAAACGGAGTACATGAAGAAAGCAAAACTGAAACTTTTGTTGCGCTAAAGTTATGGATTGATAATTGGCGCTGGTCAGGTGTCCCCTTTTTTTTAAGAACAGGCAAAAGAATGGCAGAAAAACGGTCAGAGATAGTTATACAATTTAAATCTGTTCCCCATAATATTTTTGATTTAAATAACAAACAAAAAGATAACCAATTAATTATAAGACTGCAGCCTGAAGAAAGCATAAAGCTAAAAATAATGATTAAGAAGCCTTCGGCTTCTGGCTTCCATCTGCAAGAGCTCCCTCTTGACTTGTTATTTGATGATTATTATGAAGATGATCATCTTGATGCTTATGAAAGACTATTGATGGATATCATTGAAAATAAACCTTCTTTATTCATGAGAAGAGATGAGGTGGAGGAAGCATGGCGCTTCACAGATCAACTAATCAATTCAATTGCAGATTCAGAAATAAGTCTTTCAAAATATAATGCAGGTAGTTGGGGTCCCTCTTCTTCAGATTTATTAGTAGCGAACCAAAATGCCCGGTGGAATAATGAGGAAGATTGAATGTTAAACAAAATTGATGACATAAAAGCGAAAATTGAACTAAGAAGTCAACACACCAGATCTAAATACTTGCAGGAAGTTGATGAATGGAAGAAGAAATCCCCAAATAGAAACGCTTTGGGGTGTTCCAATCTTGCCCATACCTTAGCTGCTTGTGATAAAAATCGTCAAAACTCTGATTTAAATTCAAAAAAATTTGTTGGAATTATTACTGCATACAATGACATGTTATCTGCTCATGCTCCGCTTGAAAGCTATCCCTCCATGCTAAAAGAAGAAGGAAATAAGCTCAATCTTAATATTCAAGTTGCTGGGGGTGTTCCTGCGATGTGTGATGGTATTACACAAGGAGAGCCAGGAATGGAACTTTCATTATTTAGCAGAGATACCATTGCATTGTCTACAGCAATTGGTTTATCGCACAATGTTTTCGATTCAGCTATATGTATGGGTACTTGCGATAAAATTGTTCCAGGGCTTTTAATTGGAGCTTTAAAATTTGGGCATTTGCCTGTAATTTTTCTTCCTGCAGGGCCGATGTCTTCAGGTATATCAAATGCTAAAAAAGCTGAAGCAAGACAAGCCTATGCTGCTGGAGAAATTCAGAAGATAGATTTGTTGAATATTGAACAGCAAGCCTATCATTCAAGCGGAACTTGCACATTTTATGGAACAGCTAATACCAATCAATTAATCGCTGAAGCAATGGGTTTCCAGTTACCAGGAGCTGCATTTACCCCAACTGAATCTCCGGTAAGAGAGTATCTTAATAAGGAATCTCTTAAGGCGCTGATGAGGTTAATGGATGCAGAAATAGGTTTAGGCGAAATGCTAGACATTAAAAATTGGATGAATGCATTGATAGTATTGCTAGCAAGCGGAGGTTCGACTAACTTAGTAATTCACTTAATAGCAATGGCAAGATCTGCAGGTTACATACTAACAATTGAGGACTTTAATGATTTATCATGCATTATTCCCCTGATTTGTCAGGTTTATCCAAATGGAACTGCAGATGTAAATGAATTTCATTCAGAGGGTGGTATTGCTAGATTGCTTTTTAACCTGATGGAAGGAGATTTAATTTATAAAGACATTGAAACTGTTGCTGGTTTCGGTTTGGAAAGCTACACGAAGATACCTTATATTGATGAAGTAAATGCTAAAAATCTTAAGTGGAAGAATTTAGCTCAAAATCAAAATACAAAAACTATTTCAACGATCGATAATCCATTTAAATCTAATGGAGGAATTAAATTCATTGGCGGAGACATTGCAGAAGGTGTGATAAAAGTTTCTGCATTGAAAGATGAAAATGAAATTATTGTTGCTCCTGCAAAAGTTTTTTTAAGTCAGGAAGAAGTTTTGGATGCATTTAAAAATGGTGACCTTAATTCTGACTTATTCATTGTCTTGCTTGGCCAAAGTCCGGAGGTCAATGGAATGCCTGAACTTCATAAGTTGACATCCCCTATCAATGCACTTCAGAAGAAAGGGTATAAAATTGCACTAGTAACTGATGGACGTATGTCTGGCGCATCTGGATCTTTTCCCGCCTTAATACATGCAGTAAGTAAAAATGAAAACCTTTATAAAATTCAGAATAATGATCAGCTGACCCTTGATTTAAAAAATGCTTTATTTTTAATTAAAGATTTTAATTCTACTGAAAGAGAGCCAATTAAGATTGAAACAGATAATAATGGCTTAGGTCGAAGCTTATTTGAGCTTTTTAGAAATAATGTAAGCTCAGTGAATTCTGGTGCCTCGATATTTAATAAGTAGCATGCAATTTAAGCCACCTAAATACCTTCCAACTCTTACTATCTCATCGATAGACGAAGCCAGGATAGTAAGTAAAATTTTGCAATCAGTTGATATTCCATACATAGAAGTAACTTTAAGATCTAATGTTTCAATCGAAGCCATAGAGTATATCGCAGACCAGACTAATATTAATCTAGGTATAGGAACTGTTCTAAATTCAAACCAGTTATTAAATTTACCTATTCCTAAAATTAAATTTGTAGTCTCGCCAGGTTTTAATAAAGATGTTGCCTATTTCTGCAAAGAAAATGATATTGAATATATACCCGGTGTTGAAACGAGCACAGAAATCATGGAAGCTCAAAATTATGGCCTTGATGTTTTAAAATTTTTTCCTGCTGAACTTGCAGGAGGTGTTCAGAAACTTAAAGCGCTTACAAGTATTTTTCCAAAAGTTAGTTTTATGTGTACAGGTGGAATTAGTGTAGAAAATTATAAAAAATATATTGAGTTGCCCAATGTATGCTCTGTGGGGGGCTCATTCATACTCCCAAAGAAACTAATTAAAGTGGATAATATCACTGGGGCAATAGACTACTTAAATTCATTGTAGGCAAAAAAAAACAGAGCTAAGCTCTGTCTTTTCAGTTCGAGATTGGAA
>JACKQG010000642.1_pt1 | contig 50244 bp, 48 predicted proteins | sample 8237621 | NCBI WGS metagenome assembly JACKQG01 (sample SAMN15677084, study PRJNA649215) | marine metagenome | biome: marine; feature: Black Sea; material: saline water; isolation source: suspended particulate matter (SPM) from the Black Sea western gyre | collected 2013-06-09/2013-06-10 | depth... | reverse complement strand
CGGCTCTCAACAAGGAGATTGAGGCGACTGCCCACCCCACCGGCAAGGAGCAGCACCAAGGTCTCTTGCCTACGACTCATTCCAGGATCCTCCCCGCCTCAACAACTGCCGGCCAATGATCAACTCCTACACGGGGAAAAATAGTTGCTCCAGGGCCGACACTTGTGCCATTGGGGATCTGATTGTTCCAACCGACCACAGTCACCGGCGCAGTTGCCTCTTCAGGTTCCCCGCCGACACGAACGCCGGAACCGTAACTCGTGTTCACATCGGCCACCACCTTATTCAAATAACAACCAGGACCCACCGTATTGTTGAAGAAAAGGACTGAATTTTCAACCACGGCCCCCGGCCCCACCGTCACTCCGGGAAAAAGGATTGAATTTCGGACCTCACCCTCAATAACGCAGCCGTTATACACCAGACTATTAAGAATCTGCCCCTGATCTCGGATCAACGCTGGCTGGCAGTCTCGAATCCCCCGATGCTCAAGGTTAGTACGAAGCCCCCACTGCTCAAGATCAATAACAGGAGTCTCACCAAGCAGATCCATGTTCGCCTGCCAATACTCATCCACAGTACGAGTATATCCCCAATATCCCCGGTGCTTGAAACCATAAATTCGAGCGCCTTGCGCCATGAGCAGAGGAATAATATCACGCCCAAACTCAAAAGAATCCATCCCCTGATTCTCGGCCAGCGCTCGATACAGAACCCGGGGCCGAAAACACATGATCGTCATCGAAGCCCAGCTTGACCGGGGCTCCTCAGGTTTTTCCCAGTAACGATAAACCCTGCCGCCTCTCTCACCATCCTCATCATCCATGGCGGCCTGACCAAAACGTCGGACTGCGCCCAAGGGTACTTCAACAAAGGCCATGGTCAGATCGGCATCCTTTTCCCGGTGGTAGTGGATCAATTCCCGATAATCCATCTGATAAATATGATCTCCGGAAAGGACTAGGATCTCTTCCGGATCATGGTAATGGATGAAATCAAGATTTTTGTAGACGGCATCCGCAGAACCGCGATACCAGTCACCATGCGTACGATCTTTGAAGGGGGGGAGGATTGAAATCCCCCGGTAACGGCCAATCATGTCCCAGGCGGCCCCGGTACCTATATGATTGATGAGGGAATAACTACGATACTGACTGAGAATGGCGATTGACTCGATACCCGAATGCATCAGGTTACTCAGGGCAAAATCGATCACCCTGCAGAAACCGCCGAACGGCACTGCTGACTTGGGACGATAATGGGTCAGGACATTAAGCTCATCAACCCGGCTGCCCGCCAGGATCATGGCCTGAATGGAAGGTTTGAGCATCATGCACCACAAAAAAGATGGATAAAGTGCCGCTATTTCATATGTCGTGTAGTCAACTTTTTGAGGGTTTTAGTACTAAACTCAAGATCAGCCAAGCTCAGATTCTTGAGTGGCACCTCAGCCCGGGCAGATGCTTTATGCCCTCCGGCAGAGCCCATCTCCCCAAAAATCTGGGCGGCCAGCTTGCCGGCATTTTTGCGATATCCATCACAGCGAAAAATTACGACTAATTTCTCATTATAGATTCCGGAGACAATAACCCAGTCCACCTCATCCACGTGATTGAGAAAATCAGCAATAATTACAAGCAGATCAGGACTTCGTACTCGCCCAACATGGGAATAGTAACGACGCTTGGAGTATGAAAGCTCAGTGAGACCGGCCATGAAATACTTCAGCTCGGACCGCCTCAAATCGGTCAACTCAAATTTACGAACCAGATTGCGGTTGGCTATATTAAAGAGATAACGAAAAGAGATTCCGTCGGCAAGCAGGGACTCATGCTCAAAGTCCTGTGTGTCAACCTTGATGGCATAAAAAAGGGCTGTCGCCAACATTACCGAAGGCTTCATTCCGGCGGCCCGCAGATACTCGACCATCATACTTGAAGCAGCACCATAATCCGGACGAATATCGATAAATGAAGCCTGCCAGTCACCACCCACCGGATGATGGTCAATAACGGCATCAAAAGTTATCTTATCAAAATTGGGCAGATGCTGGGGCTGCGAGTCCACAAGAATTTTCTTGCTGAACTGATCAAGCTTGAGAGTATGAAGACGCTCGAGAGGAATCCGCAAACGCTTGACCATGGCCACATTATTCAGACGAGTGATCGCATTAGGATGCCCAACAGTGACACTCTTGACCTTATAACGAAGAAGCCTTTTGATCGCCAATGCGCTGGCCAAAGCATCAGGATCGGCGTTGATACAGACCAATACCTCATCGTCTTTGTCAAAAACAGCCAGGAAATTTTCCAGACGTTCCTTTGCTGATCGATGTGAAATCTGATCACAGACAGGAGTCTGTTTATTTTTTTTCTTTCTCGCCATGATCTCTCCAGGTGCAAACCGAAACCAGCACCATTACCGATAGTCCCCCATCACAATTCCATATGACGCCAGAAAATACATGGCCGCAGCATACCACAATCATCCTTCTCTAGTACTAAAATGAGGAATCCCGTGAATAGACACAGAAAAAACTATAGCATAGGCACGCCGGGGAAAGCAAGGAGGAGGTCTGAACAAAAACAGAGATCAAAAGTACAATCAACTGTTATCGTTATAAAAAGGTACAGAAGGAAAAAGAGATGGATCAGTATGGGGAATAAACCGGGAGCCGGAAAAACGAATCATAAACTCCTGATTAACATTCAACTCCACATAGGTGATTTGGGCAACAATCCGAGAACAGGCCTGCCGAGACGCCTGATCACAGAGGGCCAGCTCGGCGCCATGCAATGATGAGTTACCGATAGCTCGATAAACCGAAAGATCAAGATCCGGGAGCATGCCCAATGTTACGGCCCGCAGCGGGTCAATATGACCGCCAAAGGCCCCGGCCACACAGATCTCATGCAAGTCATCAAACTCCAGCCCCACCTGCCCCAGAAGCGTGGTGAGGATGGCATACATGGCCGCCTTGGAGCGCATCAGGGCATCAAGATCCAGCTGTTCAAGAAGGATTGGTTCATCGCCGGCCGCCTCGGTAGCCGGTACTATGACAAAAGCCCGCTGGCCTTCATTTTCAACAATTCGAGCAGCCATAAATGCTGCTCGCTCCCCATTTTTCTCCAGTGCCGGATCACGGAGGCGACCTTGAATATCAATCACCCGGCTCAAATAGAGGGCTGCCACCAGGTCGATGAGGCCCGAACCACATATCCCCACAGCCGGCGCATTGGCTATGGTGGTGTAAGTGAATTCCAGACTGACAGGATGAATATTCACCCGATCAATGGCCCCGGGCCCTGCACGCATACCCATCCGAGCCACGCCCCCTTCCAGTGCCGGCCCTGCTGCTCCCGCACAGGCAATGAGCCATTCCCGGTTGCCCACAACAACTTCGGCATTCGTCCCGACATCAATCAGCATCCTGGTTTCATCGCCCTCAGACAGGCCAGATGCCAGGATTCCTGAAATCAGATCACCACCAAAATAACTGCCGATGGAGGGCATGATCCAGATGGGTGCTGCAGGATGCAGAGACAGGCCCAACTCTTTTGCAGTGACAATTCCCGGCTGATTGATCATGGGGATATAGGGTTCACGACAGAGGTGGTAGGGATCAAGACCGAGAAAAAAATGAACCATGGTGGTATTGCCGGAAACAGCCAAAGCACGAACATTCTCGGGTTCAAGACCTGCAGCCGCAGCCAGATCAGCCAGCAAGGCGTTGATGCAATCACGAACCACCCGCTGCAGGGTCACAAGACCCGGGTCAACAAAATCCGGATCCAGATTTTTCTCCAATCTGCGGGCCGCCGTCGCAAAATGGATGCGACTCAGGATATCAACCCCGTATTCAATCTGATCATTCACCCGGTCAGCCCGAGCCAGGACCCTGCCATTACCCATATCAATCAAAGTGGCCTCAAGATGGGTTGTTCCCAGATCCAGAGCCACCCCGGCCAATAAATCAGGTGCTTCGCCCATGAAATCAGCAACCACCCAGCGATCACCCAGGTCATTGACCAGGGCTGTTCCCTGAAATCCGGCCTTTCGAAAACGACGACACAAAGCACCCACGTGAGTCAGGGGGAAATCAACCGGCAGGCCATCGGCCAATGTCTCACGCACGACCCGCCGCAAACGATCCAGATCACCACTGTTATCAGCCAGACTTGGGGGATCAGCCACAATGGCTAACGACCTGACAAACGATGACATTCAACAACTCCTCAACTCTGTTCTCCGAATCTCGCCGATAGCCTGTGAGCTTGACGGAATCCCGCGATAATGGTACCTAAACTATGAGACTATGATCGATGCATTCAAAGACTCAACAAAGAGAAATACAGAACTCAAACAACGTTTCGTTACTCTGCCTGAACCAGCCAGGCCCCACGATCAGTCCTCGTGCCAGCCAATGGTGAAAAGTTTGAGCCTGGCAGGCGACAAGCAAGCCCAGACCCTGTCCCTGACCACAATCTACAAACCAGACACACAATTAAACTACCCGATTCCAACAAATTAACAATGGTGAACTTGCTCGCAATCGGCCTCGGCGGGGCCCTGGGCTCCATAGGGCGTTACGCCATATCACTCGCTGCTGCCCGCCTGAGCCCAGGGAACTTTCCCCTGGGAACCTTCACCGTCAACCTTCTGGGCTGTCTCTTGATCGGCCTGCTTTGGGGCCTGTTTGAACGCATCCACATCAGCCATGAATTTCGCCTCTTTCTCTTTGTCGGATTTCTGGGTGGTTTCACAACCTTCTCAACCTTCGGCCGTGAGACCGTCCAACTCTTCAAAACCGGGCAAATGCTCCCGGGGCTGACCTACATGATCGCCTCCAATACAGCGGGCTTACTCCTTGTTGGGGCCGGCTTCTGGCTGGCTCAGCGATTGATCAAGGGGTAAGAGAGGATACAATTCATGTCATTACTCAGCCGCTATATCCTCGGACAATACCTGCGCACCTTTTTCCTGGCTGCGTCCGGCTTCACCGCCGTCTACCTGCTCATCGATTTCTTTGAAAAAGTCGACAACTTCATGGAAAAGGGCAAATCAATGGGGCTGGTCCTTAAGTTTTTCGCCCTGAATCTTCCTTTTATCCTCAACCAGCTCAGCCCCATCCTCATCCTCCTGGCCGGGGTCATCACGCTCGGTCTGCTCAACCACAACCATGAGCTGACTGCCCTGAAGGCCGGTGGCCTGCCCCTTGCCCGAATCACCCGACCAATCATTTTTGGCGGCCTGATCATCACCCTCCTCTTCCTGGCCATGGGCCAATGGCTCCTGCCCACATCCACCAGTGCCACCAACACCATCTGGTATGAAGAGGTCAAAGGCTCTATCCCCAAGGGTACTCTGCGCAACGGCCGCTATTATTCACAGGGGGCTGAAGGCTTTTACTCCTTTGTCAGGCCGCACCCCAGGAAATTCAACTTCACCAACTTTTCCTATTCCACCTGGAGCGACCCCTATCAGCTCAAAGAACTGGTCACCGCCAAGCAAGCACAGTGGCAGGACGACCACTGGCTACTCAAGAACGGGCAGATTCAGACATGGACCGGCAGCACCTATCTGACCACACTGTTTACGGAACAACGTTTTGATCTCCCCGAAAAACCGGATTACTTCTTCATCCCCAAATACAAGGCCTCTGAACAATCCCCTGTACAACTCTTCCACGAAGCGCGCAAACAGCAAAGCAAGACAGAATCAGCCCGAGCCTGGACTGAATTTTACAGTCGTCTCTCCTATCCTCTGCTCGGCCTGCCCATGCTTCTGCTCGGACTCCCTGTTCTGCTGACGGCCTTCAACAGATGGGGACGTGACCTGTCTGTTGCTATCCCGGCCAGTTGCCTGCTCGCCTTCTTTGCCTGGGGGGCTTGGGGCGGTCTCCAGACCCTGGCTCGGGCCACCTATCTGAGCCCAACCGTTGCAGCCTTGTCCATCCACATTCTCTTTGGAGCAGGTGGTATTTTCCTCCTCCGACGTGCCGATCGCTGAAGCCAATGAAAACAGAAAGCAAACCCAGAATCGGTATCGTGGGCGTACCACCGCTGACCATCTTTCAGGAACTGGCTGATCAGGACATTGAACTCTTTGATCTGGATGAACCACTGGTCAAAATCGGTATCGATCAGGCCTCATCCTGTCTCCCCCGGGTCTACTGTGCCATCCTCAGAACCGTAGTGGTGAACAGCCTGGAACTCAATCTTGACCGTATTTATATTGATGTGGGTCCAGGCAAATGCGATTGCGCTCTGCATACCGCAACGATCCTCCAGGCGCATCTGCCAGGTACAGAGATCATTACCACCCGCAACCTCGACCATCATGATTTTGGTAGCCCGCTGTGCCGAACCCGGATGGATATGATGAGCAAAATGACAGCAATCACCCGATCCATCCAATCACCGCTCCAACACCCCAGCCTGCCGTCCTGCACGCCCAGTGCGGGATTCTGGGGTGTGCCACCACGCGACTTCACTTTACTCGAACCTTTTCCGGACACGACTCACGTCTACGGCTGGAGCCGCTGCATGGAGAACAAAACTCCCGCCAATTTCGCCCTGGAAGAATACTGTAACCCCAATATCCCCACAGTGTTTTTTGCCCAATCCTTCTGCGCCAAGACAGCCATGGCCCGCCATCTGGCCAGCATCCATCCGCACGGGCTCTACGTGGACTGCGATGTGACCGCCGGCAGCAGCGCCCGGGCCAAAATCCAGGCCTTCCTCGAGCTGTCCGGATGCCTGTAACCACCAGCACATTTATTATGACCACCTTGAACTCTCAACTTGACCATGCTACTTGCTGACTTCGGCACCTCATACTGTAAACTCTGGAACCCGGAGCTCCCCGGCGGACCTCGCCTGATTGCCAGCCGAGAACTCGATCCAGACCTGCGGGTTGATCGAGGCACCGGCCACAACGGGCGCAGACATTGCACGCACTATGTCAATGAGCTCACGGCCCTGGCCCGGGGGGGCATGCGCCTGATCAAGGAGGACAATTACACTCTGCTCGATTGCGGCAGCCGGGACATCAAGTTTGTTCGCTACTCGAGAGGGAAAGTGCAGGACATGGGCTGGAACGCCGAATGTGGTGCTTCCATGGGATTTACAATCGAACTGCTGGAACGGTATTACGAGCTGGACTTTTCCCGCCTGACCGTCCCCAAAAGCTCATTTTCAATCACCTGTGGAGTCCTGGGGATGAGCCATATCTTCGATGCCGTGGTCAACGGCAGCAGCGAGGCTGAAGCCGTGGCCAAATTCGTAAAAGGCATTGCCCTCAACGCCCACGATTTTGCAGGCCGTCCAGAAACCTTGTATCTCTCTGGTGGACTCTGTGACAACCCACTGTTTGTTAATTCTTTCCCTTGTCAAGTCATCCCCCTGGGTCGATTCGTCCTTCTCCACGGCTTGCTTGACCCGGAACCCATTGAAAATTCGCCATGACCCACAAACATGACTCAGGGCTGATCCACAGCGCGCAACTCATCAACTTCCGTTCAACTCTGCCACCTCTGCTTGATGCAGCAGGGCTGATCACCGCTATTAACAAAGACCAGCGCATCCTTATCAAGCCCAATCTGGTTGAAAATCTGGCTCCACCGATTACCACTCCGGTCAGTCTCATTACAGAGCTGGTCCGCTATCTGCGCCTGAATCTGCCAGACAGCACAATCCTGATCGGCGAAGGAACCGGCAGTCTTGACTACGACACCTTTCATGTCTTTGACGCCCTGGGATACAGCGACCTGGCCAGCAGGGCCGGTCTTGAACTGATCGACCTGAACTGTGAGCCTCTCAGCCATCACCAGAGAGATGACTGCACGCGCTGGCCTGAAATGCACCTGCCCAGCCTGCTTGATGAGGTCTTTCTCCTCTCGGTCCCTGTTCTCAAGGCCCACAGCCTGGCCGGCATAACACTGACCATGAAAAATATGATGGGTTGTGCACCGCCCAGCCATTATCAGCAGGGTGGCAGTTGGGGAAAATCAGGGTTTCATCACAATATTCAGGCTGCAATCCTTGATCTCAACCGCTACAGAACCCCGGACTTCACCCTGCTTGACGCCAGTATAGGCATGGCAGAGGCCCACCTCTGGGGCCCGCATTGTGACCCACCGGTGAACCGGCTGGCAGCCTCCTTCGATCCGGTCGCCATAGATGCCTATGGCTGTGATCTCCTTGGGCGTGACTGGCGTGAAATCGGACACATCGCCGGTAATCACGGAATACTTGGCCAGGCAGAGTCCATTGCAGTGAGAGAAGTGAAAAATCCATAGCGTCGTAATGACTCGGACTCACTTCAACTACCCTAATTTTTCAAAGTACCTTGGAGTGTTATTGCCTCGACCTGGTTCAACTCGTTTCTTGATTCTTCTTTTTCTCTTGAACGGGAATCAAACAACAGATGCCCTCTGAATTTTTATCGGGGCAACTCTTGCAATATTTACCTTTTTTGTCAAATTTATGACAACACTTCTTCTTTTTAACTTTTTTATCACTGGACATCTGAACGCCTTTTAATAAGAGGGCACTTTGAAAAACCAAGCTTTTCGTTCAAAATCATAGCGCGCGAATAAATTTTGAGCACAACACAGATCCTCGGTGAAAAGACAATTTTTCACGGTAGCCATGAGAACATTTCAGTCACTTCATTCTCAATCATTCCTTCATGAAACATCTCGTCCATAACAGCCTTGATCCCCGTCATCCTCTCATCGTCAGCGATCGTGGTCAGTATCGCTGTCTCCAATTCGGCCCCAACAGCTGCGAGCAGAGTCGTATTGACTTGAAGAATCCTCACCACCTCCAGATCGCCTACACCCGAACCATGATGTGTGGACTCCTTTTCCAGCAGCAACCGAAGCGAATTCTTCTCATGGGCCTGGGTGGCGGGAGCATGGTTCACTTCCTTCTCCATCACCTGAAGGAGGTGCAACTGGATGTCATTGAACAGTCAGAAGGAGTCATTCGGGTGGCCCAGGATTTTTTCAACGTGTCAAATAACGAACAACTGCGGCTGATCAATACACGAGCTGAGGATTTCCTTACAGAGAGACAATCAGCAGCAGAACCACAATACGACCTGATTTTCGTCGATCTCTTCGGTCCCAACTGCATGGCCCCTGCCCTGTTTAACGAAGATTTCCACAACCTGCTTCTGACGTGCCTGGGCAGTAATGGGCTGGCAATTTACAATCTATGGAGTGGCAACAAAGACGCTTTCGACGCAGTCTGCTCAACCATTGATCTTACATTCAACAGTCGTGTCCTGCGCCTACCGGTCTTTGAAGATCCAAACATCTGCCTACTGGCCTTTGCAGACAAACCACCCCAAAAGGCAGTCAAAGAACCGAACCGAATCAACCGGCTGACCAAACGTTTCAATCTCAACTTCAAACAAATGAGCAGACAACTGATAGAAAATAATAATGATTGGGCCAAACAAACACAATAACTATTCTCAAAAAAAATCACATATTTCCGGTCCTGCTCACACAGAGCGCTGAACATTCAACAAAAAAAGCCCAGCATATCTTCATGATATGCTGGGCTTTTTTTGTTGCTCCAGGGATCGGAAAACAACTTTTTCAAACGGATCAACAACAGGAGATCAACCCAACAACGCAAAACGCTCCCAGAAATCGGGGAAAGATTTAGCAACACAGCTCTCATCCATGATCCGGACCCCGGGGACACGAAGACCGGCGACGGCAAAACTCATGGCCATACGATGATCCTGGTAGGTCTCAATTTCAGCACCACGCAAGCCATCACCACCGTCACCATGAATAATCATGAAATCAGGGCCCTCTTCAACCCGGGCCCCCATCCTGCTCAGTTCCGTCAAGGTGGCATGTAAGCGATCGCATTCTTTAATTCGCAGATGGGCTATATTGTCAATACGCGTCTCGCCATGGGCAAAGGCAGCCACAACAGCCAAGGTCGGAACGACATCGGGCATATCACCCATATCCACACGAATCCCCTCAAGTCGCTTCGGGCCCTGCAGTGTAATCCCGCCCTCCTCACGACTGACTTCACAGCCCATCCGGGCCAGGAGCGGCACAAGACCGGCATCTCCCTGCAATGAAGGTACCGGTACATTACTCACGGTGACCCGTCCACCTGTAATTGCGGCAGCAGCCCAGAAATAAGAGGCATTGGACGCATCGCCTTCGATATCATACTCCATGGCCCTGTAACTGCCCTGTGGAATCCTAAAATCATTCAGCTGACTGTCACAATGGACCTCAATGCCAAAATCCGCCATCACAGACAGAGTCATACTCACATAGGGCTTGGACAGGACCTCACCTTCGACCTTTAACCGGGCAGGACTTACGGCATAGGGAGCAACAAGAAGCAGAGAGGAGAGGTACTGGCTGCTTCTGCCCTCAGGGAGGAGGGTTTCACCACCACTCAGCCCACCACCGCCAATGCGCAGGGGCGGACAATCTGTCCCCATGATAGAAAGAATATCCACGCCCCAGCCCTTTAATGCCTGCATCAACGGACCGATTGGACGTTCGCGCATCCGTTCCTCACCGTCAATAACGACCGCTCCGGGAACCAGGGCTGCCACCGACGTCAAAAAACGAGTGGCTGTACCATTATTCCCGAGAAAAATCTCTTGTGCGGGAATCTGAAGTTTCCCGCCGATACCGTGCACCAACCAGACCTCATCGTTCTCCCGTTCTACAACAACACCCATCTGTTCCAGCGCCCTGGACGTATATTCGGTATCTTCACTGGCCAGAGGCCCAAGCAGGCGGGACGTTCCATCGGCCAGGGCCGCTGCTATTAAAGCCCGCTGGGTAAGACTTTTGGAGCCGGGGACAGCAATGGTCACATCTACGGTATTTAGGGGCTGTATCTCTATCATCGTCTCAGTATAATGGCCTGACAGGTCGATCCCCATCGGGCTCAGTAATGCTTTATTTCACTCTTCAGAAATAAGCTGTTTTTTGATAACCTCTTCAAACTTATCCATATAAACTAGTCAAAATTTTGCTCCACAGGGAAGAACAGATCCGGCAGGAGACCGCAACGCCGTGGATCAAAGTAATGACAAATCAATCATTTATACATGTTGCCGGTAGCCTGGTAAAGCGCTCGACGCATCACCGGCACCGGTGCTGACTGACCGGTCCACAGTTCAAACTGGGCCACACCTTGATACAGAAGCATTTCCAGACCATTAACGACCAGACATCCTGCGCTTTCGGCCTCTTGCAGAAGACGGGTAATAAGCGGGGCATAAACAATGTCCATAACCACTGAAAAGCGATCTAGAATAGAAGCATCCACCGGACTCAGCTGCGGATCATTCATTCCCACCGACGTGGCGTTGACCAGGACATCACCTGCCAGTTCCTGACTCTGCTCCAAAGAGATCCAGGTACAACCAAGATCTGCAGCCAGGGATTGACCACGGGATTTGGTTCGGCTGCAGAGGATCACTTGCGCCCCCTCCTGTTGAAGTCCAAAACCTATCGCTCTTGCCGAACCACCGGCCCCAAGAATAATGACTTTCTTTCCAGCCAAATCGGTTACTGCCAGCAAGGCCTGATTGGCGCCCTGCCAATCAGTGTTACTGCCGAGCAATGCCACCCGCCCTTTCTGCTCAACAGCTTTGATGGTATTCACCGCGCCGATGCTCATGGCCAGAGGGTCGACTTCATCCAGCAAAGAGATGACTGCCTCTTTATGGGGGATTGTGACGCTTACCCCTTGAATCCCTAACGCACGGAGACCAGTCATGGCCGCAGCCACATCCTCCGTTGGCAAAGGTACATAGACACAATTGAGCCCTAAAGCCTGAAAAGCAGCATTATGCATGACCGGACTGAGGCTGTGACGAACCGGATTACCAACAATTCCGTAAAGACTGGTCCCCCCCGTAATGGTCATGCCTGCTCACCGCCCATAATACTCTCAATGTGCCGCAGGGCTGCCACACTCAACTGGCCCGGAGCCGTCACCTCGTCCTCACTGACCGCGCAATACGTCATATAGCCACCCAATTCCACACTGGCCACCCGACTGATCACCCCGGCTCGGCCCATACAAAAAGCAATCAGGGGAAATTCGAGTTTCGCGGCCTCTTCAAGCAGGCGCAAGACAGACCGGACATCTGCGGGTTCATGGGCCGTGGTCACGATTTTACCAATATCCGCACCAGCATCCTGCATCAAAGCCATACGCCCAACCAGTTCCGGAAAACTAGGAGTTCCCTGGAATTGATGCCAGGAGAGAATCAAACGACCCTGTTCACTTTCCTCGACCTCACGAAGCAACGTCTGTTTTGACGGGGACGGTGAGAGAAGCTCCAGATCAACATAATGAGCACCCTGACGCAAAGCCTCACAAAGGGGGGCCAATCTATCCTCTTCAGAACCTGCAAACTGTCCACCCTCCCATTCCGGGCGGTTTGTAAAGAGCAGGGGGCGGTTTATTGCAGCGATAAAAGGAGAAATAGCTGGGACAGACAAAAGATCAAGACGAATCTCAACCACATCAGCCAGGGGCGCAACCTGATCAACCGCTGCCAGGGCATCATCAAGACTGGTGTTACCGATTGAAACACAAACACGCTGCATGACTCAAACACTCCTCTCAAAATCATTGGGATGGGAACTTCGACGCCGATTGGCTCGTTCTGCAAGGCGAATGGCCAAACCCACCAGAAGCGTCACCAGGGTAATATCATCAACCAGGCCCAGACCAAGAATCCAGTCGGGCAGCAAATCATAGGGTGACATCAGATAAATGAGGGCTGCCAGCAGGATGAGTTTAACCCGCCAGGGTGTGCCGGAGCTCAGAAGCAGACGGCCATAATACTGGATCCTTGGCCAAAGCCCTGGCCGCAGCCACATATTTCTGAAACCAGGCATCAGCCGCCCTCTCCGGGGATCTTGAGTGCGCCGATCAGTTCACAGATGGACCCCAGCTGTTGTTCATCCACATAGGCGGCTATACCCTCAACGATTTCTTCGCTGGCCCTCGGATTGATAAAATTAGCAGTTCCCACCTGAACGGCAGTGGCACCGGCAAGTATAAACTCCAGTGCGTCCTCAGCAGAATCGATTCCACCAATACCAATCACCGGCACACAAACCGCCTTTGCCACCTGATGCACCATACGCAGGGCCACAGGTTTTATGGCTGGACCGGACAAACCACCAATGACATTGGCAAGTTTCGGCCGCCTGGTTCGCAAATCAATGGCCATACCGATCAGGGTATTAATCAAGCTGATGCCATCAGCACCAGCCGACTCCACGGCCTGAGCAATAACGGTAACGTCAGTGACATTAGGCGAAAGTTTCACAACCACGGGGACATCGCTCTCCTGCTTGACCGCGCGAGTGACTGCAGCTGCCACGTCCGGGTCAGACCCAAAAGCGGAGCCACCCTTCTTAACATTGGGACAGGAGATATTGACTTCAAGTGCTGCAATTCCATCCACTCCTGCCAAGCGAGACGCCAGGCGCCGATAATCGTCAACGGAATCACCGAGGATATTAACAAACACCGGAACATTCAGGTTGCTCAGATACGGGATTTTTTCGGCAATAAAACGTTCAACTCCGACATTTTCAAGACCAATGGCATTGAGCATGCCGCAGGAGGTCTCAACAATACGTGGTGGCGGGTTACCAGCCCTGGGCTCCAAGGAAATGCCCTTGACCACCACACCACCCAAACGATGCAGATGAACAAAACTCTCAAACTCTTTTGCATAGCCAAAAGTACCGGAAGCAGTCAGTACCGGATTGCTCAGGGTAAGAGAACCGATCTGTACCGCAAGTGCCGGATTCTTTTTCTTTTCTATTAGACAGTCCATAATATTCTCTCGGCGTCAAAGACCGGGCCATCTGAGCAGGCATGACCATACGAACCATCCTGCAGAGGCACTGTGCAGCCAAGACAGGCACCCATACCACAGGCCATGGCTGTTTCCACTGAAACCTGACAGGCAAGGGCACGCTCACGACAAATAGTGGCTACCGCCGCCATCATTGGTTTAGGTCCACAACAATAGATGACACTCTCAGACAGAGGATTAAGTTTTTTGAGCTCATCTGTAACCAGGCCAGAATGCCCATGGGAGCCATCGTCCGTTGCCGTGAGAACGCGGACACCCAGCGCCTGAAACTCGTTGAGAAAAGAAAGTAATTCGTCGGCATTTCTGGCCCCGAGAAGAACTTGAGGTGGCGCTTGCAATACTTGCTGCTCCATAAGGCGCCTGGCAAGAAAAAGAAGAGGAGCAATCCCCATCCCACCACCCACAAGAATCGCTGGGACATCCGGTTGAAGACGGTAGCCCTGCCCCAGTGGACCGAGGACGGACAATTCTTCACCCTCACGACAATGAGCCAGGAGGGAGGTTCCGCGCCCAATAATCTTGAAGACAATCTGAAAAGTCGCGTCATTCCGGGTCTGGTGAATAGAGAAGGGCCGTCGCAGAAGGGGATCATGCCCCGAAGCTGTTTGGATCATGACAAACTGGCCCGGGACAGCGGCCTCAGCAATGCTCTGCGAAGCCAAGGTCAGGCGGCAGTTATCATCCGTCAGACGCTCAGAACGGATCAGTTGTACTTTTTCCTGGATTCGACTCATAATTCGTAATAAGTATAGTTACAAGTTATCTTGATACTGCAAGGGAGTTGGACTGGAGCAAGGTGCTGCTATCAGCCAAAAGGCATTTTTGCAAGGTCAACGTACAAAACGATACTCATCAACACAGCACGCACAACCAATAACAAGCTGGCCAGTGGCCCCTCCAATGGACATTATTTTACTCATTTCTTTCTGTTTTGGTGCCATCGTCGGCAGTTTTCTCAACGTCGTTATCCTCCGACTGCCCGAAGAAGGTCGTTCAATTGTACTGCCCGCCTCACATTGCCCACAATGCAAGAATCTCCTACACTGGTACGACAACATTCCCATACTCAGTTATCTTTTTCTCCTGGGACGTTGCCGCACTTGCAAAAAGAAAATCTCGATCCAATACCCGCTGGTGGAACTAAGTATGGGGCTGCTGAGCCTAGGGCTCATGTCACGCTTTGGGCCGGGAATGGATTTTGCGGCATACTTTCTCTTCTGTGCCGCCTTGCTGGTCATTATCTGGATCGACTTTTATCACCAGATTATCCCGGATTCCATCAGCCTGCCAGGTATCATTACAGGCTTTCTTTTTGCACTGGTCAGCCCAACGATAGCCTGGCAGGATTCACTGATAGGCCTGCTCGTGGGGGGTGGTCTCCTTTATCTGATCGCCTGGGGCTATTTTCTGCTCCGACGCCAGGAAGGTATGGGTGGTGGAGACATCAAACTTCTGGCCATGCTGGGAGCCTTCCTCGGCTGGCAGGCCCTGCCCTTCATCGTTCTGGCCAGTTCACTCAGCGGCTCAATTGTCGGGCTGACGGCCATGCTCATAGGCGGATCAAACATGCAGACCCGGATTCCATTTGGCCCTTTTCTTGCTCTGGCCGCCATGGGGTATCTCTTTTTCAGTGATCAGATTCAATACGTTTTCTATCTCTATCTGAGTGGGGCGCTATTCTAGCAGATCCGCACTTTTTCAGTCATTCTCACACAAGCAATCCCATGCAACTCAACGCAGGGGATCAGAACAGTCACAAGGGACAGGAATGGGAATATCAAATTCCTGAGACTCGGTTTCACCATGAAGATATGCAGCTAATTTGCCGCCAATCTCCCTGGCATGAAACACCTGTTCACGGCTATGCCCATATCGTGGATACAAACGGCGAAAACGACCGCTTCCAGCCTGGGGAACCTTGCCGGCCAAACGAAGAAAAACACCAATGGTTCTCCATGGTTCAGGTGTTGGATGGGAAAAAATCAACGGCGTTGCAACCCGAGCCCCACAACGACGCAGGAGCCGTCGCAGGCCAAAAAGATGCACTCGCCAATACCCACGGCAGGAAATCAGGGGAAGTACGAATTGCCGTTGAAAAAGATCCTGACCGTCCCGATCAAACATAGCCATGATCGGACCACTGGGATTGTAGGACCAGGTAGGGCCAGCCAGAATAATCAGATCCCAATCAGAAAAACAGGATTCAGAAAGTGGCTGAACGGCAAAACGCTTCCTGAAAAAAGTCAGGCACATCATCACCAGGGTACCCCACACCGTACCGATGGGAAAACGAAGAGGCTCGACCGGGCGTAACTGTTCCCATACGACATCAACCCACTGTTCTTCCAACCCATGCGACAGGCCGTTCAGCAGGTTTCTGGTCTGGCTGCTAAAGGAATAGTAAAGAATCAGAACACGCTTGGCGGGCACTGTGGGGACACCTTCTGGTTTATAAATAAATTGTTTAATTGTTACACCAAGGACGGACAACTATACCCGAGATCAAGGCAAAAAAAAAGCCCCCGATTTCTCGGGGGCTTGGATACAAACACGAATCAGATCAATCCTATTCCTCGATCTCGTGCTCCACACTGACCGCAATTTTATAGAGCAAAGTCAGGATAAAGAAACCGGTAGCCCAGATACCTATGGTAACCCCAAGCTCATTGGCGGTGGGGATATACTCGGTGATCTCATGAAGCGGATTGGGGATAAACCCGGCAAAAACGAACCCTAAGCCCTTATCGATCCACAGACCGGTAAAGAGCATCAGGCAGGCCAGGCCGAGGATAAACTCGTTGCCCTTACGGATAGCCGGAGTAGCAAGCATGGCAATGGAGCCAATCATAAAGATAATCGAAGTCCACATGAAGGGAACCAGATTGTTATACACATGACCATGATGCTCCAGGCCAAAGAACAGGTACTGCAGGGCATGCTTATGCCCGGGGACACCTGAATAATATCCGACAAAAAACTCAAGTCCAATAAAGAAGAGGTTGAGCATGGCGGAATAGATCATGATGGTCACCAGCTTGTTGACCGCCTCTTTACCTGCGTCAAAGTTGGCAACACGTTTAAGGATCAGGCTGATCAACACGATCAGAGCGGGACCGGCGGCAAAGGCCGAGGCCAGAAAGCGCGGGGCAATAATGGCAGAGAGCCAGAAATGACGACCGGGCAGACCGCAGTACAGCATCGCCGTTACCGTATGGATAGAGACGGCAAAGGGGATACTGAGGTAGACAAAGAAATAGATCCACTTAGGCGGTTTGACCTGTTTACGCTCGGCGGTAAGAATAACCCAACCACAGAGAATATTGAGAAACAGGTAGCCATTCAAGACAATCATGTCATAGAAGAGCATGGAGTTGGGGGTGGGATGCAGGACCACATTCAGGGCCCGCAAAGGCTGACCAAGATCCGCCATGATAAAGAGCAGACACATGACGATGGCAGCAATGGCCAGGAACTCACCCAGGATGGTGATGCGCCCGAATACCTTGAAATTATGGATATAGTAGGGCAGCACCAGCATCACGCCTCCAGCCGCAACTCCGACCAGAAAGGTGAACTGGGAGATATAGAGTCCCCATGATACATCCCGGCTCATACCGGTCATGCCCAGACCAAAGAGGTACTGTCTGGCATAACAGACGGCCCCCACAGCCATGAACATGCCTAAGAATGCCAGCCAGATCCAGTAGGCTGGTTTACCTTTGAGTGTTTTTTCTATCATGACTCCCTCACACTATATAAAAGACTGACGGATTAGTACCCAGGGTCGGCTTCCGCTGGATGGTGAATTCCTTATCAAGAACCTTGCTGATCTCTGAATGGGGATCGTTGATATCACCAAAGGTGATCGCTCCCTCGCAGGCCTCAACACAGGCTGGCTCCTGACCAAGCGCCAGGCGCTCGCTGCAGAAGTTACACTTCTCAACCACACCGCGCATCCGGGTGGGGAAGTCATTATTGTACTTCTTGACAAAGGGGCGCGGATCCTGCCAATTGAAGCTTCGTGCGCCATATGGACAGGCGGCCATACAAAAGCGGCAGCCGATGCAACGATGGTAATCCATGGCCACTATCCCGTTTTTCTCCAGCTTGAAGGTGGCCTTAGTGGGACAGGCACGGACACAGGGAGGATTTTCACAATGGTTACAGAGGACCGGAAAATCAGTGTTCTGAACCATTTTCGACAGACGGGTATAGGATTTGTCAGTTAAGACCGCTTCAAACGATGCCTTCCACAGCCACTTGATCTCGTTTTTACGGTCACCACCAAAGTCCGGGATGTTATGAACTTCATTACAGGCCGTAATCGCTTTGTCGAGCAAATGTGGTTTGGCCGCAATGACACGCATGTCAATAACCATGGCCAATCGAATGCCAGCCGGTACTTCAGGGCCATGATCCTTGGCAGCGGCTCCGTGCCCGTCCGCAGGAGCCTTGGCAGCGGCCAAAGCGTCACCCGCAGTCAGCTTGACAAGAGTCGGAGCACCTATTCCGGCCAGAGCCGAGGCACCGGCTATCTTTAAGAATTTTCTTCTTTGATTGTCCATTATCGGGTCTCCTTCTTCTTCGTAGCTGCCTCTGGGGTGATATGACAGTCCCAGCAATACGGTTTGACAGATGCGTAGATATGGCAGGTATCACAGAATTTTTCCTGGCTGGTATGGCATTCCATACAGGCCATCTGCAGTCCCTTGCGATACTCCTTACCTGCAACGGTAACAACATCACGGCCGCCATCGCGAAGGACGTCATCACGCCATTCGTTCAAAAGCTGCATGTGGCTGGCCCGCATCTCATCTGCCGGCAGGACACATTCTTTTTGCCCGCCCTGGGGCATCTCCGGCTTGGGCACAGGGCCGGCATCCAACCCGTTAAACCAAACCGGGAAGGTCACAAAGAGGACGAAGATAATCAGTCCTGGGATGATCGTTTTTTTATTATACATTCGAGTTATTCCTCCTTTCAGGTCCGGTTTAAACCAAAGTCCTCAGACCTTCAGTCAGTTCTTGTCTGTTTTCGCCTTTCATAACCAGGGCATTACCCACCAGCTCTGAAACACCGCAGACGCCACAACCCGGATTCCAATAATCCATCAACGAGGTCAGAGTCGCCCGGTCAATGGCACAGACACAGGAGAGCATATTGACATCGTGTTTGTCGATAACATGCTTCACTGCATTGGCCCGGGGTAGGCCGGCACGCATGCGCAGCTCCATAATCTCATCGGTATTGAGACCGGTACCGGATCCGCAGCAGAAGGTCTGCTCACGGATGGTGTTCTCAGGCATCTCCACCCAATTGTTGACAACATGATCCAAAATATAACGCGGCTCATCCATCAGTCCCATGGCCCGGGCAGGGTTGCAGGAATCATGGTAGGTCGCTTTGACATGATCGTTACGGCTGGGATCAAACTTGAGCTTGTTATGGCGGATCAGATCGGCGGTAAACTCACTGATATGAATCATCTTGGTTGAAGCGGCATTGTCAAAAACGGTACCAGTAATAGAAGACTTGGGTACCTCCAGGAAATCAGCCGGTCCGTTCATGGTATCCATATACTGATGGAGGACGCGCCACATATGACCGCACTCGCCACCAATGATGTACTTGACACCAAGTCGCTTGGCTTCGGCATACATCTTGGCATTCAGTTTCTTCATCAACTCGTTGTTGGTGAACAAGCCGAAGTTACCGCCCTCTGAGGCATAGGTTGACCAGGTATAATCGAGTCCGATCTCCTCGAACAGGGCCAGATAGCCCATGGCTGTGTACAGCCCAGGCTCGGCAAAAACATCAGCTGAGGGAGTGATGAACAGGACTTCAGCACCCTTGCGGTTGAAGGAGTGGTTGATTTTGACCCCGGTCAGGTTCTCAACGTCCTCGGCAAGAAAATCAACATTGTCCTTGAAAGTATGGGGCTGGAGGCCCATGTGGTTACCGGTGCGGTTGGAATTGGAGGCTGGCTCCAGAATCCAGTTGATACCCACGCCCACCAGATGAAGGAGTTCGCGAAGCATCATGGTCACCTCGGCGGTATCAATGCCGTAGGGACAGAAGACTGAACAGCGGCGACACTCGGTGCACTGGTAGGAGTACATGAACCACTCCTTGAGTACACCCACGGTCATTTCGCGGGCTCCGGCCATCTTCCCCATGATTTTTCCAGCTAGGGTAAAGTCATTCCGGTAGACAGAGCGAAGCAGCTCAGCGCGCATGACCGGCATATTCTTGGGGTCACCGGTGCCGAGAAAAAAGTGACATTTGTCGGCACAGGCGCCACAGCGCACGCAGCAGTCCATGAAGATTTTCAGGCTGCGGAACTTGTCCAGGCGTTCCTTGAGACCCTGAAGGATAATCTCCTTCCAGTCCTCAGGGAGCTTCCAGTCATCTTCGTCAGGGGACCATTCACGGGCATTGGGAAAGCTGAGATCTTTCTGACTGTCAAGATACTCTACTTTTTCAACCTTAGCCTGATAGGCGAAATTACCCGGCTTAAAGACTGCCGGAGTATCCATCCAATCTTTGGTCGGTATCGCTCCGGTGGACAAGGACGGACCCTGCACTACACTTTTCGATAATTGTTCTAGTTTTACAACTGCCATTGTTCTATATCCTTATGGGCTCGTATGAAGGGTCAAAATTCTAGGCTTCGTCCTTTTTCGGAGGCAATTCCTTTTCCACCGGGATGCCCGCATCAACCATATACTCACGGAACTCGTCCTCATAACCAGCATAGGAATGCGGTTTGATGTTGGGGTCGTTCCAGGGATTGATATGGCGCACCGCGCGGGTGTTGTTCTTCATGTTCCGGGTGGGGCTCATGAACACACCGCCCAGATGCATAAGCTTACTGAAAGGAAAGTAGGCCAGGAGAACTGAGACCAGGAAGATATGAATATAGAATATCGCGCCAATCTCGGCACTGATCACGGGCTGGAGAGTAGCCAGACCAACAAGCAGCGCTTTGATATTGACGATATCAATGTCGGTTCGCAGAAAATAACGCATCAAAATACCGGTGATGGCAATTCCGAGAATCAGAACCAGCGGGAAGTAATCATTGACCAGCGAGATAAAACGGACATGGGGATTGGTCAGTCGGCGGCCAAAGAGCAAAACCACGCCCAGAACCAGACCAATGTTGGTCAGGTACAAGGTGGGGGCGCCGATCTGCAGCATGGCATCACCCAGCTCGATGGCCTGAATCCAGCCCGGGACCGGGTTGGTGAACAGACGCATGTGACGAAGGACGATCACCAAAAAGGAGTAGTGGAAAATCAGGGCAAAGAGCCACAGCCACTTGGACGACTCATAGGTGATCTTTGGACCTTCGTGCAACTCGGACTTGGTGTTGCGGAAGAGCGAGCGGAAAGCAAAAATCTCCAGAAACATCCGGGCAATCACCTCGGAGTTCGTATTGGGACAGTCAAGCTTGTCCCGCTTGATAAAATCAAGCGATTTTCCCTGACCACAGGTGGTCTGAATGGGAAATGGAACCGGTGATTTGGCCCATTGCATGACTCGATACACAAAGCCACCCAGGAAGACCAAAATGGCCAGATAGGGAATGGCGACACCAAACAGGTATTCCATGCCCGGTATCTGGGATCCTAGCCATGCGATCAAAATCAACGCTATGACTGCCAGAAATGAGAAAGCGTACTTCATTTCTTACCTCGCTTCAAGATGAACGGATGGGCTATCGCGGCAGGTGAAGATACCTGAAACGACCGCCGGTTATAGGCCTTGCAGAACCTGGACGGGCTCTGACTTGTCTTTTTTCAGCATGTTCGATGGACATTTGCTGTCTGTGAGAATAAAGCTACCGGACTTGATCTCGGCAATCCGGACCTGATACAACTGCTCCCGGCACTGCATATACAAATCAAAGGCGGCCAGGACTGCCAGATCAACCGCGAACTCAAAATCATAGAGTTGACCAATCAGATGCTTGGTCTCCTTGTTTTTCTCTATAATATCGCGGCTGATATGCTTAATGGCATGGATTGGGCTCACAGCCTGGGAAGGAGGGAATTTCTGTACTGCTCGAATGCGCATAATCTGTTCCAGCGGTGGAACAAACTCACTGGGGTCTGCCCCAAGAGTCAGCTTATTATAGAGGCGGCTCAAGGCCTCACGGGTATTACCCCCTACCGGGTTGGCAAACTTATCCCTCTCGCTCTTAAAAAAGCTCGAAGATTCATAGGTCTCCAGGGTATAAGCCACCCATCCGTCTATTATTTTTTCCCGGTACCACCGAAAGGCTTCATCCAATTCCATACTTTATACCCTCTCTCCCTGTTGAATGAATGCCCATTCATAAGTACCGTGGTTTATCATTTTTTTTTTGGTTAATCAAGAAATTTTTCCTAGGAAATCCCCATGTGAGAAGAGATATTGGCTACCTACCAGCTTCTCAAATCGGCAAGCACTCGCATGGCCTCACCCACATATGGGTCTTCCTGCACCTCTTCCAGCCATTTATCCTGATCCTGAGTCAGCGGGTCATCTTCAGGCTTGACCGAATCCAGATCACTGGCCTGCTCAACCCGATACTGTCGGTAGTGAGCCCCCAATTTTGTACGGGCATTTCGTGCCTCTGCCCTCTCCTTTTCCATATCGGTCAACCGCAGGGAAATACGGGTTTCTTCACTCCGCACCCGAGCCTTGGCAGCCTCATCAGCTATAACCTGCAGGCCTGGATCTTCAGCGGTTCGACTGTTACTGGCCGCAGCCAAGGCGTTCACATCAAACGCCTTGCCATTAAAGGGTTCATAACCCACAGCCTCCAACCGGTCCCACGGCAGAGAATAGTCGAGGTATTGCTCACCTGATTCCAGGTGCTGAAAGAGACTGGGCAGCACGATATCAGGCTCCACCCCCCGGTACTGAGTTGAATCTCCATTTACCCGGTAAAACTTCTGAATAGTCACCTTTACGGCCCCAAAGTCGCGATCGGCAATACCAAAATTAAGAAAAGGCAGAAGATCATTGAGATCAACAACGGTCTGCACCGTCCCCTTGCCATGGGTGTGCTGGCCGCCAATAATCACAGCGCGCCCATAATCCTGGAGTGCCGCCGCAACAATTTCTGATGCGGAGGCCGAAAACTGGTTCACCAGTACCACCATGGGTCCGTCATACAGCCGCCGGGGGTCATCATCTCGCAGAACTTTACGATCAGACCCGGTCGTCTTAATTTGCACGACCGGTCCTTCCCGGATAAAAAGCCCTGCAATATCGACGGCATCCACCAGTGAGCCGCCACCATTATTACGCATATCCAAGACCAGACCATCCAGCCCTGCATTCTTTAATTCAAGCAGGGCGGCCCGGGTATCATCCGTTGAGTTACGATTCCCCAAACCATTTTTCGACTTTGAAAAATCACGATAAAAACTGGGAATCAGCAAATAACCTATGCGGCTCCCATCCGGGGCATCAAAAATTGTTGATTTAACAAAGGTCTCTTCAATCTGAACCACATCACGAATAATAGAAATCAAATCTGAGGTACCATCAGGCCTCTTCACAGTTAGACGAACTTCAGTCCCTTTGGGTCCACGGATCAGGCGCACCGCATCCCTGAGACGCATATCAGTAACATCCACGGCCTCATCTGCCCCTTGAGCGACCTCGATGATAATATCCTCAGCCGCGAGGCGACCCTGGCGGGCCGAAGCAGAGCCCGGGATAATCCGCACAACCTTGATATAGCCATCCTCCTCACGGAGTAATGCACCGATGCCCTCGAGACTACCACGCATATGAATATCAAAATCTTCCTTGCCGGCCGGTGCCATGTACCCCGTATGAGGATCAAAGGCTCGGGTTACCGCATTAAAAAAACGATCATAATGATCCTGGCGGGTCTCTTGTTCCAAACGATGGAATATCTCACGATTCCGCTTGGCCACTTTCTCCCTGGCAGTCTGCCAAAGCTCGACTGTGCTCTTTTTCTCTTCAGCCTCTGCCTGCTCCTCCTGTAAATCCAGATAACGGGACAAAATCTGGCCCTTGACGATCAGGCGCCAGCGCTCACTCAGTTCGTTCAAATCACGCGTAAAGGTCAGCTTGTCAGGATCTGTTTCGTAATACTCGAGGAGTTCAGTATCAAAGTCAGTTGCGGCAATCTCATCCACCATCGCAGCAACTTCTGCAATCCGGCGATTCAGAAGGCGATGACCAACCCCTGGCAAGTCGGCCTTACCATCCTTGAGCCTGTCGTCAATGGTCGAAGTGTAGGACTTGAGAATCTCGACATCGCTCTGCAACAGAAAGCGCTTCTGAAAATCGAGCTGTCTGAGATACAAATCAAAGATAGCAGTGGCCAGATCATCATCCACCGCCTTGTGACTGTAGTGCATAACCGGAAGTTGCTTGGCCAGAATATAAGCCAACCACTTGTTATGACTGGCAAGCTGCACATCCTCCTGGTCTTCGGCCAAAACAGGGCCAGCCAGTAGAAGAGAAAACAGAAGCAGAAAAAAAGAGAATTGATACAATAGCCACTGACGTTTCATGAGATAGAACTCTCCCACCGGATATCGGATATAATTGATGGCTCAATAGTAAGTTCACCCCACTGAGCCATTGCAGTGATTTTTTTTCGATCTCACCATGATTGAGAAGGATTCAGACATAAGGGTACTTTGAATAATTGAGATTTTCGTTCAGGATCAAGACACGCGAAAATTGTACCGCAGACATCGAGTCGATATGCAGAGGATAAAATTTTACACGTAGCGCAGATCCTGGATGAAAAGACATTTTTTCAAGGGTGCCATAATTCAAGCCACTGAAATGATCCCTGACCCCAAGGAACATCAGGGAATAGCTGACATAAATAAAAAGACTACCAGAAGGCATAAACAAATACCATGACAAATATCCGGGAGTTAAAAAAACTAAAAGATGATATTACTGAATTTGTGAAAGAACGAGACTGGCAGCCATTTCACTCTCCCAAAAACCTGGCAATGGCCCTGAGCGTAGAAGTATCCGAGTTGGTCGAGATCTTTCAATGGCTGTCTCCGGAAGAGAGCCAATCGCCTGATGGCGCCCGTCTGACGCACATTGAAGAGGAGATCGGAGACGTGATGATATACTTAACAACCATTGCCATGCAACTGGGGCTTGACCCCATCAAAGCCGCCGAAAAAAAGATGGTCAAAAATCGGATCAAATACCCGGCACCAGAACAACGGCCTGAACCATGAACTCAAAAATCACAATCACCGTCCTCTGCGACAACAGTGTCATATCACCCTTCGGTCTGATCGCTGAACACGGCTGGGCAGTTCTGATCGAAACAGGCACATTCCGGCTCCTTTTTGACTGCGGCCAGGGGTTGGCCATTACCCGTAACAGTCAGATCCTTGGCCTGAACCTCAACCACTTGAACGGAATTGTTCTCAGCCACGGCCACTATGACCATTGCTCAGGCCTCCCTGACGTCCTGGGAATCACCGGATCAACCCAGGTCTTCTGTCATCCGGCCGTCTTTCGAAAACGCTACTGGCGAGACGAACTCCATCAGCAGCGTTTTATCGGCATCCGGCATCGCCAGGAATACCTCGAATCTCTGGGGGCAGAGTTTAGCTGGAACCGTGAATTACGGGAAATTGCGCCCTCCTGTTATTTAACCGGTGAAGTGCCCAGGATGGCCACCTTTGAACCACCTGACCCCTTCATGCAGGAACTGACACCCACTGATGAATGGCGCCAGGACGATTTGATTGACGACCAGTCGCTGATTTTAGACGGGCCACAAGGGTTAATCGTTATCCTGGGTTGCGCCCACGCCGGATTGATCAATATTCTCACCTCGATCCGCAAACGCTTTCCGGACCGCCCCATTGACACGGTCATGGGCGGCACGCACTTAGGTTTTTGCAATGACCTGCAATTTGCAGCCACCATCCAGGCCCTGGAAAAGTTTAAAATCCGGACGCTGGCCGCATGCCATTGCACAGGCCCGAAACGCGCTGCCGAACTGGCGCGGATCTTTAACGACCAGTACAAATTCATCGGAGCAGGCTCCCACCTGGTATTCGAATCAGACCAGTGATCAATATGCCCTTTCCAACAACCGGCTGCTCCGGATTCTGCAACCAGTGTGGTCAGGTGCATCATCTGCCGCACAGCCGCCGAGCCGAAGACGAAGCCAACAAACTGATGACACACCTTGAGACCCGGCAACGGATCAGTCAGAACCTGTTCCCTGAAGCCGCGAGCGCGCTTTTAAGCACGGATTTCCTCTTTGGACCGGCACGAGGTAAAATGTTTGGCATTCTGATTTGCCAAGACAGAAACGACCAGGAGACAATCCTGCGTGCCTTTTCTGGACAGTACAACGGTCTCTGGCATGTCCCCGGCTGGGCCCCTCCCCTCTTTGACGTCTCAAGCTATGACCAGCTCAACCAGACCGGTGAACCGGAAGTCAAAAAACTGAGTCGACGTATAGAGAACACAACACGCAACACCTCCCAACACGCCAGGCTCCTTCAGAAAAGAAGAGAACTCTCCCGAAACATAATGCTTGAGCTGCACGATCTCTACAGATTATACAATTTTCACGGCCAATCCGTCTCACTGCGCACAGCCTGGAACAAGACAACCGGCATTCCCACCGGCAGTGGCGACTGTTGCGCACCTAAACTACTCAATCAAGCTGCCCGCCTGAATCTTCGACCCACCGGCATTGCCGAATTCTACTGGGGCCGGGAAAACGCCTCGGCCAGTCGAAAGCAGGGCTGTTTCTATCCCTCCTGCCACAATAAATGCCGTCCGATTCTCGGCTTTCTCCTCTGCGGGCTTCAACCATGAACACTCTTAAACTGAGCATCATCCACGCCGAAGACACCTTTATTGTTATAGACAAACCAAGCGGTCTGCTCGCCGTCCCGGGTCGTGGACCTGAGATGCAGGACTGCGTTGTCAGCCGACTCAAACAGGATTTTACCGGACTCCCGGACCAACCCGCCGTTCACCGATTGGATATGGACACCAGCGGTCTCATGGTCGTGGCCCGAACCCCAGCTGCGCACCGCGAACTGAGCCGCCAGTTTGAACATCGTTCAGTCAATAAAGAATACATCGCCCTTCTCGATGGTTTGCTCCCGGATAACCGCGGGACAGCCGGCAAAATCAGTCTCAAATTCCGCCTTGACCCAGACAATCGCCCGCATCAGATTTACGACCCCATCCAGGGAAAAACGGGAATCACTCACTGGCAGAAACTGGGCAACGAAAAGAACTGTACCCGCATTTGTTTTCAACCCATCACCGGACGCACCCATCAACTGCGCCTCCATGCCGCCCACGAACTGGGCCTCGGCTTACCTATTGTCGGCGACCGCCTCTACGGCCACGGCACTGCCCCAGGCCAGCTTCTTCTCCATGCCAGCAGCCTCAGCTTCATCCATCCCGAAAACGGTCAGACAGTGAACTTCACGTCTGCGCTTCGCTTTTAAACAGACCTTTCACCCCCATACACAACTTCCTGACACAAAAAAGGCCCGTTCCACGAGTTCTCTCGTAAAACGGGCCTTTTGCAAGCCAATATCCAGATCAGAAATTAATTATCCACGACCTTGATCCCTTCGAGCTTCCAGTCATCTGTGCCCTCGGGACGAGCCCAGGTCCACTCCTCAGCAAATTTAACCGGATCGGTCATACTCCCACTGATCAGCTCATCGGTTTTGTCATTGACTGTATAATCAAGAAGGTTGGCGGTAAAGAGAACAGTGACAAAATCTTCACCAGCCTGTTTTCCGGCATCCAAGACCTCAACCTTGCGAACAGAAATACTCTCAAGCTTGTTAATTTCACCACGAGCACGCATTTCCTCAAATTGTTGTCCGTATTGAGCGGCTAACTCCTCTCCAAGCAAATAACTGTAGGCAGAAAGATCACGACGCATCCAACCGGCCTGAACCTTGAAAAAGACATCCGAGGCTATCTCGACAAAATAACTCTCATCAAAGCCGGAATCGGTTCGCTGAATCTCTGCCAGGCCTGCTGCCAGGCCAGTCATGGGTTCGGCAACCGGAGCCTGGGCTGCGCCAAAACCACCGAAAGAGGATGGTGGCGGCTGATAGCCCGGCGCACCCCCTGCCACCGGTTTTTTAACAAATCGCTTATAAAAGAAAAAGCCAATCCCACCAAGGAGGAGAATGGGCAGAATTCCCATGCCACCACCACCCATACCAAACATGCTGCCAAAGAGCAGGCCGCCCAATGCCCCGCCCAGAAGCCCGCCAGCCAAACCAGAACCAAAACCTGATCTCGGTTTGGTTTGGCCCGCCTGAGTCACTGCTGGAGCAGATTTCTGCACTGGAGCTGAGCGGGTGAAACTGCGACCGCCAGAGCGGGACCTGGCGTCGGCATCTGTAACACTCAGCCCGCCCTCAACAAGCCCCATGGCCAAAAAAATCAGCAGGTATGGGGTCATCCGTCGTAATAAAGTAATCATGCTTCTCCTGTCATTCTGTTTCAATCAAAAGTCCGCCGAGCTGGCCGCACCACTTCAGACCGTTTCATACGATCGCTATCAATTATAGGTACGGAGCACAATATGGCAAGGCAAATTATTGATCATGGACTGAAAAAAGGAGAACCAGACGGGTTACGAATGAATGATCATGACAGGACAACACGCCTTGCTGCACAACGACTCAGCAATACTTCCATACACCTGACGCTCTGCCCGCTGGCAACCATGACTGGCAGTAATGATCAGATCAATCTTTTTCTTTTTCGCATAAGAAATCACCTCTTCAACCACATCTCCTACCCGGGTCGCTTTATCCACAGGCTCAAACCCTTGCATATGCCTGGCAACAAAGTTGTCCAGGGCCAGTTCAGCTTCATGCTTGAGTTGCCGATGATAAGTGGAAAACCAATCGGTCTCCAAAGCCAACCCCTTATACTGCTCCGGGCCAGGCATGGCATAGAAGAGATAAAGATCAGCCTTGAACGTCTCAGCCAGCAAGCGGGCATGATCCAGGGTGGCAACAGAACATTCAGTAAAATCAACGGGGAGTAAAATTCGTGAAATCTTGGCCATGAGACACCTCCATTTACAGACAGATTCAGTTCCCTTCTCCATGATTAAACTATAGCACAAAAACATCCTGAAACAAAAATACCCCGGAACATCAAATCAAGAGTTCCGGGGTATTTTTCATTTGAACCCAAAGGGCACGGAGTGTAATTAATCGATGGCAACCAACTCCAGATCAAAGACCAAGTCCTGACCCGCCAGCGGAGGATTGGCATCAAGATAGATATGACTGTCCGTAATATCTCTGACTTCAACCATCATGATCTCACCACCGGTTCCGCCCACCTGTAGCTTCTGGCCCACCTCGGGTTTAAGATCAGGTGGAACCTGATCCAGAGGCACTTCCATGACCATCTGCGGATCATGTGAACCATAGGCCTTATCAACCGGAATCTCTACCGTCTTCTTTTCACCCACGGCCATACCGACCAGAGCTTCATCAAAACCAGCAATGACGTGACCGCTTCCAAGAGTCACCTCAAGGGGATCTTTCCCCTCAGATGAATCAAAAACCGTTCCGTCCACCAGACGCCCGGTATACTTAACCTTGACTGTATTTCCTTTTGTGGCCTGTGCCATCGCCATCTCCTTCAGTGAGTATTAATAATCTTCAAGACCGCTGTGAGACCTTCCCTTCCATGTCTTCACGAAGAGCCCATTGCCAAACGTGCAACAATAACCTGACAGATACCGGTAATACTTTTTCCGGAACAGTCAATAATCAAATCCGCATGACGATGATAAAGAGGCCGCCTTTCCCAATACAGGGAAGAAAAGCTCTGCTGATCCTGACGAACCAGGCCTCGTTGATCCACATCATCAACCCGCTCTTCCAGGAGATCCAAGGGCACATCAAGTAGAACCAGATGACTGCTCTGCTTCAGATGCCTGATACCGAGCTCGCTATAGATTGCACTGCCGCCTGTTGCAATCACATGCCCGGTCAAATCAAGACTGAGCAAGGTCTGCTCCTCATAAATCCGAAATGCAGTCTGCCCTTTTCTATCCACAATCTCTTGCAGAGACAGGCCCTGATCCTGCTCCATAAGCGTATCGACATCCACAAAGGGCCTGGCAAGACTCTTGGCCAGAACTGGTCCGACACTGCTCTTCCCGGCTCCTGCCATACCAATTAAAACGATATTCATACTCTTCATCACGCAATATTGTATTTTTTCCCATATGTTCAGGACAAAGGGACACCCACCCTTACCACTGAAAAACGTTCATTCAAATTATGAAAATAATTTCAAAATCATACAACAGGAAGGGTAACTCTACAAAAAAATTCATCATCACCTGACAGAACTATCCCCCCCAACTCTTTTTCAGGTTCATCACACCAACCATATCAATACACTCCCTGCCCCAGATGATTGACACCCAGGCCGAGAAAATCATGCACAGGCACAAAAAAAAAGGTGCAGCCGCTACGTCATCCGTACTCCCTCGTGTCCTGGCTTGCCTCACCTGTCTCATTCATGGTATGTTGTCACGAAACAGGCGAATTCTTCTTTTTCACCTTCCCTTACAAATATCTCATCTTTTTGGACTCCATGGATTTTCTCTATACTGCCAGTTTTATCAACAGTGCCTGGATAGGCAGTACCTTTCTCCTGGGATTTGCCTTCAAAAAAGTTAATCTCCCACCCATGCTTGGTTTTTTATTGGCCGGGTTTGTCATGAACGCCCTTGGGATGACCGGGGGCTCACTGGCTCTTGACCGAATCGCCGATCTTGGTATAACGCTGCTACTGTTTATCATCGGCCTCAAATTAAACATAAAAGGCATGCTCAAACCCGAGATATGGGGAGGCGCCACCGTCCATGCCATGTTGACCATTGTTTTCCTTGGTGGATGCATGCTTCTGGGCGCCACATTTGGCCTCACACATCTTGTGGGCCTCGATCTCGCCCAGGCCGCCCTTATCGGTTTTGCCCTGAGCTTTTCCAGTACAGTGTTTGCAGTCAAGTTTCTGGAAGAAAAGGGAGAAATGAACTCCATCCATGGACGTACAGCCATCGGCATCCTGATCATGCAGGATCTGATGGCCGTCCTCTTCCTCACCATCTCCAAAGGCGAATTCCCGTCTCTCTGGGCCCTGGGGCTTCCCCTGTTTCTTCTGGCAGTACGACCAGCACTAATGTATGTGGTTGACCACAGTGGGCATGGCGAACTTCTCCCTCTGGGCGGATTGTTCATTGCCCTGACCATAGGCACGGCCAGTTTCTCCCTCGTGGGACTCAAACCAGACCTTGGGGCGTTAATCATCGGTGTTCTGGTTGGCTCTCACAAAAGAACCTATGAACTCTCGGCCTCACTCTATACCTTCAAAGACCTGTTTCTGGTGGGGTTTTTCTTTCAGATCGGTCTGACCGGCATTCCTGAGCTGAGCCATGTCATCATTGCCCTGGGTCTTGTGGCACTCATGGGGATGAAATCGTTCTGTTACTTCATGATCCTGACCCGTTTTCATCTTCGCGCCAGAACAAGCCTCATTGCCACACTGAGTCTGTCCAACTACTCGGAATTTGGTTTACTGGTGGCAGCCATCGCCTATAAAAATCACTGGCTCAGTGCGGATTGGATTCTGATCATGGCCCTGGCATTAAGTTTCTCATTTCTGCTGGCCGCACCACTGAATAGCCGGGCCAACAGCCTCTACGACCGTTTCGGCAAAATCCTGCGACGTTTTGAGACACAAAAAGAACACAAAGATGATGCGCAGATCGATCTTGATGGCGCAGAAATCCTGATCTTTGGCATGGACGCCTTCGGAACCATGGCCTACGACACAACCCGCGAACGCCAGGGAGACAAAGTTCTCGCCGTTGAGCAAGACAAGGCAAAAATCAAAGCACACCGAGCTGCAGGCCGCCGCGTGATCTCAGGGGATGCCACTGATTATGATTTTTGGCGCAAGATCAAACTGGAACAAATCAAAATCATCATGTTGACCATGAGCCACCAACAGGCCAATCTCCTGGCCCTGGAGGCTATCAAAAGTGCAGGCTTCACCGGGCCAGTCACTGCCGCTTCACGCTTTGAAGACGAGCGCCTGGAACTTGAAGCAGCGGGTGCCACTGCGGCCTACAACATCTTCGCCGAGGCCGGAGCCGGATATGCAGATCATGTCTGCAAGGCAACAGGCCTGGTTTGCAAGACTGAATTCATCGTATCAGGCGATGCAATTCCAGACATGCCCTCTTACTCCTAACCACATCCACCAAGTAGACGATCATGACATTTCACTGTAAAAATTACGATATCTCCAACGACAGCTGCAAACGATTACACGGAGAATGCATCCCCGGCAGACGCGGCTGCGTCCTTGAAGGAAGGGTCGCTCTCAGTGAAGAGCTGGAGCAAAGAATTGCTGAACTTGATCTAAAAAAGGAACAAGAAGAAACAGCATGAGCACCTAGTGGTGATTCAAAAAACTTTAATGCGTAACCACTTAGAAACAGGGCTGATTCGTCTTTTATCTTTGACAAGAACCACCTAAGATTAAGCCCTCGGATAAGCACAGACTCTGAAACAATCAACGATGAGGGCTGCAACAGGTCCAACGCAAGCTCCCCTACAAACAATCAACAGCCATGCTTGACCAGGAAGTCCCGCACCATTTCTTCCATTACAGACAATGGAGGACGACCTGTTTCATGGGCAATAATCCAGGTACAGCGCTGATAGGCGCGAAAAAGATCTTCCGGGACTTGTAATTTCAACTCAACCAAGGCTGATGAATGATCAGCCTCCTGCCCCAAACGGCCTGCATTGAGACCAACAGCAGTACCTTGAGACTTTTCAGTCATGGGAATGTTGCCGATGGAACGCAACGGCCTCACTATATGTCATTGTACTTCCACCAAAAATATCAAGAGCACTGCCCACTGTCGCATCAATCCGCCCCTGACCTAAATCACGAATCACTTCCAAATCGGCCAGATTACGGACTCCGCCCGCATACGTCGTCACAATCGGCGACCAGGCAGCCAGTTTTTCCACCAGTTCCTGCTCAATCCCCCGACACTGCCCCTCAACGTCAGCGGCATGAACCAGGAACTCATCACAAGACGTGGCCAAATCGGCCAGCACTGCCTCAGAAATCACCACTTCCGTGAACTTCTGCCAACGATCCGTGACAATCAGATACTCATCTCCGCGCCTGCGGCAACTAAGATCCAGCACCAGGCGCTTGCAACCAACAGCCTGGACCAGGCGAGCCAGTCGCTCACGATCAATCAGCCCGTCACGAAAGACATGAGAGGTAACAATCACGTGCGAGGCCCCGGCTGAAAGCCAATCAGCACCATTATCAGCAGTAACCCCCCCACCAATCTGCAGACCACCAGGCCAGGCGGCCAGAGCCTCACGCGCTGCCGTCTCGTTTCCCGGACCGAGCTTGATGATGTGCCCACCACGCAGGTCATTGCCCCGATAGAGCTCAGCAAACCAGGCAGGAGACTGCTCGGCCACAAAATTAGTCCGCAGGGCCTCAGGGCGATCATCAATCAGAGTCGAGCCCACAATCTGCTTTACCTGACCGTTATGCAGATCAATACATGGTCTGATTTTCATGATACAACTCCGTGAACCACTCACAAAAAAACATAAAAAAAGGCGGATATCCCGGTACTGGGGATATCCGCCTGACTATTCATCCACTCCCCATACGGGGCGCTGAAGGATCAGCCCTTCTTGATCAGCATGGTCGAAGGGTCAAGCAGTAACGAAGTACCAGGCTCAACGGCACCAGAGGTGCATTTGAGCAGATTAAGCTTGATTGCATCCTGCTCAGGGACGATCATCATAATCATTTCGAACAGGTCATCAATCTCATGACAGGGAGCCGGCACACCAGCCTCACTGACCCGGTCATCACCTCGATGGCTGACAGCAGAGAACCAGATGGTTTTAAGACCATGTGTGATCATGAATGCCTTGAACTCCTGAAGCTGCTCATGAGTTGTTTCGCCGAAATCATAGCCATCAATGATCATACAGTCCGGACAGAAAATATCCTGCTGAACCATATCCTTGAGCCGCTCTTCAAGCTTAGCCGCGCCGAATGAGCTCTCCTTAAAGGTCATGATCATCCGCTTAGATACGATCTCAGAGACCATCTCCGGCAGATTATCAAAATCCTTGCCCTCGACCATAAGGTTGAGAATATCATCATACCAGGCGCGGGTCTTCTCGACCCCCTCACCGATAGAGACATGCAGAACCTTGTTGCCTCGCAGGATGGAATCCAGAGCAATCTGAACCAGAATTGCAGTCTTACCCAGACCAGCGCGGGCCATGATCAAACCCATGCGCTGTTGTTCGTCCTCGGCCTTTGTACCCATGCCAAGAACGCGTAATGGATTGTTGACGACCAGGTCTTCTTTTCCCATGACAGTCACCTTTTTATTTCAATTCATCTGTCTGCATCTATTTCTTCTATCTGGTCAGCGACCCGACAGACAATTACCGTTGCAGTACAAGTAGTGTATTCGTCTTTAACCGCAGATGCAAGATCAGCTGTTTTTCTTTTCTTCCTGATACTGCTTGACCAACTCTTCACCGACACTTTTCGGCACTGGCCGGTACGTGGCAAACTCCATGGTAAATTCAGCCTTACCTTGGGTCAGAGAACGCAGGGTCGTAGAGTATCCGAACATCTCAGAAAGCGGAACCTCGGCCTCAACCACGGTATAATTCCCCTCTTCATTGGTACCGATGATCATGCCGCGACGTTGATTGATGCTGCCCATGGCTGCACCCTGGAACTCAGTCGGTCCCTCAACTGCCACTTTCATGATCGGCTCCATGATAACTGGATTGGCCTTCATGTAACCCTCGCGGAAAGCACCGCCAGCTGCAAGCTGGAAGGCAACATCAGAGGAATCAACATTATGGGCAGCGCCATCATTGATAGTACAACGAACCCCGGTGATCGGAGCCCCGCAGAGAGAGCCTTTAGCCAGGCTCTTCTGAAAACCTTTATCACACGATGAGATAAACTCGCGAGGGATGCTACCACCTACAATCTCATCGACAAATTCATACTCACCCTCTTCCAGGGGCTCGATGAAACCAGCCACTCGACCAAACTGACCGGAACCACCAGTCTGCTTTTTATGGGTATAATTAAATTCGGCTCTGGCGGAAATGGTCTCTCGATAGGCAACCTGAGGAGCACCGACTTCGACTTCTGCGTTGTACTCACGCTTCATTCGCTCGACATACACCTCAAGATGAAGCTCGCCCATACCAGAGATAATAGTCTCATTGGTCTCATGATCCACAAAGGTCTTGAAGGTAGGATCCTCTTTGGTGAACCGATTCAGAGCCTTGGACATGTTAATCTGGGACTTGTTGTCCACCGGAATCACAGACAGCGAAATAACCGGTTTGGGGATGTGCATGGAACTCATGGAGCAAGTGGAAGTGCCATCGGTGAAAGTATCACCCGATGCGCAATCAACGCCGAACAGGGCAACGATATCACCAGCGCCACAGCCATCAATTTCTTCCATTTCGTCGGAGTGCATACGCACCAGACGACCAACCTTCACCTTCTTGCCGGTACGCACATTGATGATAGAATCCCCCTTGGCCAATCTCCCTTGATAGGTACGGACATAGGTGAGCTGGCCATAACGGCCGTCCTCAAGTTTGAAGGCGAGCATGATCAGAGGATCTTTATCATCATTGGTAACCGAAAATTCGGCTTCGTCGTTCTCAAGATCCAGGGCGAGGTTTTCAACATCGGTGGGACAGGGCAAATACGCTTCAACGGCATCAAGGAGCGGCTGAACAGCCTTGTTCTTGTAAGCCGAACCAATCATGACCGGAACAAACCCCAAGGCCAGGGTGCCCTTGCGTATCGCATCAGCAACGAGCGCGGGATCAATGTCCTGCTCCTCGAGCATGGCCTCCATGAGATCATCGGAGAACATGGAAACGGCTTCAAGCATCTCCTCGCGCAAGCCTGCAGCGTCATCTTTCAGTTCGGCTGGAATATCGGCTTCGCGAATCACCTCACCATTATCACCCTCAAAATAGATGGCCTTCATGGTCACCAGATCAACAACACCCACAAGATCATTCTCAAGACCAATGGGCAACTGAATCATGTGGGCGTTGAGCCCCAACTTCTCACGCAGCTGGCCAGTGACTCGGACAGGATTTGCACCGGTGCGATCGCATTTATTAATAAAAGCGATACGAGGAACCGTATAACGATCCATCTGCCGGTTAACGGTAATGGACTGGGACTGAACCCCACCTACGGAGCAGAGAACCAGAACCGCACCATCGAGAACACGCAGGGCGCGCTCAACCTCAACGGTAAAGTCGACATGGCCGGGAGTATCAATGATATTGATATCGACACCTTTCCAGTTACAGTAGGTCGCTGCCGACTGGATGGTAATACCACGTTCACGTTCCAACTCCATGGAATCCATCTTGGCGCCGACTCCGTCCTTACCACGAACATCATGGATGGCATGAATCCGGTCAGTATAAAAGAGGATCCGCTCGGTCAGGGTGGTTTTTCCCGAATCGATATGGGCGCTAATCCCGATATTTCTCATCTTACTCAAGTCTACACTCATGATTCCTGTCCTCAACAGTCTCTTGGTGTCGGTTTCTAACCGACCCTGGCCCGACATCAGCCAGGATGAAATAAAAAAATAAGGAGCCACACAACGGGGCAACTCCTTATTCAACAGATAACCAACAATGAACCGGCAGGCAACACACCGGATTTGAAACAAAAAAACACACTGCATACCAGACGACCAACGATCACCTGATCCAAAACATCACAAACTACCCTATTTCAACAAATTCGCAAAGTATTTTTTGTACCACACAGCTCAAGCAGATTCCTGAGCAGATGAACAAGATTCGCTATTGAGCCAAGGCCCTGACCAGGACTTTTGCCAATTCATCCTGACTCACAGGCTTCATGACAAATTCACGAATACCGGAAGCCTTGGCCGCACTGGAAAAAGCTCTGGCCCGTTACGGTAAACCCGATATCTTCAAATTTCCATAGATGGTAAAGGACACTGGGTGGATAATGTCATGATTGATTTACTTTACCGTAGCGAGCAATCCAATTGTAATACTTGCTCTTTGAGACGGACAAACCAAGAGATAAAACACTTCAAGGGAATCTCTGCCTTTGTGCTCCACTCTTTTGTGTAATCAACTACGGCATCGCGTATATCATGAGGAACCCGGCTGCCGGTTAGAGCTCCCCAAGTTCTTTTTTTAGCTTGATGTGCTCCTCCAGTAACTCAGAAAGGACTTTTTCGGGGGAGGATCATTTTATTCAACCACGACTACGACCGTCTTCTTTCTGCATGCCGCTGAGCTCAATGTTTAACGCTTGTACTGATATCAAAATTTCCCGAAACGACAAACCCAGTGAAATCATCATCAGAATTAAGCTCAAGGAAAATATTATTTTACCAGCCAGAAGTTTACCGGCAAAGAGAATAAACAGGCACAAGACACATGAAAAAAGACTGGCAACCCCAAATGCCTGCATATTTCTGATCAGATAGACCCTCTTGCGCAAACTTTCAATTTGGCCAACCAGAATATCGTCCGGATCCTGCTTATACTGAGAATACAACGCCCGGATGCGGGCGCTAATGGTATTGAAACGATTCGTATAGGCCACCAGCAAAAGTGAAATTGCCGGAAAGAGTAACGCAGGTGTGGTTAATGTGATTTCCATTATGACTCTCCCGAAATTTGTTCCAGCTGACAGCTGACTAAAAGCTTCCCTGAAAAATTATTTTTCACCCACAATCCACGTTGCGCTCAAAGTTGCACCCCCGAAATATTAATTTCATGCCTGCGGAAAATTTTCCACGTGCCTCGGGGTCTCGCAAACTCGCTTACCTGATCTTGAACAAAAATCCTGAGTTGTCAAAGTATCCTAAAAATAAAACGCCACGTCAACCCGCAGGAAATCATCCTCGCGCAGACTGTAGAACAGGTCCCCCTTTGGTGGGTTCAAGAAAAATCCAGCCTCAACAGTGGCTCTCATCCGATCACCAAAGCGACGGCTCGCCTCAAGGCTCACAAGACGAGTGGGGCTATCCATATCAACAATTACCCCGGCCAGTACTTCAGAACCTGCGGCATCATTCACAGCCAGTCGCAGGCCCAATATGATATCGTCCTCAAAGGGTGTCAGCGCCTCATCTCCACGAGCATCATGGACATACTCACCGATCAATCCAAGATCCATACCACTGTCCAGAAGAGAGCCAACTGTATATTCAAACCCACCAACCGCAGCCCAATAATGATCATGCTCGCCGTCATAATGACGGTAGATCGACTCCATCTTCAGCAGCCATTCACCCAGGATCCATTGCAGATCAAAACCGGTTTGCTGGATTTGGCGATAATAGGGCGTCAAGACGGATAGTCCCTGACCGTCGAGTCCTGGCAGCAACAAGGGCTGTCGATCAGTTCCATCAAAATACGAAAGCCCGAAATCCACATCCCCAATTGTATGGCTGTAGCGCAGGGCAAAATCCACATGATTTCCCTGCTCTGAACTTTCAAAAACTGGATGATCTGTATCCACAACAAGTTGCGAGCGCAGTCTACCCCGGCTTCCGGGGAAAGTCCGTTCCCGGAAACTGGGCAGAACAAATAAATCAACGCCGCCCCACTGCCCGGGCAGAAAAAGATGAACCATGGGCTGGCCCAATTTTTCTTCACCATCAATGGATTCCACAAGGTCAGTCTGGTTTACAATATCCACCAGATGAACAAACTCGGTCGCCCCCCAGAACACCTTGCCAATTCCAAGTCTCAGGTCCCATGACTCACCACCATACAAAAAATTCATTTCACGAAAATCAAAATGACTCCGCTCATCATCGGCGCTATCCCACCGAAAAAATGGAACAAAGATAAAGCTGAACCTGTTTTGATATTGGAACTGATAATAATATTCCAGTTGCATAGCCAGGGAATAATTGTGTTCCTTTTGTTCGTCCAAAAGAGGCTCTTTTGTAAAGACTCTCTGCTCAACGGCAACCACTCCGGTCAGCTCATGGGCCACCGAAATATTGACAAAAACCAATAAAAACAGCACAAAAAAAACACCCATAACAGGTAAACCCCGCAGGCGCACCCATGAAGGCGCAAGAACAAGCGGTGCAGCTGGGCGATCTGCAAAACATACTCTTGCGAAACAATTCGATAAGAAAGCAGACCGGAACGGGGGCAACGCCATCAACACTACCTCACACGCTTCAAACTATTTTGAGTAAAATCAAGCTCACTCAATCCCTGACGAAACTGCTGATTTGTCCACAACAGAACTGTGCTCTTCCCGTTTTGATGATTGACCATATGCATCTCATGGGCTCGCCAATATTTGCCGAGATACTGCTGATAGCCATCCAGGGTCAACGTTTTCAAAAGAGATTTTTTTCGATCATAATACTCAACCTTCCGCACCCGATATTCATCCTTATCTATCCATGTTAGCAGCCGCGTATAACCTGAGTTTTTAAGATCAACGGGATAACGTTCAATGATAAAGCAATCCACACCATTCAATGGCTCATTTTTGATCCATTTATAGGTGTATTTTTCACTTTCCTGGCTGGAAATATCCTCATAGGCAAATTCACTGCCCATGAATGACCCGGATTTATTACGAGAGTTTATCCGTTTTACTCTTTTGAGGGCCGGCAGATACAACCACTGATCGTCATCTCCCTGCTTGTGCGAAAAAGTTAAAAAGGCAGTCCCCTTTACATCCCTGGGCGTGTCAAAAACAGAGAGACTCTTGTCACCATCATCCTTCACTTCCAGGGTCTTAATTCTGATCAGCCGGACACTTTCCTGACCATGCCGGTTTTTGAGGATCATCTTCATATCAGCGGTAGAATCCCCAAATCCATCGTCACGTCTTTCGGCCTCAAGCGCTATGGAAAGCCCCTGCTCCTCGGGGGTATCAGCCCTGAGAACACCGGCAGGCAAAGACAAAAACAAACAAATGATACAGACAGACAAGAATCGCTTCATCTGGTTATTTCCTCCAATTCAATAACAATTTAATCAGGTTATACAATTTCAGGTCTACTGCGTCACAGAACGCTTGTCCACGCTCTTATCCACTTTCATAAGTACAATTGGCAAAAAGAAAAAATCCATCAACAGCGCCATGACAATGGTAATAACTGTCATCTGCCCCATATCGGAATTCACCTTAAATCCTGAAAAAGAAAGGATTGTAAACCCAGCTGCCAGAATCAGGGTGGTAATAAACAGGGCCGAGCCCACCGTTTCAAAGGCATAACGGACGGCATCGGGCGAACTCATCTGTTCCTCACGCCGGGCACGCTGGTATTTGCTGATGAAATGGACCGTATCGTCCACCACTATGCCCAACGTCATGGCAATCATAACCGACACCGCCAGCCCCACCTCTCCCACCGCCAGTCCCCATATCCCGAAAGCCAGAATGGCTGGACTCAGGTTGGGCAAAAGGCTCACAAAACCAAGCTTGAAACTTCGCAGGGCCACTATCAAAATGGCCGAGATTAAGATCAAGGCAAAGATCGACGCACCCAGCATACTTTCAATATTGCGCTTTGAAATATGGGCAAACATGATAGAGAGGCCTGAGCCATAACTGAACATGCTCTCCGGGGCGTTCAGACTGAGCCAGTCCCGAGCATTCTCATCCAATTCCCGTAGATCTGCGGCGGTTACCTTCTTCAGGGTCACTATCATCCGTGTCGCTGATTTATCAACGTTTATCTGGTTGTTCAGATCAAGGCCAAAGGGCAACGACATCTCATAGAGCAGCATATTTTGCGCCGCCAGCTCCCGACTCTCAGGTATACGATAAAAAGCGGGGTCATCGCCGTGCATATTTTTATTCAGTCTTTTCATGACTTCAGTAATTGAAATCACGTGCACGACATTGGGCTGTGCCTTATACCAATTGGCAAACTCATCGACCTTCAGCAGATAATTCGGATTATTTATCCCCCCCGGCTCTCCCGATTCCAGCGAATATTCAATGACATCAAACCCGGTTAAATTGTCCTCGGCAAAATCAGTCGCCCGCCTGAAGTCATAGCTTTCATCAAAATACTTCACAAAATTATCATTCAACTCAATCTGTGAAATACCACTGGCCAGAGGAATAAAAACAAGCAGCATCACCCAGAACAACCCCGCCCTTCTCCTGATCACATAATCTGCAAATTGTCCGATCATTCGGAATTCTCGTTGCTCGGCTTGTTTTTTTTCCCGGATCGGCAGAACTGCCATTAAGGCTGGCAGGAAAAAGATCGAGTAAAAAAATGCCGCAATCACCCCCATGGCCACTACATTTCCAAGATCACGAAAGGGAGGAGCATCGGAAAAATTCATGCTCAAAAATCCGATTGTTGTTGTAATGCTGGTCAGAAAGACAGGCTGCAGGTTGATCCGCAAAGATTCGGCAATAGCCTCATGCTTACTGCGCCCCGCGCGCATCTGGTAAAATATGGTAATCAGGACATGGATACTGTCGGCCACAGCCAGTGTGAGAATAATGGTGGGGGCATTTGCCGAGGCCGGGGTCAGGGCAATCCCCAGCCAGCCTGCCAATCCAAGTCCGGTAAACATTGAAAAGGCAATAACCAAAAACGTAACAAAGGTTCCGGCAACTGATCGCAGGGTTAACCCCATGATAACAATCAGCACCAGGTACATGGCTGGAACCAGAGTCGTTAAATCTCTTAAACTGGCCTCACCAAAGGCATGATCGATGATAATCCCGCCGGAAAGATAAATATCAAGACCAGGGTATTTCACTCGGAAATCATCGGCAAGAACACGAACGAAATCAGCTACCTCCCGCACCTCACCCTGGGATTCCCCCGGCTTCAATATGTTAACATTAATCCCGGTTACATGACCTCGATCCGACACCTGTCGATTAACCAGCAGCGGTTCATTCAATGCAATATATTTAATTTCTTCCAGTTCGGAATCAGAGAGGGACTGGGCGTCCAGCACCAGGTCCTCGACAATGAGATCGTCATTCTCTGATCTGGTGTGCTGAAAATTGGACAATGAATTGACCCGGCTGGAATACGGTATCTGCCAGGCCGCCTCAGTCAATTCTTCCACCGCGGTCAGGGTCTTCCGTGTAAAAACATCCCCGTCCTTTGGCGCCAATATAAAGAAAACGTTCTCATTTTTAACGTACGTGTTTTCCAAGGCCTCCAGGGCCTGGAGTTGCGGATTTTCCTCGCTGAAAAACACTCGCGAATCATTCACAAAACTTAAAAGCCGACCACCACTGGCCGCAGCTAAGCCAAGCACAAGAGAGGCGACAATAATCCACCAACGTTTCCGCACGACCCAGTTTCCAAAGAGGATTTCAAATGTATGCATGTTTGATTTATTAAGGGTTCTTTGGAAAAGAAGGCGTTTTGTTCAGGAACAGGGCCCGCGAAATTGTACCGCAGGGACAGGGTCCACATCATCCAGTGACTGAATCAAGGCATCTTCAAGAAAGGTATCAGACCGTTATCATCCTGACAATCAATAGATTGTGGAACACAGGTAGCAGGCTCTCCATAATGCACTCTCCTGTAACTGCTGCCGCTGATGCAATGAATCGTTTTGCTTGCATGTGCATCAATACTAACAAGCGGATTACAACTTCAGGGATGGCTGAGCAGCCTGACAGAAAAATGATGCATGATTGGAGGTAAAGATGGGCGGATCACGGCGAAGAATTGTGGCCACAGCCGGGTCGCGTTTAAACTCCTGATCAAGGAAGCGGCGGATTTCTCTACGGTTCCAGGCACGAGGGTGGGTAAAATCAGTATAGAGGGTAAGATCGCCGGAATAAAAGTCACGCAAGGCCATGGTCGTGGCATCTGGTCCGCAAACCGGCATATTAAAGACAGCAAGATTCAAAAAAGTAATTTCATCATGATGGCGACGGACAAATTCAAGAGTCTTCCGAGCCTCTTCGCTGGACTCGGACGGAGTACCAAAGAGCAAGTAAACACAGGTGGCAATCCCGGCATCACGCAGCGCGGCAAGCGCCCTGGACACCAGATCAAGATCAATACCTTTATCCATATTGTCCAGCACCCCCTGATCACCCGATTCCAGACCAAGTTTCAGCATCAGACAACCCGACTCCCGCAGCCTCTTGCAAAAATCGCGATCGGCCAGCAAAGGACTCACCCTGGCAAAGCCATACCAGTCGACCCCCGGTGGCTGCTCAGCCAGGTGGCCCATCAAGGCCGGACTGACGGCATTATCAAGAAAATGAATCAGGCGAGGCTGGTGGCGTTTGACCAAGACATCAAGATCGGCAAGGACCACAGGAGGAGCGACCTGCTCATAAAGATTTCCTTCAGCTGTTTCGGGACAAAAAGAACACTTGTTCCAATAGCATCCAGCAGAGGCCGCATACGGCAAGATCAGCCCGGGAGACAGGTAGTCGGACAGCGGCAGGTCATCATACCGGGGGGCATGATGTTCATGATTGCCGGTCACCCCCAAAAGAGACAGGAGCGCTTCTCCCCCGGGCCCTGCCACCAGATGATCAACAAGAGCCGCAAAGGGATTATCAAAAGCAGGATTACTCAGCCAGGAGGTCACCAGTCCGCCTCCAAGCACCACCGGCAGATGGGGATATTTTTCCTTCAGGAAGCCGATCAGGGCAAAGGTGGAGAGAGCTTGACTGAGATAATTCAGGGAAATACCGACCAGATCAGGCTGCTGCGCTTCAATCAGCCCGGGCAACCGCTGGGAAAAATAAGGATAAAAGATGCTTACTTTAAATGTTTCCGCAGCCCGCAACAAATCCGGGCTTTTCAACGGAGACAAGGCTTGATCCTGGTAATTGGCAAGGGTCAGGCCCAGACCATGGGAACGACCAATAAGATCAAGCACCCGGCCCACATCGGCCACAGCTCGTTGATAACGATCAGGATTCGTGTACAGTTGCGGGTCTTTCAGAGCTGCCAGGTTGTCTTTCAGGCCTCGGCATGCACGACGTCCCCAGGTATCTGAAGGCTCTGGCGGTGAGGCGAGGAGATACGACAAGCCCTCAAGATTGGCATCCAACAAAGTGCAAGGTAAACCATGCCCTCGCACCACCCCGGCAAGGTGCGCAATACCGGCTGGAGGTTCACATATTTTGGCAACAGGGGGGAAGATGAGCAACATGGACAAGAGTCATCCTGATACAGAAATCATTGCTGCCAGTAGGGATAGTTATCTCTGGCCATCTGCACTTTTCTCTTCTGTATTCCCGTTCTTCTCTGACCGATAAAAGCCAGAAGAAGTCCTGATCCACCGCTCAACACGACACCATCTAACTCAAGCCTGCCGAACCAATAAAAGGAGAGGGCTAACACCATAATCAGAGTCCCAATTCCGTTCATGGCCCGGCCTGTATAAAGCTCCGCACTTACAACTGAAAATTTTGTTATCCAGCCATTATTTTTTTTAACATCGCTCCCTTTGGTAATCAACAACTCTCCCGCAGGCAGATATCTCATTTCTGTACCGCAATTCGAACAGCGACAAAAGTTATCGCCACTTATATAGCTGTCACTGCCCGACGCCTTGCAGGTTGAGCAGATGGGTATTGGTATGACATTTTTCTTCATTATTCAGACAATAGCTCTCTTGAAAAAATGATTTTCAACAAAATTTCGTCGCGTGACCAGTTACCTGACCAATACTCCCGGTCATGATGACATGGTACATCCGTAAAATTCTCAACTTCAATTATCTTCCAGGCATGGGGGATTATTTTGTTTCTGGGGACTTTGAAAAATTATGATTTTCATTCAGAGCCGAAATCATCAAGAACCTTTCCCAGAGCAACCGGGGACTTTCCCCAAGGTAAACATCTTCGACTTTACGTAGAACAGACGGCCCTTTCTCTTCATTACACGGCAAAGGAGCTCTTCTTCAAAATAACGGTCTGCCTGTGTCAGAGAGTTATTGACCAATCTCTCTGACACAGGAACTGTTTTTTACCAAAAATCAGTAGACAATGGAATCGTTTGTTTCCACATTCTCTTCAGGACTATACATTCCACCCTGGGCTTCAACACCAGTTACAGTAAAACTAAAGCTGGTTCCAACAGCGGGATTTTTCACTTCATCAGACTCCAGCATTACAATTCCATCTGTGCCGGATACTCCCTGATCAATATCAAAAGTGGCACCGCTCCAGGAACCGTGCACCGTTGCTCCGGCTACTGGCACGCCAGCAGCGTCCACAACAGTAACGGTGGCAAGAGCCTTTACAAATGTGTTTCTACCAGCGCTTCTTGTTCTGAGTTCCATCTCGATTACCATAAGAAGTTCATCCACTTACCAGCCTATTCAGGCGTCATCCGTGATATTTATTCGCGGGAAAATCTGAGCTGTTCCACGAAAAACGATACATACCTTAACGAGCCCAAAATATTTCAAATGTAACATCAGAAACAACCAATCACACCCACGATCGCAACATTAATTATTATTGTACCACAGAAACAGGTTCAACAACAGCAGACATGAGGCATTCCCAACCCACACATTTTTGCATCCCGTTCATTTCAGGCAAAAATCATAGTCCAGACATAAGAAAAATGGTGTCATGCTTCTGCTGAACATAAACGATTGGCTCCGCAATTGATTACCGGGCTCAATCAGGAATTGTTACTCAAGCTGAATGATACTGAGATAGGCGGACGCCACGGGAAAATTCTTGGTACTGCACGTTGATATTGGACATAAGAATCACCAAAATGTGAGACCAGATCCCGCTCCTCGGCAAACGTTGCAGCAAAAATCCAAACCGACCAGAGAACATTAAACAAAAGTCGGTCCGGCGTCGGGGCAGGGTAAGACCAGAAGAGCACAAGGGTAAAGAAATAGAGGGGATGCCGCACCCAGCGATATGGCCCTTTAACAACAAAAGGCGATGGAACAGGGCTCCTGCCACGCAAAACGGAAAGAGCAGGTTTGACTCCAAACGTATCAAGGGTTTTGAGTGCGTAGGCTCCCCAAGCAAACCCCAAAAGGGCCAATGAAAAAAGGCCACGACAAAACCAAGCCGGAATGCCCTCGAACAATATGATGGGCTCTCCTGTCCGCTGCCACAACATCATGCAAAGAGTTAAAATAAAGCCAGACGCAATTGTATAAATGAGCCCATGGAACGAATCGGCAACCAATTGAGCAAGACGTTGGCGAAAAAACCTCCGGACCATACCACTGTGTTGAATGAAAAAAACAGCACTGAGCAAAGTATTCCAGGCAAGTGCCACCGAGAAGCTCAAATCAAGCTGAATCAGATGAAAACTGCCCACAGACAAAAAGACTACAAAAAAAACCAGTGAAACTGTCCCTGACACATAGGCAAGGCAAATCCAGAAGTACATCGCTGTCTGCTGCAAATGTTTCACAATATTTTCAACTAATATCCAGATTTAAACTCAGAATAACAGCCTCATGCTTCTTCAGACTGCACCCATCACCATTAACAACTTCCCCTTTTGCCCTCAGGTGTCCAAAACAACTCTGGACAACAGCAACCCCTTAACCACTCGATGAAACTTGACATGTAAATCCAGGCTGTACATTTCTTATTTATTTGTTACCTTTAGCCCCATTTTATATCAACCCGAATTTTCATGCCTATCATCCTGAAGTGGCCTGCACTCAGGAACGGCAACATAAATAACTTCCTACCAGGAGACCTTGCATGCAGTTACATCATCGATTTATTGACGTTGCCAAAAAAATGGGAGACAAATTAGCTATCAACGATCGATCAACTGACCGTCAAGTCACCTACAGCCGCGCCCTCATCGCCACTCTCATCCTCTCAAGAATATTCAAAAAATTCGACAAGGGATTTATCGGGATAATGATCCCCACCTCAGCTGGCTGCGCCCTGACCAACATCGGTATCTTGATGAGCGGCCGCACACCGGTAATGATCAACTACTCCACCGGAGCTGAAGCCAATTGCAAATATGCCCAACAGAAATGCGACTTCAAAACCATTATTACCTCCAGGGCATTACTGGAAAAAATTGACTGCCCCCATGTTAAAGGTATGGTCTACATAGAAGATATCATGGAAGGGATCACCGGTGCACAAAAAGTAAAAGCCGCCCTCATCTCAAAACTCCCTGCGGCTGCTATTAAAAAAACGATAACCTGTGGAGAACCAGATGACAATGTGGTCATCCTCTTCACCAGCGGCAGTGAAAAAGACCCCAAAGCAGTACAGCTGACCCACAAAAATATCTGGTCCAATATCGTCAGCCTCACTGAGCTATACCAGCTGAATGAGAAAGATGTCTTTCTCGGCACCCTGCCCTTTTTTCATGTCTTCGGACTGACCGCCAACCTCTGGGCACCGCTTTTCCACGGCATGACCATTGTCTCCTATGCCAACCCGCTGGACTTCAAAACCGTCTGCGATATTATCCGTGAAGAAAAGCCAAACCTCATGGTGGGTACCCCCAGTTTTTTCTGGGGCTATCTGCGCAAATCTGAACAGGGAGACTTTGACAGTCTGCGTCTGGCCCTGTGCGGGGCAGATAAATGCCCGGATGCCCTGCGAGCCCGTTTTCTGAAAAAACACGACATCACCCTTTACGAGGCCTACGGCGCCACCGAGACCTCTCCGGGAATCTCAGGAAATGCCGTAGGAGCCAACAAACCTGGCAGTGTCGGCAAGCCATTCCCCGGCGTGCAGGTCCGTATCGAAAATTACGAGACCGGAGAAGAATGTGCCATCGGTGAACGAGGCAAGATCCTGGTCAAAGGCGACATGGTCATGAAGGGCTATTTCGACGATTTTGAAGAGACATCCATGCATATCCGACGCGGATGGTATGATACTGGGGATATGGGTCACCTGGACGAAGACGGCTTTCTCTGGCATGTGGGCCGCCTGAAACGATTCGTCAAGATCGGCGGAGAAATGGTTTCTCTGGTCAAGGTGGAAATTACCCTGGAGCAACTCCTGCCAGAAGGAGCGCAATGCTGTGTGGTTGAGATTCCGGACGCCATCAAAGGCGCCAAGATTGTAGCCGCAGTCACTGCTGAGATTGATGAACGAAAAACCCTTAAGAATATGGCTAAAGAACTGCCAAAAATCTCCCTGCCAAAAAGCTTCATGCTCCTTGAAGAACTACCCAAAATGGGTAGCGGCAAGATCGATTTCCGCACCATCACGCAAATTGCCAGAGAAAAATACGCAAAACCGGAATAAAACCAACACGGTCTGGTTAAAAGATTACTCGTAAGTGCTTCCGCACTGTTTTGCTTGTCGCCAGGCCACACTCACTACTGATTCGTGTTTATGAAAAAGAGCTGACGACCTTCTCCAAATCCACACAAAATTCATCGGCAGTGTCGTACCAAACCGTGGCCTTTCTGGAAAAATGCATGCAGATATCATTGAGTTCTGTGGGAATGTAAGGGAAAATCTTCTTCAGATTGACAATCTTGTTCTTGGCAAGCAGAGAAAAATCATCTGCACAAATATCAGAAAACACTGCTTCGTCGACCGAATGATTGTCAAGAAGATCCCTGTCCCGGTAATCTCCTCTGGCAATCAAAAACATGAGAAGATTCCCCAACTCCAGTACATCTAAAGCAAAGGGACGCTCCGGAAGATAAAAATCATAATCAAAATCTATCCAGCGAAACAGGCCTGTTTCGAACTCCACATAGATATGATCCCGCCGGATATCTCCATGTCGGAAACCTCCCTGATGCAAAAATGTTATAGCCTGAGCACATTCCAAGAATTCCCGCAGAATGGCAGGTAAACAGGAATAAAAATACTCTTCATGGGAACATTTTTCCCGATAGACAACTTTATCCAGCCTCCGACCACGCACCACATCAAGAATCCTGACCAGATTCCCGGCCTCATCCTCGACACAGTACCCCTGCATGAACCTTTTATGCCCCTGGGTGTATTCGAGGATACGAGCCTCTTTTTCAGGATTTCGGTAACAGGGGATAACGAAATCACCAATATTTACTGAAAATGTTTCATGAAAAACAAGTTTCAGAATAAGAGACTGGCCACTGACCAGATCAGTAACCTTGGGAACCCATTGCTTAGGCTGATCATCCACACCGAAGCGGCCCTCGACAGCATAGGCGGTGATCAGAAAATAACGATCATCCACATGAATGATATCGCCATAATCAATGGATGTGAAATTGGAAGTGTCAGTATAGACTTTGGGTTGTCTGCGCAACGATTTACTGACCCGGTGTGCCTTAAACAAAGCAACAATATCATCCGGCATGTCATGAAGTGTTTGAGGTGCTTGAGACATAGTCTTATCCGCAACAGTAATAATCAGGAAACAACCCAGACGGTGAAATTGTGGCTTTCTCGCAGAATTGCTGTGGAAATAGAGCCAAAAAGAAACTCCTCGGCTTTCGATATACCTCGCCTGCCAAGCACCACCGTGCCAAAATCCCCCTGTTCACGAATAACGAGAATTTCTTTACTCAGACTGACGCCATCTGCCATGTGACAGCTGGTTTGTATGGTCTCCGGGGCAAAGCCGTATCCTTCCAGCACCGGCAATAGACGCTGAAAAACCTTTTGTGCAGTACTTTCTTTTTCCTGCTGAAATTCTTTGAGATTGTGACCTTCCTGATAAAAATATGGCGGAGGCTCAGGATAGACCTGAAGCAGACAAATATCTACGCCTTCATGGCCGCTGACAACACGGCCCACATAGTCAGCCACCCTTTCTGACAGGGGGCTTTCATCCACGGCAATCAGTATTTTTTTCCAATCAGCCATAGTCAAAACCTCTCTTCCTGGAAGCATGGTACGTCTGCCTCTTTCTCAAGACTTTTAATCAATTCATAAACAGTTATATGGGTAGTTGCTCCGACACCTCCCTGTCTAGCGTAACGGCAAAGAATCCCATTCAGGGCATCAACTTCTGTTTTTCTGCCATTCAGAATGTCCTGAAGCATGGGAGAAAGATGATTGGCCCTGTCACGGCAGGTTGAAAATAACATCTCATAGTGATCCACATGACTCAGATCCACCCCGCTTGCCTCTGCAATGTCACGCCCCTCGTCAATAAGCCTTTTCATAAGGGAAATTGAGAACATACTATCCACGAGACGACCATTCCGACATTGCAGAAGAGCGGAAACAGGATTAATGGCGGCATGG
>JACKQG010000641.1_pt1 | contig 50249 bp, 39 predicted proteins | sample 8237621 | NCBI WGS metagenome assembly JACKQG01 (sample SAMN15677084, study PRJNA649215) | marine metagenome | biome: marine; feature: Black Sea; material: saline water; isolation source: suspended particulate matter (SPM) from the Black Sea western gyre | collected 2013-06-09/2013-06-10 | depth... | reverse complement strand
CCCGTGCCCACGTCGTAGGTTTCCTTGTCGGTGAAGTAGGGTGCCGGGTGGCAAGTGGCGCAGGCGGCCTTACCTTCGAACAGCACCTTGCCCCGCCTGGCCGCTTCGGCAAGCTGCGGCAGGTTCGGATTGCGCTCCGGAGTGAGCGACATCGTGTAGGCCAGCAGGTCATCGACGTCGGCCGAATCAGGCTCGATCACATGGCTACCGACCACGCCGGTCTGAATGCACTCTCGCGGATTAGGCCGCGTGGCTCGGCGGTTGTGCGGCGCAGTGTGGTGCATGTTGACCAGGCTGATTACGTCTTTGCCGTTGTCGATCCCGTCTCGCATGAAATCCCAGGGCAGCCCGTCGATGCGACCGTCGTCGAGATGGCACGATGCACAACTGTGCCAGCGTTGGAAGCAACGGGTGGCGTCGTGGAAGTAGATTTCGCCGCGGCGCGAAGCGTCGGGCTCGAACTGGTCTCCCACGGCGACCGTACTTAACAGCTTTCCGTCGTCCGCATCCAGCACACCCACCGTGCCGGCATAGTAGTTGGCCACATAGAGCTTGTCTCTGTCGGGGGAAAGCGCCAGGCCGGTCGGGCCCTTGCCACCCGAAGGTGACCGGCGGATCGTTCGAGAAATGAAGAGTGCCGTCAGGTCGTTGGCCAATTCGGCGATCTGGCTTCTGTCGTTCTTGATGCGGACCCAAATGTTGTCCCGCATTCCGTCCTTCAGTTCGGCAATTTCGGGCGAGACGTTCCCTTCGAGCAGTTCGTGGATGCGACCGATGTCGACCGTCGAGACCTCGTGGACGCCGCGGTGGCTGATCCAGAGAGTCTTGCCGTCGGCCGAGCCGACCACCGCCCAGGGATCGGCAGCACCCTTGGTCAGTTCGTCCAACAGCACGGTCGCCAATCGCTTTCCCGCCGCCACGTCGATGATGCTCAAGGCGTAGGTGTGGACCCAGCCCAATTCCAGTTGCGTAATCGGAAAGTTGAAACGGCCGAGGATATGAACCACGTAGGCCCACTTACCCTGGGGGCCGATCCAAGCGCCACGGGCCATCGTCGAACCTGGCGGTAACTTGACCCGCGCCACCTGCTCGATGGCGGCCGTGTCGATGATGCTGACCTCGGCGGCCAACTCAGTATCCGTTCCCGGGCCGTGCGGCAGAAAATTGGGAACGACCAATCGCGACTCGTCCGCGGTGATCGCGACAAACGCCGGGTCACGCACCACGGCGATTTGCTTGATCTCTTCACCGGTGGCCGCGTTCACGACCGAGACCGTATGGTTGCCGCGATTCGCGCAGTACAGCCGCCCCGTGACTTCGGCCAAGGCCAACGCGACCGGCCACGGGCCGACCGGGATCTGGCGGGTAATGACGCCTTTGGCGATATCGACCACAGCGATGGAATCTGCCTTCCGCTGGGCAACATACAGCGTCTTGCCATCGGACGAGAGCGCCAGGCCGTTGGGCTCGCCGGCGATGGCCACCTGACGGACCTTCTTGCCGGCCACCGCGTCGAGGACTACGACACATCCGGCCGTTTTGTCCAAAACATAGAGCGTCATGCCGTCGGGAGAGACAGCCACCGCCAGCGGCGAGCGGTAGTTCGCCGCCCACGCCGCCGCGCTCACGCAAATAACAACGGCAATCATCCCGGTCAATCTCAGGATCATCATCCGACAGTACCGTTTCGTCGAAGCTAACCGCTCAAAATCCAGCACGCGCCAGACAATCAGAGCCGGCGTTTCGATTACTCTTCAGCTTCTTCCTTCTCGACTTCTTCAATCGCTTTGATGACCTGCTCGGCTTCTTCAGGATCCAGCTCATCGGCCGGTGGATCAGTTGATTCGTCAGTCATTATGGTCTCTCCTCAATGGGACGTGGTCTTGAACATTCGTCACTCGGATCGACGACGTGGGGATTCCGCCGCATCCACATTCTCTGGAGGTGTTTGCGGCCGTTCGACACTCTTCAAACTCGGCGCTCGCATTTTGGCAGAAATTGAGCGCAGGAAAAAGACGATCGATTAGCAGGTGGCTGGGGAATACGCCTTCTCGTCTGGGCTTCTGAATCGGGAGGTAGTTGTTTCACGCTTTCCAAGCGAAACTCCCAGGCTCACGGGCCACCAATCACCACCGCAACCGCCTGCCCCGTCTCCGATTGGTTCAAGACCAATGCCACGCTATTGGTCGTTCTCAACGGTTCGTCGCGAATCACGTTAACCGGGCACGAAGGGTCCGGACGCTGGTAGTTGAGCGTAGGCGGGACTTCGCCGTCGGTAATCGCCAAGACGCTGGCCGCCATCTCGACCGCGCCGGCCCCTGCGCCCAAGCATCCGAAGTAGCTCTTGGGCGCGGTTACCGGCGTATCGCCCAAACAGTCGTGAATGGCTTGCGCCTCGACTTGGTCCGGTGCAATCTGGCTCGTACCGTTAGCGTTGACATGGCCAACATCTGCGGCTGTGACTTCGGCGTTACGCAAAGCGGCGTTGATCGATCGACGAATCCCATCAACGCAACCTCCGCGCTGATTGGCGCCGCCACCTAAACTACGGCCGTACCCCAGCACGCGGGCGACAATGTTCGCACCGCGCGCTTCGGCATGTTCACGGCTCTCCAAAACAAGAGCACCCGCGCCTTCGCCAATTACGCCGCCATCCCGATCGGCGTCAAAGGGCCGAGACGCCGCCTGCGGATCGTCGTGCCGATGCGACCACACGCCATCGCCGCGATAGAGGATCCGGGTCAGATTGATGCGAGTACCGGCACCACCGGTGACCATCACGTCGGCATGGCCGCGTTGAATGACGCTGACGCTCTCTATCAACGCCAACAGGCACGACGCTTCGTCCAGGGTGATCGTGTTGTTGGGTCCGCGCGCGTCTTCGGTAATAGCCACGTGGCAGGCGACCATGTTCGGCAGTTGCTTCAACATCCACAGGGGATTCAGATCGCTCATCGCGCCTTCGCCCCACAATTCCGGCCGCAACTGGCCGTCGACAACGCATTTTCGGTAGGCGTCGGCAAGCTCGTGCAAATCACAGTAGAACATCTCCGCGCCCAACACGACGCCATAACGATCCGGATCCACGTCGCCTTTGCTCAGCTTAGAGTCTTGGATGGCCAGCGCTGCCGCGGAGTAGCCCGTCTGGATTTCGCGGCACATGAGCTTGAGGCTCTTGCGAGGCTTGACGAATTGCTTGGCATCAAAGTCCTTGATTTCGCCCCCGAATTTCACCCGCAAATCGGTATCGGCAGCGAAGGAAAGGGGGCCAACTCCGCTTTGGCCCGTGCGAAGCGAATTCCAGAACGCCTCCTTGCCGATGCCGATAGGGCTGACGACACCAACCCCCGTGATGACAACTTCAGTATTGTTCGCCATTTAGATACAGCTCAACTTAGTGGCAATGTGGCGAATCACATGTACCATATCTACTTATCGCCGAATCGTCGGCCGTGGAATACTAGTCCCGGCCCCATTACGGGTTGCGCCGCCCAGTGGTCTCCAGGATGGCAATCAGCATGAGTACGCAAAGGACCATCAGCAGAATAATCCCCGCTCCGATGGCATCCACTCGATGCAACAACAGGGCGCCTAGCCCGCAAGTGGCAGTCGTCAGATAGATAGTAAGGACCGCTTGCCCTTTCGTCAAACCGAGTTCGACCAGCCGATGCGAGAAGTGACTCTTGTCCGCTTGAAATGGGCTTCGGCCTTCGCGAAGGCGAATCCACAGCACGGTGAGCATGTCGTACAGCGGCACGGCCATGACGCACAGCGGAGCAAGAACCGCGTGCTGGGCGGCGGTACCATAACTGGCAAAGGTCGCCAGCAACGTCATGACGGCGATCAAGAAACCCACGAAGTAGCTGCCGGCATCGCCCATGAACAACTTGGCAACCGGCCGATTGTGCCATAGGAATCCCACCAGCGCGCCCACCAACACGAGTAGGAATCCGCCGACGAACAACTGAGGCCCGTTTGCGTCCGGCGCCCGGACCGTCAACAACACCGTGGCCAGCAAGCCGGACGCAATGGCGGCGATGCCCGACGACAGGCCGTCCATGTTGTCGAGCATATTGAAAGCATTGACCAGGGCCACAATCCACAGAACCGATAGAAGCCAAGTCACGCCGGGGATGTCAATAAAGGCCGTCAGCCGCCAATCCTGCCATGTAACGCACGTGGCGGCCACGGCGAATTGAGTGCCCAGACGTAATTGCCACGGCAGCCCCCAGCGGTCGTCCGCCAGGCCCACCAGCATCAACACGGTCCCCGCTCCGACCACGGTCCACAAAGCCGCTGACTGTTGCGCAAGACCGTCGATGTGCGCCCGTGCGAACTGCGGCACGATGCCGATATCCAGCCGACCGGAATCCACAAGCCACAGAATGAGTTGGCCGACCGCCAGTGGGCCGACCACGGCGAGCCAGATCGCCAGGCCGCCACCCAACGGTGTCGACGTCGTATGGACCTTCCGCTCGCCCGGTTTGTCCAGCAGCCCCCACGACGGCGCCCAACGACGAACGAGGTACGCGACCGCCCAAGCGACGAGCAGACTTGGCATCACGGCCGCGGGGACAAACCAAAATGGGACTTCGATCGACATGTTCTTGATTTACGAGTTGTCGTTATTGTTCCTCGACCGTTGGAGTTCACGCTTTAGCGTGCCGCATTCCCTGAAGTCTGCGAAAGAGCACGCTAAAGCGTGAACTCCAACAGGTGCCACACATGGCTGAAGTACTACTTCTTTTTTCTTTTTCCGATTGCCCCGCGCAGGTAGCTTCGGCAACGGGCAAAATACTCATGATACGTCGAGTTGCGGTAATCCGGATAGGTCCAGTCGCGCGGCGTCCATCTTTGGCCCCGATGGCAGTGCAAAGTGACCTCGGCGAAAATCCCTTGGCCCAGGTACAGCCGGTGGTCGCGGTCTTTCGTAGTCGCCAGTACCAACTTGGCCTCGGTCAAGTAGCCCGGATCCAGATTCAACGGCCGCGGCTCCGGGTGGTCGTTTGTCTGACGGTACTCGTCCTCCCAGGCATTGGTTTGATGTTTGATCTCGACCAGCCGAGCCGCGTCGATCAGGTCTTCAAACGCAAGGAACACCTTTCTTAGCCCCGGACCCATCGACTGCTCGTAGTAGTCGGTGTCCTCGAACGCGAACACGTCGCTGCTCGCGGTAATGGGCCCCCAATTTGCGACGGCCTTTTGGCGCGCCCAAGCCAGCGCAGAATCGTACCGGCTGAATGCAGCCAATATCAAAAGGACCGGTGGATGCTGAGTGATCGCGCCCATGTCGTTGAGGAAATGTCCAATGACCAAATCCCAATGACCAACCCCCGAAACCTCATTGGACATCGGGACTTTCGAGGGGACTTAGCCCCATCGCTAGTATGACTTGCCGAAGATCGCGCGGCATGTGCTCGGTTTTCCCGTGACGATGCACGTTCCCGATTCCTCTTCGGCGTCAAGGGGAACGCATCGGATCGTCACCTTCAAGTCCTTCAGCAATTCGTCCACCGCTGGGTCCTCGCTCCAATGGCACGATGCAAAGCCGCCGTGAATCTCCGGGTTTTCCCGGTCCTTCGGCGTGAAGTACTCCTTGAATTCCTCCAGGCTGTCGATCTTGATTGTGTTGGCCTCGCGCAGCTCAAGGGCTCGCTGATACAGTCCCTGCTGCATCTCGTCCAACAAGCTGCCGGCCGTCGTCACGAACTCGTTGCGATCCACGCCGCGCCGCTCGCCCGTATCACGGCGTGCGAGGAACACACCGTTTTTCGCAATGTCCCTGGGCCCGACTTCAGCCCTCAGCGGCACGCCACGTTTGATGTGTTGCCAATTTTTCTCGCCGCCACGGATATCGCGGTCGTCGATCCACGCTCGGATCCGGCCGCCGGAAAACTGCTGGTCGTTCAGTTCGTTCATCAGGCTTTCACAATAAGACAGAACCTGCGCCCGCTCGTCATCACTGCGATAGATCGGCAACACGACGATGTGCTTCGGCGCAAGCTTCGGCGGCAATACCAGCCCGTCGTCGTCGCCGTGCGTCATGACCAGGGCGCCGACCAGTCGTGTCGACACGCCCCACGACGTGGTCCAGGCGTAGACTTCCACACCGTTCTGATCCTGGAACTTGATGTCCTGGGCGCGAGAAAAATTCTGTCCCAAGAAATGTGACGTACCCGCCTGCAGCGCCTTCCGGTCCTGCATCATGGCCTCGATCGTCAAAGTGGAGATCGCGCCGGGGAAACGTTCGCCCGCCGTCTTCTCGCCTTTGATCACCGGCATGGCCATCCAGTTCTCGGCAAAGTCGGCGTAGACGTCCAGCATTTGCGACGTCTCTTCGCGTGCTTCCTCTTCGGTTGCGTGCGCCGTATGACCTTCCTGCCAGAGAAACTCGGTCGTTCGCAGGAACAGCCGTGTGCGCATTTCCCAGCGAACGACATTCGCCCACTGGTTGATCAAGATCGGCAAATCGCGGTAGGACTGGATCCATTGAGCGTACATGGCCCCGATGATGGTCTCACTGGTAGGCCGCACGATCAGTGGTTCTTCAAGTCGGCTGGCCTCGTCCGGCACCAAACCGCCGTCCGGCCCCGGCTTCAGGCGGTGGTGTGTCACGACTGCGCATTCTTTGGCGAACCCCTCGACGTGCTCCGCTTCTTTCTCGAGAAAACTGATCGGGATGAACAGCGGAAAGTAGGCATTTTCGTGCCCGGTGTCTTTGAACATGCCATCCAGGACTCGCTGCATGTTTTCCCAGATCCCCCATCCCCAGGGCTTGATCACCATGCAGCCGCGCACGGGCGAAGTTTCCGCCAGATCGGATGCCTTGATCACCTGTTGATACCATTCGGGGTAGTCTTCCTCGCGAGTAGGGCTGATCGCGTTCTTCTTTGCTTTCGCCATAACTTTCCTTTGCAGTCACGCATGTTCCGGGAAGACAAGATTATGCAGGCTAGGCAGGAACCCCACAAGGCGGACTTCGACCGGGCAACGGAGGAAGCGAAGCAACTGTACAAGAGACGCAAGAAAACGGTGGAACTAAGCTTTGCCGATATCAAAGAGCATCGCGGTCTGCGCCGATTCCCGCGTCGCGGCTTGACTCGCGCCACGACCCAAGTTGGTCTTGCCGTCCTGGTCCACAACCTGCTGGTCGTCCACCGCGTCACCGAAACACAATGAAAACACGGAAATCGGAGGGTACAAAAGTCGGATTGTCTCTAAACGGCGGGCCTAGTACCGCTGCGCGGAGAAGTTCCGTGAAAACGGGGCTGAAATCTCCCTCAAACACGTTCACGATGGCCCTCCGAGGCCATCGCTCGCGTTTCTCGCCCTTCGCGTAATCCGATCAGTAGTGATGGCGAACCTGTGGCCCGTGGCGTCTTCGTCCACACGTCCTTTCCAGGTTCCCACTAGTTTTTTTCGCGCTTCGGCGTCTTCATCCGACGCAAGTGCGGATTGTGCTACGGCAATGACGAAGGCAAGAGCGGCGAATTACGCCATACCGCCGGTGTCTATCCTTGAAATGCCAGGGCATTCGCCTAGAATCGCCCGCAGAGTTCGCAGGTTTTTCCGGTTCGAGCCAAACGAAAGTCTTAACCCAAGGGGGCGCTCACATGGTCGAAAGCGAAACGTTCGCCGAAGCAACGGTTGAAAAGCTTGCAGAGGCGGAGGTCATCATGGCGATTGGGCTGGGTGATCGCCAGGCGCCGAAGGTACTTGTTGGCCGCAAGCAGTTTGTCAGCGCCGCATCGAACCCGGAAACGGCCGTCGAAACCAAGATTCTGCGTGTTGAACTCGCCAGCGACGAAGAACTCGAAGAACTGAAAGCGAGGATCAAAGAGGCCAAAAAGGAACTGGACCCAAGTGTAGAGTAGAGAGCCAACGCATGCCCTACGCCGCCCCCGACGAGGCGAAACGCGTTGTCTTGGTTGCCGCCAACTACTCACCAACACCTGTGTTCCCGTGGGCGCGTGCTAGTACCTCTTCGAGGAGTTCGTCGCCCCAGACCTGTCCCTCGGCCAGGCGCCGCCGCAATAGCAGGAAGTCCACCTCGCGGCAGGCTTTGGTTCCTTCGTGGAAAGCGCGGAAACCGGCACGCCCTTCGGTCATCATGTTCAACGCCAGCCACGCGCGGTTGCTTTCCTTGTTCTTGTTCCAGTGTTCCAGCTTGTGCTTGCGCACGCTTTCGATGGTCTTGGTCAGACAACCAGGCACGGTCAGGGCTAGCGAATAGACCATTGCCTCCACCGCGCGGTCCAAGAGGCTGAGGTCCACTTCGCCTCGCGACATCAGCTCTTTTCCGAAGGCCCGCTCTTCTCCGCGTTTGAACTCGCCGTAAACGATTTGGCCCTGGTCGTCGATCCAACGATTCGTGATCGCGAACGGGTTGGGGGCATACTCGCCCTCGACTCTCAGGGCGGGCACGATCTTGGTCAGCAGACCGAGGCGGTAGGCTTTGTGTGCGCTCCAATGCTCGCAGAGCGTACAGCTTTCCATCGCAGCTTCGACGCCAACGAACAAAGGCAAGAAGTCGGTGCTGCCTCCGTCGGGGGCGGAACCATGCTTCGGTCCAGCCTGGCCGATCAGGGCCAGATCCTGGGCGATCGAAAAATCGCAGGCCATGCCGATCTCCTGCCCTCCGGCAATCCGCATTCCGTTCACGCGGCAGATGACCGGCTTGTCGCAATGCAGGATCGCGCTGACCATGTCGTTGAACAGGCGCATGTACTGGCGATATTCCTCTGGCTGGCCGGCATAGTACTCGGCGTACTCGGACGTGTTCCCACCGGTACAAAACGCTCGATCTCCCGCGCCCGTGAAGACCACGGCGACGCAGGCCCGGTCGTTCGAGGCCCGCCGCATACCGAGAATCACGCCTTTGACCATCTCGGTCGTGTAAGAGTTCAGTTGCCTGGGGTTATCCAGAGTAATCCAAACGTTGTGCAATCCCTGGACAACCTCGCCCACGGGGTCCTTCAAAGGGACCTCTTCGTAGCGGATCCCTGGGTACTCGCGGCTTTCGGTCAGGTCGTGGTTTTTGAATTCCATCGGTTCACGCCTCCGGTACAAGGATCACCCGCTTGGACACCCGGCGGGCGTGTTGGTCCTCGAACGTTTCGTTGATGGTGGAAAGCGGCCGGCGCTCAACAAACGGCTCCAGGGCTACTTTGCCCGATAGCACCAAATCGAGAACCGCCGGGTAGTGTTCGGGCAGGCAACCCCAATTGCCTTGGGCCGTTGCATCCAAGGCCATTAGGTTGGACAGCCGCAATTCGACTTTCGCCGGTGTGTATCCGACCACTGCGAGGTAGCCGCCGTGTCCAAGCAGGCCGAATGCGGTGGCTTGGCCTTGGGGCGTCCCTGATGTCTCGAAGATCCGCTGCCGCCAAGTGGGAATCCCTCGCTCTTTGGCCGGGGCACGCACTTGCCGTCGCAGCTCCTTGAAATCCAGTTGATCGGGCCGAAGTGTCATGGAGGCCCCGTGCGAAGCCAATAGATCAAGTCTCTCCTGGTTGACGTCCAGTGCGACTACGACGGCTCCCAGGGCTGCCGCGAGTTGGACTCCGAACCCGCCGATTCCTCCGGCGCCGACAAATACGGCCAAATCGCCCGCTTCCAGCCCGCTGCGCAGAATCGCCTGGTAGGGCGTCGTCACGGCATCGGCGATCACGGACAACGCAGGCAGGTCCAAGCCCTGCGGATTCTTGGCTTGATCACTCAGATCCGGCACTGGACAGAGACCTCGCGCCGGTGCTCGCAGATGAGTGGCGAACCCGCCGTGTACGTCACAGCCCAGAAAGATCTGTTCCGGACAAATCGCCCCCCGCCCCGATTTGCAGGCCTCGCAAGCTCCGCAAGGAATCACCGCGGCGACGATCACTTCTCGGCCGATCCATGATTCGGCCCCCTCACCGGACTCGACCACGCGACCGCTGACCTCGTGACCGAGGGTCAACGGGAATGGGTGACGCGTCGGCACGCCGTCGTAATAGAACCCCAAGTCGGTGTGGCACACGCCGCATCCGGCGACCTCCACGAGCACTTCGCCCGCTTCCGCCGTCTCGTCCCGCTCTTCCAGGACCATCGGTTCGCCAGGCGATTGGACCATCCAGGATTTGACACGCATGGCTTTTCCTCCAATTGAGGCAGCGGAAGTCAGGCAGGAAGGATATATCTGCGGGTTCGTGGTCTGTCCTGAGGCACTCCAACAAAACTCTGATACCAAGTAGGTCAGGCTGTGCCTGACGGAGACCGGTGCAAGCCGCGTGGACACAATGCGTCAGGCACAGCCTGACCTACGGGTTATTCTCTGAGTTTGTACCGTTGTGTCTTGCCCGTTGCCGTTTTGGGCAATTCGGTGACAAACTCGATCCAGCGAGGGAATTTATAGACGCCGATTTTTTCTTTTACAAATTTTTTCAATTCCTCCGTCAACTCGTCGGACCCTTGATGCCCCTCCTTGAGCATGATGTAGGCTTTGGGTTTGATCAGGTTCTCTTTGTCCGCAATGCCCACAACGGCACTTTCCAGTACGGCCGAATGCTCGATCAGGCAGTTTTCAATCTCGATGGGCGATACCCAGATACCGCCGACTTTCAGCATGTCGTCCGAGCGGCCCTGATACCAGAGATAGCCGTCTTCGTCGCGGTAGTACTTGTCACCAGTGCGAATCCACTGGCCCTGGATGGTGTTCTTGGTCTGCTCGTGCTTGTTCCAGTAGTAGGCGCACGTCGAATCTCCCTTGATCAGCAAATCGCCGATCTCGCCAGTGGGCACCTCTTGGCCATCCTCATCCAGGATCCGGGCTTCATAACCGGGCACGACTTCGCCGGTCGAGCCGGGCTTGACTTGGCCTTGCCGATTCGAGATGAAAATGTGGACGATTTCGGTCGATCCGATGCCGTCCAGGATTTCCACACCGAATCGCTCCAGCCAGCGATCGAACAAGGCGGCCGGCAATGCCTCTCCGGCCGAAACGCTCAGCCGGAGGCTGGACGTATCGAAACGCTCTGCGGCGTCCTCGATTGCCAACATGCCGGCGTAGGCCGTTGGCACGCTGAAGAAAATGGTCGGCTGGAATTCCTGGATGATTTCGTAGAACTTTTCGGGGTTCGGTTTGCCCGGATACAGGATCGTCGTCGCTCCGACGCGGAAGGGGAAGTACAGACCATTGCCCAATCCGTAGGCAAAGAACAGTTTTGCGACGGAAAACGTCCGATCGTTCTCGCTGATGTCCAAGATCGGCTTGGCATACAGATCGGCGGAAACGATCATGTCGTGCTGCAGATGCACCGCACCCTTGGGAAACGCCGTCGTCCCCGAACTGTACAGCCAGAAGCAAGCGTCGTCCTTACTCATCATTTCCGGAGCCAACTCCGGCGAGCTGGCGTCGACGAAGTCACGAAACGAGACGTCGTTCGCACCGGCGTGGCCGACGACAATGATCTTCTGCAAGTAACGAAGCTGGTCTCTGATCGGCTCGATCTGTTCCAGTAGAGGTTCGGCCACAATCAGCACGCGAGCCCGGCTGTCGTTCAGCATGTACTCGTAGCCGTGCGACTTGAGAAGCGTATTAGTAGGAATGGGTACCGCACCGATCTTGATGGCCCCAAAGAAACTGCACACCAATTCGAACGAATCCGGAAGCAGGAGCATCACCCGCTCCTCCATGCGCACGCCCAGTTCCTTCAGAGCGTTGCCGACACGGTTGGTCATTGCCAGCACATCGTTGTACGTGTAGCCGGAGCCGTCGCTGGTATCGAAGATCGCGGTCTTCTCGCCCCGACCAGCTTCCACATTGTCATCCACCAGAACGGCGGCCGCATTCATTCGATCGGGCAGGTTCACTACCGGTTCAGACATGAGTCTTCTACTTTCCAGCTAACGAATTGTGGCTCTCCCAGTACTTCATACCGCTATCCGTCGATTTCTTATTTTCCTGTGTACATCTTGTGGGGTACGTTTCCAACGTGCCTCGGCACGATGGAATCGTGCCCCACGTACGGCTACGGCCCACGGCCGCGTCGTTTAACCGCAAGCCGGAGGCGTGCGCGTCCCAACGGGACCTAGCTCAGAAGACGCGCACGCCTCCGGCTTGCGGTTAAACGTACCTATTTCATCGAAAATCTTAACCGGCCCACGCCAAGAATGAAAGTCTTTTGATCACATACGGTCGCGATGCGCAGTGTGAAACACGAACCCACCCGCACGGGCCCTATAATGCCGCTTACGATCGAATTGGGCGTGATCGGATTTGCTGGCGGCATTCGGCTCGGATAGAATCTAGGGCGATGAAAATGGTATCTGGCGATCGCGGGAGGCAGACAAAGTCCCGAGGTGCTTCAAAGAAAGGCGTGGTGACGATGACGACACAGTCTCAAACCGCCAAAGACGACGTCTGGATTAACACCTCATGCGGCGGCTGTTATGGGCAGTGCGGTATCAAGGCCCACCGAGTCGACGGCCTGCTTGTCGATCTCGTAGGGAATCCCGAAAGCCCCGCCGGCAGCGGCAGGATTTGCGCCAAGGGCGTTGCACAACTCATGACGCTGTACGATCCGCACCGCGTCAACTACCCGGTGAAGCGCACCAATCCCGATAAGGGCGTAGGCGTCGATCCGCGATGGCAACGCATTTCGTGGGAAGAGGCGTTTGAGACCATCGTGTCGAAGCTCAAGACGGCGTACGAGAAGGATCCCCGAGGGGTCTACTTTCAAGCGACAACCGTACAGACCAGCGAAATCCGCTTCGCAGTCGTGGCTTTCATGCGCGCTTTTGGATTCAAGAATTACTGGGTCTCCGGCGGCGGCCTCTGGTGCGGCAACGGCGCGCACTTCATGAACGGCATCACGCATGCATCGTGGTCGATCATACCCGACTGGAACTACAACAACTACACGCTGTATTTCGGCTGCTCGAAGGGCCACGGTGCGGGCCACGCGGCTTTGCAGACGGCCCAGTTCGTCGCGGACGCCCGTGCCCGGGGGATGCGGGCTGTTGTCTTCGATCCATACCTTTCCACGCAAGCGTCCAAAGGCCACGAATGGGTTCCCATCCGGGTCGGTACGGATGGCGCCGCGGCTCTGGGCATGGTCAATGTGATTGTGAATGAACTGGGCACCTACGATGCCGAGTACCTAAGACTGAAAACAAACGCCGCCTACCTGATTCAATCAGACGGCCACTACAAGAGAGACGCGGAGTCTAACAAGCCGCTCGTCTGGGACCCCGAGGACGGGAAGGCGAAAACCTTTGACGACGAATCCATCAAGGATTTCGCCCTGGAAGGCGAGTATCAGGTTAACGGCTCGACGGTCACGCCGGCATTCCAACTGGTGAAGGAACACCTGAAGAAAGAATACCCGCTCGAGAAGGTCTCGGAGATTACGTCCGTCCCGGTGACAACACTCCGTCGCATCGCGAAGGAATTCGTCGTGCAGGCGCGGATCGGCAGCACGATCTCGATTGACGGGAAGCAATTACCACTGCGACCGGCTGCCGCGATTTTCTTCAGGGGAAGCCAGGGGCATCGCGACTCGGGTTGGACGTGCCTGTGCATCGACCTTCTGAACCAAGTGGTGGGAGCCTCCGACGTGCCCGGCGGAGCGATGGGGCACGGGCCTCCGGTTTCGCAGGGGCACCCGGACACGGGCAAGCCCAATACGGTGCCCTACCCGTGCCCGGACGGTCTGATGATTGTCAAGGGCTGGGTATACGATCATAAACCTTATCCGTTGCGAGACCCCGTACCGCCCCAGCGGCTCGACCTCCAGGATATGTTCCCGTGCTCGGTCTACAACGCGTTCGTCATTTGTTCGCCCGATTGGGAGAAGTACCTGGAACAGTTCAAGATTGACTATCGTCCATCAGTGATGATCAACTTCGGTTCCAACTCGGTGATGACGATGGGCAATGCCGAGCAGGTGACCGAGAACTTTCTGAAGAAGTTCGACTTTGTGTTCTCGTTCAATATCTTCCAGAACGAGTTCACCGAAGCGGTCGCCGACGTCGTTCTTCCCGACGCATGTTTTCTGGAACGATATACGCCCTGCGTCACCTTCCCATCCGTTTTTTGCCATCCGACCGGCATGGACCACTGGGTATGGCAGATACGCCAGCCAGTGCTCGATCCGCTGTACGAACGTCGCGACTTCAACGAAGTGATGCTGGAACTGGCGGATAAGCTTGGCATCAAAGGCAAGTATTACGAAGCGATCAACCAGATCATCCCTGTCCGCTACGGCGGAGAAATGGGCGAACAGTACAAGCTGGATCCCAACGGCGACCACTCGTGGCAGGACATCTGCGACCGCGTGCTGCGGGATCGGCTGGGAGACGACAAAGGGTTGGAAGCGTTGAAGGAGACGGGCCTGGTGAAGTGGCCCACCAAGGTGGAAGAGATGTACTGGCGCTGGTTCGTTCCGGTCAGGGTACCGATCTACTTCGAGTATTTTCTGGATGGTGGCAGGAAGCTCAAGGCGATGCTCAAGCAGTTCGGGCGCGAAGATATGTTTGACATCGACACGTTCTTCACGCCGTTGCCGGGGTGGCACCCGTGCCCCTCGCACACGCTGGAAAATCCGGACTATGATCTGTGGGCCTTCTGCTGGCGTCCTTCCTTCCACACACAGTCTTCCTCGCAAAATAACCCCTGGTTGGATGAGATTTCCGTGAATGATCCGTTCGTCTACTTGATCCAGGTCAACGAGGAGACGGGCAAAGGGAAGGGTCTCAAAGACCGCGACCTCGTCTGGGTCGAAAATCCAAACGGGAAGCGAATTAAGGGCGCGGTCACGCTCGTCCAGGGCGTACATCCCGAGCACGTGTGCATCGCCGGGTGTCACGGCCACTGGGCCAAGGGAACGCCGATCGCGAAAGGCAAGGGCCAGTTCTTCGACGACCTGACGATTATCGACGAGGCTCACACCGATCCGTTGACACAAGGTCAGGATGCCTGCGTGAAAGTGAAGATCTACAAAGCGTGAGGACGCGGCATGAGCACGACTACGACTACGATACGCTACGGATTCGTGATCGACTTGAAGCGGTGCTATGGCTGCTACTCGTGTACGGCGGCGTGCAAGGCAGCGAACCACACACCGCAGGGCATTGACTTTGCCAAATGCCTGCAAGCGGAAATCGGCACCTACCCGTCCGCACTTCGGCAGATGCTGCCGACGCTGTGTATGCAGTGCGAGAAACCAGAATGCTTGTACGTATGTCCCACGGGAGCCACCAAGCAGGACGAAAACGGCATCGTCACCGTGGACCGCGACCTGTGCATGGGCTGCAAGTACTGTATGCAGGCCTGCCCGTACGGCCAGCGTCACACCGTACCGGAATGGGCGACCTACTTCCCGGATGCCGAGGCCGAGGATCTGGATGCCTACCAAGCGTACGCCAAGGACAAATGGGAAGAGAAACACGCCTACGGCATCGCGGCCAAGTGCGACTTCTGCAAAGACCGCGTGCAGGAGGGCAAACAGCCTGCCTGCGTCGAGGCATGCCCTGCCAAGGCCCGCTTCATTGGCGATTTGAACGATCCGGAAAGCGAGATATCGGTCTTGATCAGGAGCGAACGCGGATTTCAGCTCAACCCCGAGCTTGGAACCAGTCCGTGTGTCTACTACTTGCCACCGAGGTAACGAACCATGTTGGTCAAACCCAAAGCACAAAGCCGATGGACATGGATTATCGCCGCCTACCTTTTTCTCGCCGGAGTCGGTGGCGGCGCCTACCTCACGGGCGTCTCGGCCGCATTCTTCGGCGGCGAGGAATGGGGCGCCGTCTCCAAGATCGGCGTCTTCCTGGGGTTCCCTTGCGTTGCTGTCGGCTGTGCGTTCCTCCTGCTGGATCTGGGATCACCCAAGAACTTCTGGCGGGCTTTCATGCGACCGGCCACGTCGTGGATGGCCCGGGGAACGATTATCATTTCGATTTTCATGATTCTGGGAGCCATTCACAGCGTCTTCTTGGTTTTCTCGAAGTCCGGTGCCGCGCCCCCAGCCCTCGGCATTCTGGGGGCCGTATTCGCCCTGGCCACCGTGATCTACACGGGAATCCTGCTCGGGGCGTCTCGGCCGATTGCCTTCTGGAGTACGGCTGTGCTGCCCGCGCTGTTTCTCGTGTCTGCTCTTTCGACGGGCGTCATGGCCGTTGCCCTCGTTGGATCAATGGTAGGCGTGAGCAAGGACGTAATGACTGTCCTCGAGAAGCTTGATATCGTTCTGATCGTCTCGGAGATACTCGCCCTGGGCTTCTTTCTCCAGGCAACGCACAGGGTGACCGAGTCGCGAGCTTCCGCCAAGCTAGTCCTTTGCGGATCAGTGGCGCCGGCGTTCTGGCTTGGCGTGGTCTTGCTGGGGCTGCTCATTCCTCTTGTGCTCACAGCCCTGGGCGTGACCAACCCGGACGGTGTCATGGCGCAGTTCACCGTCATCATCGCGTCGCTTTGCGGACTGGCTGGCGGCCTGTTACTTCGGCAGGTGATCCTGTCCGGCGGCATTCACGCGCCGCTGAAGGCGGGCCGTTTCGAGTACATTCTGACCAACGTCTGAATCGCTTCATGACCCAAGCAGCCCGAGACCTGAAGTACTTCTTCAGCCCCCGTTCCATAGCCATCATCGGGGCGTCGGGCAACTTCGGCAGCATCAGCGGCAAACCGCTCCGTTATCTAAAGGAGCACGGCTACCAAGGCAAGATCTTCCCTATCAACCCCAAGTATGAAGAGCTGGGGGGATTCAAGTGCTACGCGAGCATTCTGGATGTGCCCGAGCCGGTCGATTTGGTGCTCGTCGCCGTGAACTATAAGCTTGTTCTGCCCGTGCTGAAACAGTGCGCGGAAAAAGGCGTCAAGTTTGTCACGATCTTCAGTTCCGGATTCGCCGAAGCCGGCGACGAGGGGAAGGCTCTCCAAGAACAAATCGCCGAACTGGCCAGAGCGTCCGGCATGGGGATCGTGGGTCCCAACTGCCAGGGCTCGATCAACGTGAAGGAAAACGTGATCGGAAGTTTCAGCGCTTCGGTCGAGGTAAGACCCTTGCGAGTCGGCCCTATCGGTTACGTCACACAAAGCGGCGCCCTGGGTTACGGAATCTTCAATCTGGCGCAGGAATCGGGCGTCGGTTTCAGTTGTGTCGCCAGCACCGGCAACGAGGTGGACCTCCACACGCTGGACTTCATGGAGTACCTGTTGGAGGATCCCGACACAAGAATGGTCATCAGCTACCTGGAAGGCATCAAGGACGGCAAACAGTTTGCCCGCCTGGCCGACCGGGCACTGGAGTTGGGCAAACCGATCGTCGCCCTGAAGGCAGGACGCACGGAAATCGGTCAAAAAGCTGCCTCCTCGCATACGGCGTCGCTGACGGGATCGGATGCGGTGTGCGATGCGTTCTTTCGACAGAAGGGGATTATCCGAGTCGACGACTTGGAGCAAATGATCGACGTGGCTGCGCTGATGCAGCGAATCCCGGCGTTGCCCGCAGGGAAAGGGCTGGGGATCGTTACAACATCCGGGGGCGGCGGTATAGTTGTCGCTGACGAAGCCGTTGATCTGCAGTTGGAGATTCCGGAACTGGATGCCAAGACACAAAAAGCCATCATGGATGTGATCCCCGCGTACGGTTCGGCGCTAAATCCCGTCGACGTGACCGCCCAAGTACTCAACGAGGCTGAAGGCTTTTCAAAGGTGCTTCAGGTGATGGTGGAAAGTCCCGCCATCGACGCTCTGGTGATTGTCGTAACGATGATCGTTGGAGAGCCCGGGCGGCAGATGGCCGAGGATATCGTCCGTATGTCTCGACGTACGCGGAAACCCATGACGGTCGCGTGGACGGCGGGCGATCGCGTGATGGGCGATAACCTGAAGGTCTTAGTCGAAGGAGGCGTTCAGTTCTACCGATCGCCGGTCAGAGCAGTGCGGGCGATGGGGTCGCTGATGAACTACAGCAAGTTTCGCGAGGGGCGTCTGGCTCAGGGGCGCCCCCAGGACGCTTCCTCTCCGGGCAGTACGACTCGCGAAGCGGCGCTTGCCTTGCTGGCCGGCGCCGATCGCAGTCTCACCGAACATCAGAGCAAAGAGTTGCTCCACCTGTACGGTATTCCGGTCACGAAAGAAGACGTTGCCAAGACGGAGCGAGAGGCGGTGCAGGTTGCCGAGACCATCGGCTACCCAGTGGTTCTGAAGATCGACTCGCCCGATATCCTCCACAAGACCGAAGCCGGCGGACTGAGGCTGAACATACAGAATCGGGTCGAACTCATACGTGCGTACAACGAGGTCCTCGAGAACGTACGCGCCTACAATCCCGCGGCTCGCGTAAACGGCGTTCTCGTCCATGAATGGGTCGGCGACGGTGCCGAGGTGATTGTGGGAGTCAACAACGACCCACTGTTCGGACCGACCGTCATGTTCGGTCTGGGCGGCGTCTTCGTCGAAGTGCTGAAAGACGTATCGTTGCGCGTGGCGCCGCTCAGCCGGGACGACGCGTTGGAGATGATGCGCCAGACGAAGGGATTCAAGGTGCTGGCAGGTGCCCGCGGCAAGGCCAAAGCCGATACTCACGCGGTAGCCGACGTACTGGTCAACGTGAGCCGCATGGCTCTGGAGTTGGAGGATCAGATCCGCGAGTTGGACATCAATCCCCTGATGGTGCATCCCGAAGGTCAAGGAGTTCGCGTGGTCGATGCGCTGGTGATAAAGAACTGACGGCGCGGCCAATCGCGTCGTTTAGCCGGCCGTGGAGTGCGACAAGTAGGTCCCGCTTGCCGAGCGGGACCTTGAATTCCGAGGTTTGTCAGAGCCATCAGGTCCCGCTCGGCAAGCGGGACCTACTTCATCCAAGCCGGTGGCTCGGTGAGGGAAATGCCCATCACTGGCACAACCCAGAAGTAGATGAAGGCGGTCACAAAGAGGACTGTGATGAGGTTCAACAAGAAACCCGTCTTTCCCATCTGAATAAGGCCGACCCGGCCACTGGCGAAAACGATGGCGTTCGGTGGCGTAGCGATCGGGAGCATGAAGGCGCAAGATGCGCAAATGGTCGCCGGCAGCATCAGAAGCAGCGGATTGACGTTCAGCGCTCCGGCAGTCGCCGCCAGCACGGGAAGCATCATCGTGGTTGTGCCCGTGTTGGAGGTCGCCTCCGTCAGGAACGTCATCAACAGCGCGATGGCCGCTATGATAATCGGAATCGGCACTCCTCTGAGTCCACCCAAGTGGCCCCCGATCCACTCGGTCAACCCCGAATGCTCGAATCCCGCTGCGATGGCAAATCCGCCGCCGAATAGAAGCACGATGTCCCACGGAGCTTTCTTCGCGTCGGCCCACGCGAGCAGGGAGACGCCGTTTTTCCGGTCTACAGGTAGGATAAAGCAGAGAATCCCCATGGCCATGGCAATGGTCGCGTCGTGAACGTAGTCCGCCACGCCCAGTAGATTGGTCCAGCCGGGTATGATAAGGCTTCCCATGTGGATTTCACTTCGAAAAATCCACAGAAGAGCCGTATTAACAAAGACAGCCAGCACCAGCGCCTCGCCTCGGCACATCCTGCCCAACTTGGCGATCTCACTGCGAATGATGGCCCCCGCGTTCTCGACGACTTTGCCGCGAATCGGCAAGACACCGAACACCATACACGCCCACATGATTGGGATGAACATGGCGGCGAAGGGCAACCCCACCTTGAGCCACTCGACGAACGTAATCTCCGGCGCCGCAGGAAAATGTTCCTTGAACATGCCGGCAAAGACGAGGTTGGGAAATGTACCCACCAACGTCCCCACGCCGCCGATGTTGGCCGCATAGGCGATCCCCAACATCATGCAGGCACCGAAGTTCGCCGCGGAACGAGCGGTGGTTCTGCTTTGCATCTGTTCGATCTTGATGACAAGCCCCAGCCCGATAGGCATCATCATCATCGCACTGGCGCTGTTCGAGATCCACATCGAGAGGAATCCGGTGGCCAGCATGAATCCCAAGACCAGCCTACGGGCGCTGGCACCGACCAACCGGATAATGCCCAAAGCGATCCGCGTGTGCAGGTTCCAACGCTGCATGGCCAGCGCGATGAAGAATCCGCCCAGGAGAAGAAACACATAGTGGTTGGTGTAGTTGGGCGCAACCACCTTGGATGGCATGATTCTGAGCATGGGATAGGCGACGAGCGGAACCAGCGCGGTCACGCCCAGCGGCAGCGATTCGCCGACCCACCAGCAGCCCATCAGGACCACCGTTGCTGCCATCCGTTGTGCTGACGGCGTCATGCCTTCCGGTGCGGGCGCCGACAGTAGCAGCGCAAAGAGCAGCAGGCCCAGCCAGAACCCCACGGTCCTCCGCACTCGTGATGGCCCTGCCCGTGTTGCATCAGAGTCAGACATGCTTGTCATCGTGTTCTCCTTATAGTAACGTCCAAGGATGAATGCAAGGTAAGCCCAAATCGTTAGGACTGTTCGTGGGGCACGATTCCATCGTGCCAGGCACGTTGGAAACGTGCCCCACAGTGACTCGAATCGCTTGGCGGCACGAAGATGGAAACACAATCTCTCAAGCAGAAGACCCTGTTCATTACGGGCGCCGGTCGAGGCATCGGGAAAGCGATCTCGCTGCGTGCGGCCGCAGACGGAGCGAATATCGCGGTGGCTGCGAAAACCGTGGAGCCGCATCCGAAGCTCCCGGGCACGATTTACACGGCGGTCGATGAAATCGAGGCCGCTGGCGGCAGAGGGCTGGCTTGCCCCATGGACATCCGCTTCGAAGACCAGGTGCGAGCGGCGGTAGAGCAAGCGGCCGAACACTTCGGTGGAATCGACATCCTGGTCAACAACGCCGGCGCGATTTTTCTGGCGGGCACGGCCGATACGCCGATGAAACGATTCGACCTGATGCACGCGGTCAACGTGCGGGGCACGTTCATGACGTCGCAAGCGTGTCTGCCGCATTTGGTGAGGGCGGCTAACTCGCACATACTTAGTATTGCTCCACCGTTGAACATGGAAGCGAAATGGTTCGCGCCGTATCCGGCCTACGCCATGTCCAAGTACGGCATGAGTATGTGTGTGCTGGGAATGGCCGAGGAACTGCGCCCGCAGGGTGTGGCCGTCAACGCATTGTGGCCCAAGACGTTCATCGCCACGTCGGCAGTGCGAAACATGATGGGCGAGGATGCCTTCCGTCGATCACGCAAACCCGAAATCATGGCTGCCGCCGCTCACTCGATCCTCTTGCGCGACAGCCGGAAGTGCACCGGCCAGTTCTTCGTGGATGAAGAAGTGCTGGCCGACGACGGTGTGAGCGATCTTACCCAGTATTCCGTAGTCCCCAGCGCGAAACTGCTGCCCGACGTCTTTCTGTGATGCACGTTGCAGCTATACTATTCGCAATGAATGGCTCCGATCTACCGTCCAGCGAGGCCTTGGAATGGCTATGAAAGAAAACACCGACATGTTCCCCAGAGCCAGAATTCCTTACGGGACCTGGGGAAGCAGCTTTTTCCCGGCGTGGCAGACGTCAGCATTGGCGGAGGTCAACATAGCCCAGTTTGCTGGGGAAGCGATGAACCGGATTCTCGGGATCAGGAAGGTTCCGAAGAGCGAGTTGGAGTATTTGGTCATCGGCTCGACCATTCCCTGGCACTACAAGTTCTGGAATGCTCCGCTGGTGGCGAGCTGCCTGGGGCACCGCATACCGGGATTTCACATGGAGCAAGCGTGTGCGACCGGGCTACAGGCCGTCATGCTGGCCGGTGCGGATGTCCAGACCGGATCTCATGACGTTGTGGGCGTCTTGACCTTTGACCGGTGCAGTGATTCGCCGGTGGGCGTGTTTCCGGAACGGCGGGCGCATCGGCGGACCGAGGCGCTGAGTGACGTGTGGGACAATTTCGGCTTCGATCCGGCCACGGGCGATGCGATGATCACCACAGCCGCCAATTCGGCCCGCAAGCACAATCTTGATCGAAGAGAGGTGGAGGATCTCACCTTGTGCCGGTACCAGCAGTACTTCGAGGCCAAGGCGTCCGGCTTTCTCGATCGTGTCCTTGTGCCCCTTGAGGTCTTGAGCGTGCAAGGCCGCTTTCTCGGCCTCGTTGACGACGATGTCGGGGTCCGCGAACTGACGTTGGACGGACTGCGCCAGATGCGCGAGTTGGATACGTGTGTGACGACGGGGACGCAGACGCACGCAGCGGACGGGATGGCGACGCTGTTGGTGACGAGCCCGGAGAAGGCGAGAGAGTTGAGCCCACGGCCTGAAATCGTCATTCAATTTGTGGGCAAGGCGGAGATCAGGAACCATCCGGCCCTGATGCCGGAGTCTCCCACGTTGGCCGTGCAGAAATTGCTCGAGAAGACCGGCCTTACCATGGACGACATGGCGGTGGTCAAGAGTCACAACCCGTTTGCCGTGAACGACGCCATCTTCGCCAAAGTGATGAACCACGATTGGGAGAAGGTCAACAAAACCGGCTGCTCGCTGGTATGGGGGCATCCTCAGGGGCCGACTCTCACCAGAATTGTAATCGAAGGTCTGGAGGAAGCGGTGGCTTTGGGAGGCGGCTTCGTGCTGCTCTCCGGTTGCGCTGCAGGAGACGTTGGAATTGCAGCCATCTTCAAGGTCACGGAAGGAGGTGAATCGTAATGACGAAGTGCATCAGACAGTCGACTCTCCAGACATTGGGACTTGGTTCGGTAATAGATATCTTTCGCAACGGAAAGCTACCCGTCGAAGCTGGCGATCTGGTCGATCGTGTGTTCGGCGGCCCCAACGAACGCGGCTCGCTGGTGATCTCCGGAGCCAACGGGATGGTTGGTGCCGGGAAGATGATGCAGCTAACTTCCAGGCTGGAGCCGTTTGGCGTCAAGTCAATCGCGCTCAGTCGTCCAAGAACCGCCGACGGAATCGGCCCACAGTACCCTGGTTTGGTGGCAGCGCTCGGCAAAGAACGAGCCGACAGGGTCATGGGCAACATCGTTAGGATGACGTACGACGGGAACAGCCTCCCGGCAGACCTGAAGAACTGGCGGCCCCGCTTTCTTCTGGAAGCGATTCCGGAGATTCTTGATATCAAGAAAGCCCACTACAAGATATTCCAAGAAGCCTTTCCGGGAATTGAGATCCGCTCGGTAACGTCCGGCTTTCCAAGTTCCGAGTTGGGTGTAGGCGTAGCGCACCCGGCCTTTCCTCACGAGACAAACAAGATGTGGGAGGTTGTCGAAGAGGAGCCTTCTGCCATCACCCAACTCCTGTGGGCGCTGGGACTGGTCCCGATTCCGGTCAGCGACGATTGGTCGTTTGTCTTGGATGTGCTGTTCTGCGGTATCGCGTTGGCGGGCATGAGGTGCCACCGGGCGACCAACATGCCCTTCTGGAAGATCGACAAGTTCATCAGGAAGTTCGTGGGGCCGAACCCGTTCAGGGCTCATGATGTGATCGGTGCCGCGGGCTCGAGTTTCCTGACCTGGTCCTGCCTCCATCACCTTGGCGAGAAATACGGAGCGCTGTTCGTTCCGACACCCGAGTTGAACGAGCGACGAGTGACCGGCCAGAACTGGTTCCCTCTCAACCATTTCAGACCCGTGGTCAACTGGCGCATGGACGAAGCGGAAGAGGATGAATTCCTCTGTTGGATCCAAGGCGCGTTGTTCCAGATGGCCAGCCTGATGCTTCACGAGAAGAGAGGCCACTTGTCCCATATCAATGCGATCGGCGAGCTGTGCGCACAGTTCCGCCACGGCATCCTCGCCATGATCCGGAGCATTGGGGCCAAGGCCGCGATCCGACGGGTCGAAGCGTATCACCGGCTCCACCCCGAAGCGGCCGGTAGCTGTTGGTATCCGGACGCATTTGACGAGCTTGGCAGCCCCGAGTGGCAGCAGTTGTACGTCAACGCCGAGCACGACGGGAACGTCGGCGTCATCACGATCAGCCGGGAAAGCTACAACAGCGACGTGGATGTCGAACTGAACCGGGCCATCGACTGGCTCAAGGCCGATGGCATCGACAATGTGATCGTGACCGGCGACTTCCATCTATCCACGCAGATGCTCGGCGCCGACACGAGCGAGTTCTACCCCGCTTTGGATGACATCGAAGAAGGCCGCCGAGTGGCCGCCACCTGGTCTGCAACAGCCAGGCGACTCAACGACGAGTTCAGAGTTTCTGTAGGCTTTGTAAACGGCAAACGCTGCCTAGGCGGTTTCCTGGAACTACTCACACACTGCCACTACCTGGTCGCCGTCGAGGGTGCGGTCCTTGGAATGCCCGAGGTGACACTGCCCGTGGTGCCCGGCATGGAGGGCTGCCACTGGCCGTTCAGGAAGGCCAACCAAACCGAATGGCCGAAGCTTGTCAGAATGCTGCTGACCGGAGCACCGGTGAAAGCGAAAGACGCTGTGGGCTGGCTGATCGACTACTCAGGTCCAACGCAGGAATCGCTCGAGACGGTTTGGACCCTGGCATCTGGCGGGGCCACCAATGTGCCGATGAGGAAGCTGGACGAGGGCGTGCTGGAAGGCATCCCCACAGATGTTGGCATCTCGGTGTCCGACAACACGGCGAAAGAAGCCGCCAGGAAAGCCATCATGGATTCAATCAAGAACTCCTGCGGCGTTCCCCTGTCCGAAGCGCTCGACATCCAGGCCCGGCACTCGGCAGACTTCATGGTCACCTCTTCCTGCCGAGAAGGAAGCATCGGAGCGGAGCACGAGAAGGTGGTGATGGTGTAACGAGTGTGAGAGTCGCGACCACATGCGACTTGCCTAGATATCGCAACACCTGGGCAGGAACCTTAATTGGGGAGCCCCGGCATGGATCAGACAATCGCCACCGCCATCTTCGCCGCCATCATGGGCATGGGTTTCGTTGTCTGGGCCTATTCGCTTGTAAAGGCATTGCGGATCGGCGGCGAATCGGCCGCGATGGATGAATGGCAGGCCGGGGGACAACTGCCGGGACAGTCTTTGGCCGAATCGGGCGAGCGGACCATTCACGGCGAACCCGAGAAGCTGTCGAAAGCGCTAGTTCGCTCGTTGCTGCAAGTGAACATCGGCATGTTCGGTTCGTTGTTCGAGGTGGTCGAGAGAACGGCCAAACGAGTCGTGTTGAAGAAGACCGGTCCGTTAGTCTGCAATCAACCTGCCGGTCTCTATTTCAGCGAAGCCGAATTCAACTTCGAGCCGATCGGCGGAGATGCTGTACGCGTATCGTATCGACTCGGTTACGAGCGACTGGCGCGACTGGCAAAGCGCGTGGCGCTTGGGATCATCGTTGGCGTGGGGCTACCCGTCATGCTTATCGTCGGTTCGCTCATCTGGTTGCTTGTCATTCCCGCCGAAGAACCCGCGGTGCGTTGGCAAGTCTTTCAGACATTTCAGATTGGCCACGCACTTTGGCCGCCGTTCTTGATGATCTGGATGTACTCGGTGGGCCGCCGCCACTCGAAAACATTCGTCTCGAATCTACTCACCACGCTGGAGTTGGCAGACTGAGCGCAGTGGGAATCCGGCGCCCAGTGCTTCGTCAACCGCCGCCAAATCTATTCTTATTCACGGCGTGTCGTTTCTTCCGCGACTCTGCAAATTGGTGAAGTCATCGCCAGTGATTCAAAATGTAGACCTCGTTCTGGATCGGGACCCCGGAGGCTTCGAGTTTCGCCACGGCCGTCACAATCCCACGAGGCGTCATGTCACGCTTCGGGTCGTTGTCCGCGCGAATGATCAGCACACCAGGATGGCTCCCACCTGCGGCTTGAATAACTTCGTGCAGATCGAGAAAATCGTCGTGGTTTCTAGTCACGAGCACCAACTGTTCCTCGATGGCATGAATCACGTGTCGCGCATCGGTCGCTCCGGCCAAGTCGACATCCCGCGGCACCGTGACGTGATGGCCACCGTTGATCAACAGGGCAACCAAGCGGCGGTCTGCGGTGTCGTCGTCGAGATAGAGGTTCATTCTGCTGGCATGTCACTGGCGGGCACGTAAGGAGGCCGGTCGAGCCCTAGTCGTCGCATCCGCGTTTCTTCTCGTGAGCGTTCCGCGTTCAACAACTCTTGGTTCCGCGAGGCGTAGTCGATCGCCTCCACAACCGCGTCAACAGGCAGGTCATAGTCTTCCGCGATTTCTTCGGGGGTTCGCGGTTCCGGACCGGCTGACAGCCGATACAGCACTTCGGCGCGCATATGGCGACCCTTGATCCAAAGCTGGCGGTAATTCGAGCCGGGTCGAGACTCGAGAAACCGATATTGAAGCTGAGTCGCCATTACTGTCCTCGTGAAGGGGATGTCCTTAGACGACCGGCATGAAACGACCTGTCGACTGTAATCCAAAGCGTCAGCGAAGAATCCCATGGGTCGCAACTTCGCCCTCGCTTACACTTCGGGTTGCGCTATTCGTGCCGCTTGCCTTGAACCCTATATCTATTCTAGTCCTGAGAGGGGACGTTTCCACCCTACTTTTCCACGTCGATTCCTTCGTGGCGAAGCGAGTTCTTCACGAGAAAGCTGCAGTTCTTCTGGAAGAAATCCTCTGGCATCAACTGAGTTTTCTGGTAGACCTCCGAACCGAGCGTCTCGGCGATCTCTCGCGGCGTCTTGCCCGATTTCGTATCGTCGATGATGCGCTGGTGGCATTGCTTCGTGGCATCGACGGTGGCGCGGAGGTAGGCTGCTACATCGTCGGCACCTTGAATGACCGCGTTGTGGCTGAGGCATAGTATCTCGGCGTTAAGCCCGGCCAGACGCTCAATCGACTCGACATAGGCGCCGTAGTCGGTGAAGTAGCAGTGCCACCAGAACTCTTCATCGGGCAGGTAGTAGCCGGTAGCGTCGGAGATGATCAGTATCTTCCGACTCGGCTCATGAAAGCTCAAGCTGCAGTCGCTGTGCCCCGGCGTCTCGAGAACCTCGAACGAAACACCGTCATCCACTTCAATGACATCTCCGTCCTTCAGGACTCGATCCACGGCGATCTGGTTTTCGGCCATCGGTGGACGCTTCTGTTCTTCGGTGATCATGCCGGCGTCGATCAGCGCGCAAGTCAGTTTATCGTCCATCTTGCAGAAGAACGAAACGGCTTTCTCCGCGGCCAGCGTCTTGGCTGCCGGCTCAGATGCCAACACGGCGACGTCGGAGAACATCTCTCGGAGCATTGGCACGGCCATCACGTGGTCCGGATGGGCGTGGGTGACCACGAGTTGTTTGACGTAGTCGTCGGCGATGCCCAGTTCGTCGACCTGTCCCTGCAAGATCGGCCCCATGGGGCCGGTTCCACCCTCGAAGATGGTGCCTTTGTCTTGGCCTTTGAACAGGTAAATTGGATACGCATTGGCTCCCAGCATCCAGAAATTGTCGACGATCTCCACCGGGGGGTCTTTAACGATCACATCATTCTCCTTTTTCGGCTTGTTCCAGAGCAAGGAGCGCGGCTCCAAATGCTCCAACACATTGAGGATCTGGGGGCACCTGCGCCGCCGTCCCAAACGACGTCTCGGCCAGCGTCGCCAGTAGCGGATTGTGAGCCACGACGCCGCCGGTCATCACCAATATGCCCTCGACCGTGCCCATTTCAACGATACGCTTGATGACCGAGCGAAACGCTCCTTTCACGATATCCTCAACGCGTTCTCCGGCTCGGATCTTTGCCAGAATCTCGGTAGCTGAAAATACGGTGCAGAAACTGCCCAACGACACTTCCTTTGTCGATTGCTCGGCCAAGCCGTTCATCTCCGATATGGGCAGGTCCAGCCGAAGCGCGATCTCTTCCAAGAACGAACCGGTTCCCGCGGCACACTTGCGGTTCATTTTGAAACTAGTACGGCGTCCCTCGCCGTCCAGATGGATCATCTTGCAGTCCTGAGCGCCGATGTCAACGACCGTCATGGCCTGCCCGATGTGGTGAAAGGCCCCTTTGCTGTGGCACGCAATCTCGGTCGCCGTTTCGCCCGCCCAGGGCACGTTGTCCCGGCCGTAGCCGGTCGACAGGGATCGCTGGATCTGTTCTTCTGCCAGACCTGCGATCGATAGCGCCTCGTCCAGGCAACGGCGGGCGGTCTGAGCGTAGTCCACGCCCGATCGGGCGACGGCGCGAGCCACCGTCTGCCGGTTTTCGTCGACCAGCACAAGCTTGGCCGCCGATGCGCCGATATCAACACCGCAGTAGTATTGCATGGACCCGAATGACCAATGACCAAATCCCAATGACCAATGAGAGAGACCAATCGCGTGTCCTACGCTTCGACAAGTTGTTCGGCGAAGGCTTCGATGTTCGTGCGGGCTTGCTCCTCCGAATACAAACGCAGGTCGTTCAGGTCGCCGTTGATGACCAGATAGGGCTTGCCCAGTTTCTCTCGCATACGTTGTGGCATTTCGTAGCGACAGTTCGAGTTATTGGGGCAAGTCTTGGCATCGTGGTAAATGACGCCGTCGATCTTGTACTTCTCGGCCATCCGCTGTATGTAGTTTTCTTTTTCGTCGTCGCTTCGGCAGATGAAGATGCTGGAGTAGGCTCGGGCCATGCTGCCAAACGGATCGACCGGATCCAGAGCGTCAAAGATCCAGCTATTGCAGTAGGTCGAGGCAACGACGCAAGCCTGCAGATCGAGAAACTGCGTCGACAGGTCCCTGAGTTTGCCCCAGATGGGCATGCCTTCCCAGTAGACTCGGTGCTTCTCGCCTTCCACGGCGCCGACGCCGTCCGCGACGCGCTGATTCAATTCTGCCACGAGAGCTTCATAGAAATCGATCGCATCCTGGTGGCCCCGCAGAACCACGGCCGGTCCCATCTGAATCGTGCCATCGAAGAAGGTAATCGGAGACGGCACGGCGACCGCAGCTTCTAACACTTGTTTCCACAGTTCCGTGCATTGTTTCGAGAGAGCGATGATCTCGCGCAGCTTGTCAATGTCGAACTTCGTGCCGGCCACGGCTTCCAGCGGCTCGATCAACGATTCGATTTGCTTGGCCACGTACTCGAACAACGAATCATCCAACGCGCCGACGGCACGAGGCGAATGGATGCCGATGCACGGAACGTTCCATTCGCGAGCATACCACTGGAACCAGTCCTTGACGTCTCGGCATTGGTTGGTATTGAAAACCAGCACGTCCGCCTTGGGAACGCCGGACAGCCCCATCTTCTGCAACGGAGTCTCGCCTTTCAGGTACGAACCGATATCGCTGGTCAGGTACGAGCAGATATCGGGCGAGAACCCGCGGGCATTGGCCAACGGTATCAGATCCGGGGCCATCCGCGTCGCGCCAAGCATGGCACCGTGGTTTTCAGGAAAGTAGACCTCGAAACCCATGGACCGAAGCAGTTCGGCAGGGCCGACGCTGGTACACCAGGCCGTTTTCTTGCCATTCTCCGACGCTTGGGAAAGTTCGGTGAAATACTTGAACATTACCGCTTTCATCTGTTTCGTCGCGGCAAAGTCTCTTCGTTCGGGAGCAGACGACATTACGAAACCTCTCTTGCTTCTTTGGCAACTGACTTTGCGAGAACCGCCGAGTCAAACACATTAACGCCGCCAGTTGCGACGGTCAAGTGGCGCAGCCCCGGTGAGGGGTGTCCTTGATCCAGCCTTCGATGTAGATTCATGGGTACACTTAGGACTCCCGAGGAGGTCAGACAACGATGTTTTTGCGAAATCGATTCGTTCAGAAGCTGGGCGGCGGCTTTCTGGAGCAGTTCGCAGTGCGCACATGGTCGCGACTGCTTTTCAGGGCCCTCGGCAGTCACAAGGAGAAAGACGTAGTCAAGCTCCTGCGCAAGATCCAGAGAGAACGCAAGTCCCTGCTGACCGCGTTCGAGGCTTATTTGGTCTACTCCGTGGCACGGGCCCAGACGAAAAGGCCGGGCGACTTCGCCGAAGTCGGCGTCTACGCCGGAGCGTCCGCAAAAACGATTTGCGAAGTGAAAGGGGGCAAGACGCTGCACCTTTACGACACGTTCGAGGGTCTCCCGCCGACATCGGAGAAGGATGCCGGTGTGCATAGGACAGGCCAGTATGCGTGCAGCCTTGAATCGGTCAGAGAGTACCTCCAGGGCTACCCGGATGTTCACTTTCACAAAGGCCTTTTCCCCGAGTCGGCCGAAGGCGTCGAGGAGACGACCTACGCCTTTGCCCACTTTGACGTCGATCTGTACGAGAGCACGATGGCGTGTCTGGACTACTACTACTCGCGCATGAATCCCGGCGGAATCATGCTCTCCCACGATTACAGCTTGCTGGACGGCGTGAAGGCAGCGTTCCAGGAGTTCTTCGTCGACAAGACCGAAGAGATCATCGAACTGCCGACATCGCAGTGCATGATCGTGAAGCTGTGAAGAAACGTCTAGTGCTTTGTCAATTCTAAAACGTGGGGTAAGCATCCTGCTTGCCAAGGCCTCCACCTCGTTCATCGCAAGCTGGAAGCTCACGCCACGAGAACGCGAACCCTAAATCTAAGAATTGACAAAGCACTAGTCCACCATCTCCAACTCGTGCTGGAAATGCTCGATCGCTTCGAGGGGATTCAGATTGAAGATCGCACGGCCGTCGGTCAGCCACCGGCGTCCGTCGAAATGGAACACCGCGGTCGCGGCACGCTGCTTCGTAGAGCCGCGGTCGCCTTCCGCTTCACCCCCGTCGATGGGGCACAAATAGATCGTAACGGCCACAAACGCTCGCAACTGTCTGGTGTTTCTGTCGGTGGCGAAAGCCGCCTCGTCCTCGAAGTCGCAATCCGACCACTGAAGCCCATGCGGCTTGATCGCGCGCGATCCCACTGTGACAAAGTCCGCTTCCAGCCATTCCCTGCGAAGATGGAATAGCTTGCAGGCGTGCACGAGACGCCCTGTTTCTCGACGCCTCCGCCATCTGGGCCAAGCCAACAGGCCCAACACGCCGATGGCGACAAGTGTCCCGGCCACGATCCACCAGACTTCATACATCGGACCATGCTCCCCCGCTGCAACTACGCCCACGACCAGTTCATTCTACGCCTGCTGACCGATTCGAGCAAACAGTCTTTCTGCCGCGGTGTCCGTGCGGCCGTGCTGGTAGATGTCGCCATCCAGAAGCTCGAAGGTCGGTTCGTACAACGTGACGGCTTGCGACATGAGTTCGATGCCCGTACCGGCCAGCGGCGTGGGTGCATCGGCGCCGCCGACCAGCTTGTTCGCGATAAACACATGCACTTCGTCCACGGCGGCCGCGTCAAACAGGCTGCCCGCCAGTTGGCCGCCGCCTTCGATCAAGACATTGGTCATGCGGCGCCGCCCCAATTCATCCAGCAGGCCGAGCAAGCGTTCGGATGGGTCCCGCGCGTCGCTCACCCATACTTCGCACCCTGCATCCGCCAGTCGCCGCCGGTTTGTGTCGGGTGCCAGCGAACTGCATGCAACCAATACCGGCGCTTGGTCGATCGTGTCCACCAGTTGGCTGTCAGGAGCCAGCGAGGCTTGTGAGTCCACCACGACACGCGTTGCCGTTCGTGCGCCGGCGGGGCGCGCGGTCAGCAGCGGATCGTCGGCCAACGCCGTCCCGCGTCCGACCATGATCGCGTCCATCCGCCCCCGGATCTCATGGACCACCCGACGGGAGGATTCACCAGAAATCCACTGACTGTTGCCGGTGCGCGTAGCAGATTTGCCATCCAGCGTCATGGCCCACTTGGCGAGAATCCACGGACGGCCCGTTTCGACCAATTTCAGATACGGCGCGTTCAGCCAAGCGGCCTCTCGTTCGTTCAGTCCGACGTCGACCTCCAGGCAAGCTTGCGTCAGCCGCGCAATGCCGCCGCCGTCAACTTCGCGAAAGGGATCTCGCCCGCCAACGACAACGCGGCGGACGCCGGACTCGATCACAGCGTCAGTACAGGGCGGCGTTTTTCCCTGATGGCAACAGGGTTCGAGCGTCACGTACATGGTCGCCCCGGCCGCCGCGTCGCCAGCCGCTCGAATCGCCTCGACTTCCGCATGCGGGCCACCGTATCGCCCGTGCCAGCCTTCGCCCACAACGCGTTCGTCATCGGCGATCACGCAGCCGACCATTGGATTCGGCTCCACATGGCCGCCACCGCGAGCCGCCAGTTGAAGGGCTCGGGCCATGTGTCGTCGATCTACTTCCGAGATGGACATTGTCGTTTGCGTCCGCCGGCTGGAATCTCCCGGCTACTCTCCCGGCAGCACGATGCGCCGTTCTTCCCCGCCATCGTCCCTGGGCTGTGGGCTGCCCGGCATCACGATCCCTCCACCGGTCGGGCCGGGCTCCTCGCCCATGACGACGTTTGGTGCCTCCGTTTGCGTCTGTTGAGCCGCCTCGGTTAGCTGCCCATCCGGAGTGATCATGCCCATTTGCACCAAGAGCTTCTGAAGCGATTCGGCCACGCCCGGTTCGTTGATATGGTTTCTTTCGAGCGTGGTGATCAATCGAGCGAACTCCTCGGCCTCGCCTCGCATCACCCGCAGATCCAATTCGCGGAACAACCATCGGGCGGGAGATTGGCCGGCGGACACCGCCGCTTCACGCGCTTTGTCGTTGAAGTCCAATGCCTCGTCGGTGTCGGTCGACGTGAGGCTCAACGCCTCGTATGCCCCGGATTGTTCAATGTCGTCCTTAAGACTCGCGCGATCGACGACCGCGAATGCCGTGCGCCGCAAAGCACGTTTTGCGCCGTGCACGAACGCGCGTCCATAAGCTTTCGCCAGATCTTCATCATTCAGTTTCTCCGGCGGCACCAAGTGCAGACGCACGAGAGGGATTTCGCCGATGTCCACGCCGTTCGGCTCAATATCCACTCGCTCCGGCAATCCCAGTTTGGCCCGCAACTCGTTGTAGTCGATTTGCGTCATGCTTTGCTCGCTGGCCAACTCCAGCAGCAGGATCTCTGCGAGCAGCCGGACTCGATAGACCGGATCGCCGGCGACCTCCGACGGGCGTTTTCCCTCCAGTTCCGCGAGCGGCGTTTCCGGCCAGACGTTCAAATTGACCCGGCGGCGCTGTTCAGCGATCAGAGCGGATCGCTGTTCCAAGGAAACGTCATCAGGCATTCGCCATTGCCACGACAAGGCAACCGACGCGGCCGGAATCTCGTCAACGGGTTCCTCTTTTTCGAGCGTTCCGCCGAGTTCACCCAACAGGTCTTTCAATGCTTGTGTTTTGGCCTCGAAATCGGCCGTCTTGACAGTCAGGAATTCAATACGCGCTTCGCGGTTGGTTTCTCGGCCGTATAAGTACATTTCGCCCAGAACCGTCGGTATGTCCTCGCACTTAAGGTTTTCAGCAGTGGGCGGCACAGCGTGATCGAGCAGGAAGAAGGCTCCTTTGGGCGGAGGCGAGTCATCGGAGGCCATGCCCATAAGGTCGATATTCATTTGGTCGACGTGCTTTTCCGATAGCAGTCGTTCCATCATGCGATCGGTGTCCGAGATTGGATAGGTCTGGGCAACTCGATCGACGGTCTCTTCATCTCGGTCCGACAGCAACTGCCCCGTGGCGTGGGATTCGACCGCGTCGTCCAAATCGAGGCCCTCCATTGCGGCGCAGGTGCGCCAGGCCTCGCCCGCCTCGTCGTTCCGGAGCCAAGTCTGCAGAATGGCAATGTTCTTGGAGATGGTTGATTCCGCCGGGTGAGCCTCGGCCAAAGCCGAAAACGCGTTAAGCGCTTCGACCCACGCTCCAGCTCCGGCGGAAGCCAAGGCGGCTCCGCCCTCGTTCCACCAGGGCGCTCCCTCGGGCGGAGGCTCCAATCGCAGGTCCTGTTTCAACAGCAGAGGCACATTGGGCGAAGCGTGCACTTGATACAGCATGTCGAGCGCCCGCCTGTCACCCTCCGGCGCCACGGATGCCTGCAACATCAAGTGGCCCCGGGCAGCCACAACGTTGCCTTCGCGCAATAGCCGTTGGGCCACGATACCAATGGCTTCGTAGGTGATCTCGTGCATGCCTGCGCCCGTCAACTCCAACGCCCGCTGCAACTGGTCGATGGCCGTGTCGCTTTCTCCGCCTGCTGCGGCGAGTATCGCCGAAAACGCGAATGCCACGGGATTTTGCGGGTGGGCCTCCAAGAAAGCCTCGGTCGTTTCCGTCAGGCCCTCGAAATTCTCCATCTGCAATTGAGCAGCACCCTTCATCGCCAGAAGACACGCTCGCTTGCCCTTCGTTTCGATCAAACGGTTCAATTGGCTGATTGCCGAAGCGCGCTGGCCGGCATTCAGGGCGTCCGCCGCGTCGCCCAGGTCGCCAACGATGCCCTTTCCGCAGCAGAACTTGATCTTCTTATCCTCACCGCCGGGGCAATGCTCGAATACGTCAAACGCCATGACTTGTACTTCCAATGAATGTTCAGGAAACTGAGCAAGCACGAGCGCCGTGCAAGATTCACAGAATAGCAGACTCCGTCCGGCTTGACGAGCGGCAGACGAACCATGGCCTCCCCGGTGACCAAGTCTCGAACATCACGCAGGGCCGCGGGGGCGTATTTCACGCCCGACCCGGTGGTGCGATACATCGTCCGCCACACGCTCGCCCCGCTGCTGCAGGACGCCAGCCCTGATCGTCCACCGCGTATTCTTGAGCCGGCCTGTGGCGAAGGCGTGTTTCTTGTCGAGGCCTACCGCTACCTGCTGGAGTGGCTCTTGGCACGCTATCAGAGAGAATCCGGGCACGGTCGGTGTCTGGAGAGAGGCAATTCGGGCGAATGGCGACTGACTTTCGAGGAGCGAAAGAGGATTCTGTTCGCCAGTCTTTTCGGAGTGGATCAGGACATAAGCTACGTGCAAGCCGCCAAATATGCGTTGGCCCAGGCCGCCGCGGACGGCGATCAGCAAAGAACGGATTCGTTGACAAGGCAACTGGATGCTAATATCCACTGTGGCGACGCCTTGATTGGTCCGGATTTCCAGGCGGAGCGTGGCCGGGTCGAGGCGACGAATCCCTTCTCGTGGGAAGACGCGTTTGGCCATTTTCTCAAACCACCAAACGAGGGCTTCGACGCTATCATCGGCAACCCACCCTACGTCAATGTTCGCATCTTGACCAAGTCGCGAGGGAAGATGGTCAAAGACTACCTGAAATCTCGCTACCGGTGCGCCTACGGCTCGTACGATCTGTACGTCCTATTTCTCGAAAAGGCGCACGAGCTGTTGCGCCCGGGCGGCATGTGTGGCCTGATTGTCCCGAACAAGATCGCCGCAATGGACTACGCCCGGCCGTGCAGGTCATTGTTGCTCGAAAGGACCATACTCACCCGCATCACGGACGTTTCTCAGTGCGGTGCATTCCGCAACGTGGGAGTCTACCCGTACGTCGTTATTTGGAAGAAGGGGCATCCGAATGGACGTCACCACATCGACGTGTTTCACGCTGGATCGACCGACGAATTGGCTGGCGATCGCACGACTCTGCGCGTGAGCCAAGCCGAATTGTCGGCCGAAGCCGGTCTGAGCATCCACGGTTCCCTGAATGTCGAATCGCGAGCAACGACTCGGCCACTGGGTGAGATCGCAGAATTGCACAGCGGTACGACCGGCTTTGCTGCCTCGAAAGTCGCCGCCGACTTGCGCGAAAGATCGGCTGATCAGGGCGAGGATTGTTTCGATTTCATCGTCAGCGGCAATATCGACCGTTATGTCATACAGTTGGGCGACGTGCGTTTCATGAAACGGGATTTCGCGAGACCTGTGCTGCCCAGACAGTCAAACTGTCTCAGTCTTCGCAAACGAGAGCTGTTTCGCGATCCCAAGATTGTCGTCGCCGGTATGACACGCCGGTTGGAAGCTGCCTACCATCCGGGCGGGCTCGCGCTCGGAGTACAGGTCTACGCCGTAGCCAAGCCGGCGGAAGATTCTGGTTACTTGCTGGCACTGTTGAACTCCAGGCTGCTCTCGTACCTGTTTCGCATCCGCTTTCAGGCGAAGCACCTCGCCGGCGATTACCTGGCGATCAACAAGGGACCACTTGGAAGACTGCCGATTCGAATTATCGATCCAGCGAACGAACGAGAGCGTCGTCGTCAACAGCGGCTTGTCGAGTTGGCCGAGGCGATGCAGGATCGGTCAGCAGGGCGATCGTTGCGCAAATCAGAGTTGATGGAACACGAGACCGCTTCCAAGCAACTGGAGTCGATGGATCGCGAAATCGACAGGATCGTTTATCAGTTGTATGGCCTGACGGATCACGAAATCCAGACGGTCGAATCGGATTTTGACTAACGCCAAGCATCCGCGCACAAGTTCTCTGGTAAACTCGAGCCACGTAGGATGGACATTCTTGTCCGTCATTCGCGAAGCGACGGACAGGAATGTCCATCCTACATTGTGGTCGAAAACTGGTGAGCGGGTGCTTAGTCCGACGCTTCGGAAACGGAAGCGATTGTCGGTTGTTCGATCGCCACATAGTCCGAGTACGCCATGCTGATCGAGATGGCGTGATCGCCGGCGTTGAAGTTGATTCGGGCCTGCTCGGCCAATCGATCGTCGCACCAAGTCGGCAAATCGAACAAACTGCCAAACGGCGGAATTGCCCCCGGCGCGAGCCCCGTCAAATCAAGTACTTCGTCGCGGCTGGCGAATCGCAGCTTGCGGGCACCCAACTGTTTACGAATCGCCTTGTTGGACAGTCGCCGGTCGGCAGGCAAGACGAACATGCCGAAGCGGTCTGCCACCTTGCATACCAACGCCTTCGCACCGCTTGCCAAAGGCGTTCCTCTCACGCGAGCGGCCTCTTCGCTGGTGTAAACCGGATCGTGACGCGTGACATCGAACGGCACATCATGATCGAGTAGATGCCGCCCCAGACGTTCAAACACCGTTTCGGACATCGTTGTCCCCAATACTGGCCAAAAGGTCATGTCAATGTAACGAGAGTATAGCGTTTATTCGGCTTTCGTTTCTCCGTTCCCCACCGTTTGGGGAGCGTCCGTGCTTGCAAATCGGCGAAGGCGGTATATCTTGAATGGTTGGACTTTTCCGCGTTCGCAGTTCAGAACCGCACGCCGACCGGACGGATGAGCGAGATCCTCTTTCACTACCACCGAGTCAATCCCACGACATGGGTCTACCTCGCGTCGCTGCTGATGATCGGCCTGTTTTTCAAGTTCGGTCGATTCTGGAGCGTGCGCAACTTGGATCTTGTACTGCTGATCCTGCTCGCCCCCGGTTTGTTGATGGCTCAGTATGGACGCGAGGCGGGCAACAAGGCCGACCAACTAGCGCGACTCGAAGCGCAGCAGACGCCCGATGCTGAGGAAACGGCCTCGTCTGACTCGCCGACTGAACCCTCCGATGACCCCGCCGCGAAGATCGATCTCATAGTGCACGAACCGGAAGCCGAACCGCCTTTTCCCGAGGCTGAAGATCCGACGACTGACCCAGCGGAAATGCCAATCGAGGAACCGGCCCCGGAGGAAGCTGAAAGCGAACAGGCTGACGAGCTGGCTGACGAGGCCGCCGATCAGGAGGGCGTGTCGACTCCCGCCCAGCAAGCTCGGGCCGTCGAGCGATTTGGCTTCATTTGGCTTTTTGCGATCAGCAGCTTGTTGCTCCTGCGGCTAGTGCTGGACCCGACAATGGTTCGACGACCGCTGCTGGAACCGAATCTGACGTCAGGCGGTTTGACGTTCAGCCTGTGTTCGTTGTTCGTGTTCCTGATGGCCAACGTGATCACCAGCGATCCGGCGAAGCTGACATCGGTCGAAGCGGCAACGATCGAGCAAATAGTGCCCGTCGATACGGCGGTCGAGGAAAGCGTGCCCGCTTTGCCCCCCGGGCCTGGGTATGCGATCTTGAAATACATCCCCAGTATTCCAACGTCGCCGCTGGTGCCGGAAGGTGTCCCGCGGACTCGATCCCAGCGGACTTACGTCCTGGCGGCGAAGACGATCGCCATCCTATGTCATCTGGCGGTTGTGTTGGGGATCGTCGCCATTGGGTACTGGCACTTTGGCAACACGAAAACGGGAGTTGGTGTAGCGACGCTTTATCTGTTGCTGCCCTACACAGCGCAAATGACGGGGCACATCGAACATGTGATTCCTGCAGCGTTGCTGGTTTGGGCCATTCTCTGCTACCGGCGTCCGCTGACGGCGGGCATGTTCATCGGCCTTGCCACCAGCCTAATGTACTATCCATTGTTCCTGCTGCCATTGTGGATCAGCTTCTATTGGCGACGGGGCCTGATGCGGTTTGTTGCAGGCGTCGCCGTGACGTTGCTGCTAATGGCCGTCTCGTTGGTATTCATGCCCGAGGCGTCGTATTGGGAGAACCTCAAGAACATGTTCGGCTTGTGGCCACCGCTCCAGGAAGGCTTGGAAGGTTTCTGGGGGCTGGTGCTCGATCCGCCATATCGAGTTCCCGTTCTGGCGGCGTTCGTGGCGCTCAGCGGCACTTTGGCGTTGTGGCCCGCACAGAAGAACCTGGGCACGCTGCTCAGTTGTTCGGCCGCGGTGATGGTCGCCACTCAGTTCTGGCATGGCTACGGCGGCGGGCTATATGTGGCGTGGTACCTGCCGCTGTTGCTACTGACCGTCTTCCGCCCCAACTTGGAGGACCGAGTGGCGTTAGCCGTCTTGGGAGAAGGTTGGGGCGCACGGCGCGCGATCCGCGCGGCAAGCGAGTTCAAGGCGGCTTAGCAGAATCGCCGAAGTAGAACTGCCGTGAGTTTCCAACGTGACTCTTGGATTGTTGGCACATTTAGAAACGTACCCCACGTCAGGCCACTACTGCGAACTGTCGTAGCCCGTCTGCTGGAACTCTTCTTCCTCTTGGATGATGATACGTGGCGTGACCATCATCATCAGACTTTGTGTATCGCGTCCGATACCGACGTTCTTGAACAGACGATTGATGTACGGCAGCTTGCTCAGCATAGGTATACCGCGTTCGTTACGTCCTTCACTTAGTCGCTTTATGCCCCCCATTAAGACTGTTCCGCCGTCGGGGACACTTACCGTCGTCATCACGGTTGTGAAGTTGAACGTCGGCAGTTGGACCGTGGTTCCCTCGGTGAAGTTTGTGGCATTGTTCGTTACGTTCTGCGCCTGGTTGGACGGGTCCGCTGCCTGGGTTCCAGAATCGGAGGAGGTGCGCCCGTGGAACGTGAACGTCGACACGTTCCCGATCGAACTGAAGAACGGAACCATCGTTAGACGCACGAAACGGCGGTCCGGCGAGACCACCGCCTGGACGCTCAGCGACGTACCTTCACTAAGCACCACCACCACTGGTTGGTGGGCGGCCGCGAAGTCGCCGACGACTGGAACCACGCTGGTCACAAACGGTCGCTGGGAAGTATCCGAGACGGTTCCCATCTGGCCGTTGAACAGCGTCACCTTTGGTGCCTGCAAAACGTTGGTGCGGTCATCGCCTTGGGCTGCTTGCAGCAAGAAGAAGACTTCGATGTCGCTCAAGATGGCAAAACCAAAATTGGCCGCCGTCGCCGCGTCGAAGCCGCCGAACTGTGGGACCGTCGACGTGAAGCTGTTTTGACTAAAGGTATAATCGAAGTCGAGGGTCGGCTCGCCGGTGGGGTCCAAGCCGAACGCCATGCTGGGGCCTGTGTCGTCGGGCAATATCGGATTTTGGCCGGCAATATGACCCGAGTTGTCATCGACTTCGAAGTCAAAATCAAGGCCGATACGTTCGAAGTAGCGGTCGTTCAGGGTGATGAATCGCACCTCGATGGTCACCTGCAAATCCTGCAGTCGACGCAACTGGTCGAGCAGATCGGCGATTTGTTCGTGCACGTCCTGCGTCTGGCTGACGACCAGACTCAAGTTGGTGGGGAAGCCTTCGACGGATCCAGGGCCGCCTACCGTATCCCAGCTTTGCGGCGCAATCGTCGTGGTGATCAGGTCGATCAGCGTGTCGAAGTCTGCCTGCGAGGCACCGCCCAAGCTACCGGGGATAAATCCAAGCTGTTGCCGGGCTCGCGGTGCGACACTCGGCAACATGCCGGACGAGCCCATTTGCGCCAGAACCGAGGCATTGGTCATTGCGGCGGAGGATCCATCGTGCGAGGCGAGCGTAAGCCCCCTGTCCTGTATGGTTCCCAGCGAACCGACCTTCCCCGTCGCATTGATCGCGTCGCGGATGGCGCCGGGCAGGCCAACATTGGAGTCCGGCAGGAAGTTCGGAATGGGAATGACCAGGTCGGCCACGTTGTAGACGCGCGAGTAGACATCCGTATCGCGAGTCTGTTCGCTGGTGATGCGGAGCACTTCGTTTTGGATGACGTAGCTCAAGCGAAGCGGCTCGAGGATCAAATTCAAGGCACTGCGCAGCGAGATTGGCTGGGTGAGATTGATCGAAACCAACTCGTCGGTGGTGACGCCTTCGGCAGTCAGTCCCTGCGGATCCAGATATACGTTCACACCGGCCATGCGCCCCAGCGCATCCGTGACCTCGGACAAAGGCTGGCTCTCGAAGCTCACTTCCACTTTGGTCCTGAGTGCGTCATGGATTTCCTGCTCAGTTGGCGTCATACGCGTGCCCTGTTCCCTGAGCCGCCTTAGGCGGGGTTCTGACAGTTCCATCCATTTCGTGGCTTCGTCAAAGACCAGGGGTTGTCGAGTATCAAAGGGGATCTTTGACGCCTCGACATCCTCCAATGCGTAGTAGAGGCCGCGTTCGGCATCAGCCCGGATGGTTTCCTGTGTGTCCACTCGCCGGCCTATTTCGCCACGGTGCAGCATCAGACGCACTACCTCGGACTCGGGCTCCAACTCGTGTGCCTGTCTGGCAATCACGTTTGCCTCGGCAAATCGTTCTTCGTCCATCAACTCGTTGAACTCCTCGACCAGTTCGGCGAGTTTGTCTTGCCGGTCAAGTTGGTCCAGTCGTCGGCGTTCGATGCTTTCGACAACCGTTTGGTTGCGTTCATTCAGTTCGATATCCGGGAGGTTATGCTGGATGTATCCCTCCGCTTCGCGGATGCCGCGTTCAACAAGTGTCAACATATGTCGACGCGAGGGCGGGTCCAGCATCTCCTGCTCGACCCGATCGCGCAACATGTGCAGCCTTTCGAGCGAACCGCGTGGATCGACTTCGCGCATCTTCTCGGCGGCCGTCATCTCTCGGCTGATATCGGCGAACAGTTTTTCGCGCAAGATCCTCTGCTCGGAATCGATTTCCTCCAGTACGCCACCTTGCGGCAAGGTCGAACGCGGCGGGGTCGCCACGCGAAGCAACGTCAATTTGTCCCGCAGCGATTGCCGGGTTACGGCATCCAGTTCCGCCTCGTAGTCCCAGGCTTGGTCAAACAACTGCAATGCTGCGTTGAGATCCTGGTTTTCCAGCGCCTTGATGCCCTTGTGATATAGCTCGACGCCCGGCGATGGTGTGGGGCCGGCCAGCACGGAGCCAGGATTCAGGCTGGGATAACTGGATCCGCTGGGACCGGGCATTGGCTCTGTCGCCTGGGCGGCAACGGTACGCGTGTTGTCTCTGGCCGGGTCGTAGACGCCTTGTCGGACCGGGTACGGTTCTCGCGACTGGTAGCCGGGGTCGTAGGCGTGCCTGACGCCAGCCCCCGTGTTCGCAGCAATTCCGCCCTGGCGACTCAACACGCTGCTGATTTCCATCAGAAGATGCCCCGGCCTCGGCTCGCCCGCGGCGAAAGCCTCGTCGGGGACCCGCAAGCTCTGCGCTTGTTCCACTAACGCCTTTGCGGTCCTGGAATTGCCTTGATCCAGTGCGGCTCGCGCGGTCGCAAGTAGACGCAACACTTCGGCTTTCTGCGAACTGACTTCGGGGCTAAGCGGCGGCAACCGTCGAGGTTCGACTCCGCCTGGGGCCGCTCGGTCGCCTGCGGCGACTTCGTAGGGGTTGGTCACCAGCGAGCCCCGAAAACCGCTGGTTCGAGTATCCATCGCGCGGCTTGGCAAAGGCAGTGACGATCGACGACCCGAGTCGTCGGCAAAATCATCAGGCGTCAATTGATCTTTCTCCAGGTACGACCTCGCGTTGTTTCTCGCACCGCTGGTCAGCATGTCCAACGTTTGTTGTTCGTCACGCGGGCGGTTGGCGAATTGCTCTGTCGAGGGTTGCTGCCTCGCAGACGGGCCAACGGACAGCGGCGAGAAACGATCGCTCGGCCGCGTCGGCGCCCCAGTTCGCGGGTTGAGCAACTCCTGCATCGCGCGGCGGGCCTTGTTCGGGGTGTCTCTGAACCTTTCGAACAACGGATCGTAGTGCACGTTGAGCCGCTCGGCCTGTTGAATGTAGCGTTCCGCAAGCTGGAAATCGCCGCGATTCATGGCTTGTCGCGATTCGCGTAATAGACGCTGCGCCTCGTCCTGCCTGGATCGCTGATCCTGGGCACCGATTTGCGAAACGGCCAGAACGCCGGCAGAAAACTCGGCCGTCATAGAAGGCGGCGCCGTCCATCCAATACTTGCCGGAACAGACAGCCAGAGGGCCAAGCAGCCAATAATTAGGTGCGCGGTCGATTTCAACGTGCTTCTCCTTTTCCGCGATGCCTTGTGACCTTCTATGTCACCGTAATCGCGCTTCGGTCGCGACGAATGACGGAAAGGTCATTAGCGCGTGCTTCGCTACGATGTGAGAACTCACGACAAGACGAAATGTGACTGGACACAGGCAGCCGACTCGCGAACAAGGACCACACGCGAACGCTAGCTGCCCGTCGTTGGGCCGAATGGTTTTTGACGAGAGGGCGTTAAATACTTGGGCGCGACGACGTGGTCAATAGCACTTCTTTCAAAACGCCGCAAAAACCGGAAAATCCAGGGATCGTCGCGGGGGCATGTAGCTGATTGTGAGTAGCAGTGCAATGATCGAAGTGGGTTTTCACATCACCTTGCATGGCTCGGGATAGTGCGTGTGGCAGCTTGCAAGCAAGCAGTGGCATACAAGCTTCATCTCCCCAGCCTTCGCAACGCCGTTTGGGACAAGTCGGCCGGTCCGCACCGGGCAGACGTGCTGGATCAGCTACCGTTGCTACGATTGCTGGCCTATTGAAAAACGGCGTTAGGTGCGCATCCGCTTCGGCCCACTGACAAACTCGTTGCCCTTGAAGAAGAACCGCAACGGCAGGTCGTGCGCCGAGGTAACGCCGATTCGCTCGGACCTACCTACTTCGAACTGCCCCACGTTGAAATCGCCGTCCCGCTCGATCCAGAATCTGACGCCACGCGTCAAATCCCAGCCGTCCAGCACGCGGTCGATGTCGAACGCCTCGCACAGTTTCGCCGGGCCATTGGCAATCTCCCGCAGACGATCCGGGACGCGCCGTTGCTTCATCAGGGATATCCCGTCCAAGGGCTCGACGGCTCGCACCAGAACCGCGCTGGCCACATCCTCCGGCTCGGTAACCACGTTGAAACAATAGCGAGCATGAATCGGATAGACGTACGCGCGGCCCGGCGGCCCGAACATCGAGGCGTTCTTCCGGTTCCGCCCTCGCGCCGCATGGCAAGCGGAATCGCCCTTCGCCAGATATGCCTCGGTTTCGACGATCCGCCCGGTGACCGTCCCCTCGACGGACTGATGAACGAGAATGTTGCCCAGCAGCCCCATCGCCACTTCGACAGGGTCGCGATCGTAGAACTCGCGACGCAGGGGATTTGTTGCCATGCGATTTGTCAACGCCTTCCGTAATCCGGTATAAATAAGCCTGCCGTACGCTTCCAGCCTAACATCGCAGGGGACCTTCGCCATGACAAGTAGACTGTTTCGCTCGCTTCTTCACTGTGCCGTACTGGTATGCCTTACAGTTCTCGTGTTCATCGGATCGCTCGAAGCCGCCGGACCACGTGTTCTGCCGGATGGTCAGGTGCCGGACGATCGGCGGCTCCAACTGCCAAAGGACCTGAACGGTTACTTTCCCTTTATCGTGCCCAAAACGAAAGATGCTTGGGAGAAGCGACGTGAAGAATTGCGGCATCGTGTACTCGTGGCCACGGGGCTCTGGCCCATGCCGGAGAAGACGCCGCTGAACCCGCAGATCTACGGCCGCGTCGATCGCGAGGGATTCACGGTCGATAAAGTCTACTTCGAAAGTTGCCCCAATCACTACGTCACGGGCCTGCTGTTCCGTCCGAAAGGCAAAACCGGCCGCCTGCCCGCCGTGCTCTGCCCTCACGGACACGGTGGACGCTTGCAGGATTACGGCGAGAAGAACATTCGCAAGCTGCTCGTGCAGGGCGCCGAAAGATTCGAAGCATCGGGCCGGTACCCGAAGCTCGCGCGATGTGCTCAGCTTGCGCGCATGGGCTGCGTGACGTTCATCTTCGACATGCTCGGCTATGCCGACAGCGTCCAGCTTTCTCGACAATTGGCCCACGGCTTCTCGAAGCAGCGTCCGGAATTCGATACCAAGGAAAGCTGGGGCTTCTTCAGCACGCAAGCCGAACTGCGTATGCAGAGCATCATGGGATTGCAGACGTGGAACTCGATCCGCGGGCTGGACTTTCTGTGCAGCCTCTCGGATGTCGATCCGCAGCGAATCGGCGTCACCGGCGGCAGCGGCGGAGGCACTCAGACGATTCTACTGGGCGCGATCGACGAGCGTCCTATCGTTGCTTTTCCACAGGGTATGGTCTCGACGGCCATGCAAGGCGGCTGCACGTGCGAGAACTGCTGCCTGCTGCGAGTGGGCACGGGCAACGTGGAGCTGGCGGCTCTGTTTGCTCCGAGACCGCAGGGAATGACCGCCGCCAACGACTGGACCAAGGATATGATGACGAAGGGTTTTCCCGAGTTGCAGCAGGTCTACCAGTTGATCGGTGCAAAGAACAACGTGACGTGCAAGTCGATGTTGCATTTCCCGCACAACTACAACTACGTGACACGCGCGATGATGTACAGTTGGTTCAACAAGCATCTGAAGCTGCGTTTGCCCGAGCCGGTTGTCGAAAACGATTTTCCACCGCTGACGCCGGAAGAATACACGATTTGGGATGAAAAACACCCTCAACCCCAGGGCGGCGACGAATACGAGCGATCACTGATCAAGTGGATGGCCGAACAATCCGACCAGCAAATCACCGCACTGGCGCCGAAAGACGCAGAATCGCTGGCCAAGTACCGCGAAGTGGTCGGAGAGGCTTTCGATACAATCATAGGCAGATCTCTGTGGGGCGTGGGCGAGCTTGGCCAGCAGAAAGACGGGCTGGAAGACCGTGGCGACTTCGTAGAGTACAAGTGTCTGCTTGAAGCCAAAGACCACGGCGAATCGCTTCCCATCGTGATGCTACAACCCAAGAAACCGAAGCCGAAAGGCACTGTGGTGATCTGGGTCGACGGCGACGGCAAACGCGGTCTGTTTGGCGACGATGGCCGGCCGAGGCCCGAAGTCCGCCGGCTGATTGCTGCCGGAATCGTCGTGTTGGGCGCGGACCTTTTGTACCAAGGTGAATTCCTGCCCGATGGCAAACCGTTGGCTGAAACACCGGTTGTGAAGAACCCAAGGCAGTATGCCGGGTATACCTTCGGCTACAACCACACGGTGTTCGCGAGTCGCATACACGACATTCTGACACTCACGGCGTTCGCCTACGAGCAGAAACCACGGCCGAAGCAGGTCGCGTTGGTCGGGCTGAACGGAGCCGGACCGTTGGCGGCTGCGGCTGCCGCACAGGCCGGCTCGGCCGTCGAACGTGTCGCGGTGGACACGGGCGGATTCCGATTTGTCAACCTGACCAGTTACCGCGACCCGGATTTCGTCCCTGGGCCCGTGAAATACGGGGATCTTCCGGCTCTGTTGGCCCTTTGTTCGCCGCAAGAGCTGTGGCTGGCAGGAGAAAAGAAGGTTCCCGAAATCGTGGCCGCTGCCTACGATGTCGATGGCAAAGACGATTCCGTCACTTTGTTCAGCGGCAGTTCGCAGCAGACGCCCCAAGCCGCCGTGGACTGGCTGCTGGCGGAGTGATTTCTCCATGCGTTCGAGAGGTCACCGCATGAAACGATCTCGCCCGATTGGCGGCGTTATCCATACGTATCAGAAGTACGACCCGAAGAACTTCCCCAGCCCGACGCAACCGCCGCCGGACATGGTTACACCGGCATTCGAGCACATGCTGATGTTCGGTGGAATGCACCAATTGACCGACGAGGAACTGGCGCGGGCCGTCCGCATCGATCCCAGCCAGATCGCGGGCCTCGGCCCGAGCCTGGACGCACTGATCGCGATTCTCCTGGAACGCAAACGCAAAATCCTGGCGAAATACGAGACCGATACGGTCCAAGGCACGGCTGGCCGCGACTACCGTGAGCTGGCCATAAGCTTGGACCCGCCACACCGACTGCGGCAACGATTCGTGCGGGCCGTACGCGAGGAACAGATCTACGATTTCGAGCGTCTGTGGTATTCGCTCGACGACGAACGTTCGCCCTTCGCCCGTCAGTTGCTCCATTTGATGGAGACGCTGGGCGACAAGTACCAGGTGGACGAATTGGCGGCGAAATACGAGTTCACCGGTCGAACACCAATGACGGTACCGCAGGCGTTGGAGATCAAGGAGGAACTGGAGAGAATCGACGAACTGTTGAAACAGCTTGAGCAAGCTCGCGAAACGGCTCAGATCGCCGTGATCGACATGGACGCGTTGGCCGAGTTCACTGAACCGGGCGACATGGAACGGCTGGAAGAACTGCAGCAGATGGTCGAGGACTACATGCGCGAGATGGCGGAACGCCAAGGCTTGACGAACGAGAATGGCGCGTTTCGTCTCACGCCCCAAGCCTACAAGCTGTTTCAGAGCAAACTGCTAGAGCGGATCTTCAGCAACCTCGAACCATCGCGTAGCGGTCGGCATCAGGGGCCGGTTGTTGGCGAAGGCGCCGTCGAATTGCAGCAAACGAAACCGTACGAATTCGGCGATTCGATCACGCACATGGACATTCCGCAGTCGATGATCAACGCCATGCTTCGCGGCGGGGTCCAGCTTCCCATTCGTCTGAAGTCGGAAGACATCGAAGTCCACCGCACTCGCAACACGCCGAAGTGTGCGACGGTAGTGATCATGGACATGAGCGGTTCCATGCGCTACGACGGGCAATACGTCCACGTCAAACGAATGGCATTGGCCCTCAGCGGACTGATCCGCAGCGAGTATCCCGGCGACTACCTGAACTTCGTCGAGATGTATACGTTTGCCAAACCGCGACATGGCGGAGAGATCATCGACCTGTTGCCCAAACCCGTGACCATCTACGATCCGGTCGTTCGATTCCGCGTGGACATGAGCCGCGACGATATCAGCGAGCTACAGATCCCGCCGCACTTCACCAACATCCAGCGATCGCTGCAAATGGCGCGGCAGTCCCTGGCCGCTCAAGACACGCCCAATCGCCAGATCATCCTGATCACCGACGGACTTCCCACCGCCCACTTCGACGGCCCGTGGCTGTATCTGCTTTATCCGCCCGATGCGTTGACCGAAGCGGCCACGATGCGAGAAGGCATGTTGTGCCAGCGCGAGGGAATCACGATCAACATGTTCCTCGTGCCAAGCTGGTCACAATCCGAGGAGGACATCCGATTCGCCTACCGGTTGGCCGAATCCACCAAAGGCCGCGTCTTCTTCACGGCCGGGAACGACTTGGACCGGTACGTCGTCTGGGACTACGTCAATCGCAAACGAGAGATCGTGGCGTAGAAGGTAGTACTGCTCGCGTCTCTGGATCCGCTTCTACCGTACGGGTAGCCAGACGGTCATCTGCGAGATGCCGCGATTGGCCCAGGCGTAGTAGGGGATCAGTTTCAGCGACACGGGCCGGGGCTCGGTCGGATCGAATTCCTTGTACAGTACGGGCGAGACGTACGGCTCGTGCGACCAGTCGGGATCCGTAACCGCCACCGCATTGCCATTCAACACGACAACGCCGCCCCGGCGGCCAGGAGGAAGTTCGTCCAATGCGAGTTCCCTTCGCCGTTCATGTAAGTCCACATCTGGGGGATGGTCACGTCCTTGACCACATCGAACTTCTGCTTCCAGAACCCCTCCGTCCAGCGAACATCCGTCAACGAGACGCTTTGTAATTTGACGTGGGGACTAAGGTTGTCCTGTGATTCGCCCGCCTGACATGCCCCAACTCGCCAGATACAGAATACCGCCGCCAGCGTTGTTACTGCTGCCCATGTCCTCCCCGATTCGGTTTTGGATCTCATTCTCGTCTCTCCTACCTCTGCATCGTTCGATATTGTTTAACCGCAAGCCGGAGGCGTGCGCGTTGGGCGAACGTCACCGGACGCGCACGCCTCCGGCTTGCGGTTAAACTAGGGAACCGCGTCATGCGCGATCTTATGGCTTATCTCGAGGCGGCTCGGTACTATTCCCATCCGGCGTCCCAGTCAATATAGTCTGCCATAGAGAGTAATAGTAGCGCCGAGTTCTGTGCAAGGAGATGATCATGTCCAAGTCCGCCAGAATCGTTGTTCTTTCCTCTGTAGCGTTTTTGGCTGTCGGCTCCCTCCCAGTGTCGCCAGCCACGATGGCGGCTGATTCGACTGCCGAGCCGACTCAGCCCAAGACGCGGCTGGAAATCAACCGCACTCGTTTCACGATTAACGGAGAACCGACATTTCTGCACGGCATCAGCTACTACGGGGCGTTGGGAGCGTCACAGCAGTTCATACGCCGCGACTTGGACGACATGCAGCGGTGCGGCATCAACTGGATTCGAGTGTGGGCCACGTGGAGTGCATTCGACAACGATGTGTCGGCCGTCGACAACGAAGGACGCGTGCGTGAATCCTACATGGACAAGTTGAAATGGCTCGTGGCCGAATGCGACCGGCGCAGCATGATTGTCGACGTAACGCTCACCCGAGGCGAAGGCCGCTTGGGCAACGCCCATGTCTCGGCTCTCGACAAGCACGCCAAGGCGCTCGAAACGCTGACTACTGAGCTGAGAGCATGGCGAAACTGGTATCTGGATATGGCCAACGAGCACAACATCCGCAGCCGAACCGTCTCGACCAAGTACGTGTCGATGGAAGATGCACGCACGCTTCGCGATAGCATCAAGAAGGTAGATGAAAGGCGGCTGGTCACAATCTCCTTCGTGCGCGACATATCGAAAGAAGACGTTCGTCGCTATCTGCTCGACGTCAAGGTTGATTTCCTCAGCCCCCACCGGCCACGAAATCCTCGTTCGGCAGGTGAGACGGCCCGGACGACCAGCGAGTACCTGACTTGGATGCGCGGGTTCGAGCGCGTAATCCCGGTTCACTACCAGGAACCGTTTCGACGCGATTTCAGCAAAGGCTGGCAGCCGAAGGTAGAGGACTTCGCAACCGATCTCCGCGGCGCGATCAAGGGCGGCGCCGCCGGCTGGTGCTTCCACAACGGCGATAACCGGTGGGGCCCCGATGCCCAACCTCGCCGATCTTTCGACATGCGCGAGAAGAGGCTCTTCGAGCAGTTGGATCCCGTGGAACGGCAGACGCTGAAGAAGCTCGCAGACGTGGTTGGTCAAACGAGGTAGGGTGGGCCAAGCGGACAACCGGTTCGACGCGAATGCTGAGGACAGGTGGCGCGGGCGAAGATGGTTGCGAGCGAGAAGACGGAGCGCGGGCCCACCGGAATGCGGTTTCAATTGCCGAGATGCGCGCATTTCACGATGGAACGCGTATTCTGGTGGGCCTGCACTGGCGTTACGATGCGCTGAAACGATTCGACATGGCGGACATCGTTGCCATGGCCAGCGCGGTTTGCGTTGGTCCGTTTGGCCCACCCTACACTTCACGGCACGACGATTTCGCACCAGATGCTTCGCGCGGCCGCGGGATTCAGTCGTAGCGTCCCGGAGTCGATGGTGGCTTCGAGGCGGTCGCCGCGTTTGCCGGTCGCGTCCAGCGCGTAAACGGTCGCCGGACCTGGGACCCTGAGGCGAACTTCTGCCTGGACCGGTTCGACGATCACAGGCAGCCGCCCTTCGCCCGGCAGCATCCAGGACATGGATCCCCAGGAACGTTGTTTCGCCGTCGGCGGCCAGAAACCTTGCGCGGTGTTCTCCGCGCGGCCGACCGAGGTCAACAGTATGTGACGCGACTGGCCGATCGGGGCTCCATCCAGCGACGTAGCCGTCACGGTGGCGAACTCTGTCTGGCAATCAATACGCAATCCGTCCAGGTCGATCGCGTCCGCCTTGGCGAGATAACCGATGGCCGATTTGGTGCATGGCGTATTGATCGTCAATACGCCTTCCCCGTAGTCCAAAGACAGTTCGCCGGTATCGCTGTCCATTCGCTTTGTTTCGGCATCCATGCCGTCGTAGCCCGCCAATCGCAGTTCGCGAGCCGCTTCGACAA
>JACKQG010000640.1_pt1 | contig 50344 bp, 42 predicted proteins | sample 8237621 | NCBI WGS metagenome assembly JACKQG01 (sample SAMN15677084, study PRJNA649215) | marine metagenome | biome: marine; feature: Black Sea; material: saline water; isolation source: suspended particulate matter (SPM) from the Black Sea western gyre | collected 2013-06-09/2013-06-10 | depth... | reverse complement strand
GTGGTATTTTTAAAAAAAAAGAGCATCCAGGTTTGAGATCATTTAAAGTAAGTGCGTAAATGATTGTTTCATTCTTTAAATCAATGAGGTATCCCAGTGAAGCTGGCTCCGATTGTTTTGGCCGCCTACGGAAGTCTAGGAAGCTCAGGAAATTCTGGCAGTACAAGCGCTACCCAGGCTGTCTATGATCACCTTGAGCGGGTGGTCAGCGATCAGTTGACCAATCACCCGCTTTTCTGGGTGGGAACGTCGGATCGGGTTCGGGCGCTGGCCAGATCCCAAGGGCGGGAGTGTTTTCCTGAACCGTCTGTGGTTCTGGAGCAGTTGGCCCGTCAGGGAATTGAGCGGGCGGTGGTTCAGTCGCTCCATGTCCTGCCTGCTGCTGGATATGTGCGTCTGAGGCATCTCTGTTTGCGTGCTGATCTGGTGACGGCGGTGGGCGCGCCTTTACTCTATGGCCCTGCTGATTTCCAGGCCGTTGCGGATTGTCTGGCTCCGTTGATCGAAGCCCGGCCAGGGCAGGCAATTCTGCTGGTCGGTCATGGCACTTATCACCCGGCCTGGACTGCCTTTCCGGCTTTGGAGTTGTATCTGCGCCGACGGTTTGGTCAGCGCGTTTTTGTTGGAGTGGTGGAAAAGTTTCCCGGAGGAACAGAGGAGATGGTGACCAGGATTGCTGCTGGCGAGTATCAGCGGGTCTGCCTCGTTCCCCTTTTACTGTCGGCCGGGATGCACTTCAACCGTGATCTGGTTGGTGCTGAGGCAACTTCCTGGTTGAGTCGTCTACACCGGGCCGGGCTGGATGTTGAACTGATCGAGGAGGGTCTTGGTCTGCTTCCAGGGATTGCTGAGATATTTTGTGAGCATATTCGTACTGCCCTGAAAGAGCTGGAGCCGGAGAAGTAAAAGGCGTCAATCACTCGTCAGCCTGGCTTTTGTGGAGTTCGTAGGCTGTGTCCGGGGGCAGATTGTCACCCTTGCCGGCGGTTACGGCCAGTCGGTCGCAGCGTTCATTGAGCGGGTTGCCAGAATGTCCTTTGACCCAGCGAAAGTCGATATGAAGGGCTTCGATGAGCTGCAGGAGCTCCTGCCAGAGATCGGGATTGAGGGCGGGTTTGCGGTCAGATTTGACCCAGCCTCGTCGTTGCCACGATTTGGCCCAGCCTTTGGTTATGGCGTTGACCACATAGCTGGAATCTGAATAGAGCATGATGGGCTCTCTGCTGCCCTTGACGGAACGGAGGGCCGCAATACAGGCCATCATTTCCATGCGGTTATTGGTGGTCAGCCGGTAGCCGCCACTGAGTTCTGTTTCCTGTCCCTGTTGGCGGATGACTGCACCGTAGCCGCCGGGGCCGGGATTCCCTGAACAGCCACCGTCGGTATAGATGAGAATCCCCTGGAAATCATCATGGGGGGCTTGTCCGGCTGTGCGTGGCTGAGTTGTGGCAGTGACTGGTTTTTTTGAGACCGGTCTGCTGGTCGGGGGGCTCGAACTGGCCGCAGCCCCGCCGCTTTTCTTGTGCAGCTGCAGCCATTCTTCTGCCTCCCGGCTGCTGCTGAAACCCTTAAATCGCGCTCCGGCAAATCCTTTGACCTGGGCCTCGGCTTCGGGCCAGTTGGTAAACAGTCCGGTCTTGCGCCCGCGGGCCACGGCATAGGTTTTTTTCCTGGCCATTTTCCCCTGATTGTCAAAAGCAAAAAACAAAACCGCCGGGAGTCGATGACTCCGAGCGGCTCATGGCTATCTTGTGATCGTGTGATCGGATCGTGCGATCGGGACGGATTAATTAATCGCGCCGATGATAAACAGTGAGATGAGCACTGCGACAAAAAAAATCCCAACTTTGACGGTAACAGAGTGATCTTCTTCCGGTCTTTCGTGTCCGTGATCTTCCATTGTTTCCTCCTGATGCACATTAATTGATGATGGTAACACTCTCTATCAGTATCAATCTGAACATATGAACAATTTTTTCTGTCCTTGTCGATAGCTTTTTGTGCCCCGGCTCTCTTTTTATTACCTTATTTACACGCTTCCACAATCCCAGCCGTCGGTTTGGCCAGGCAGTCAATGAGCTGGCCCTGGTCCTCCTTGCTGATCTGGGCGCCACGGCGGACCATGACGCGCATGGTGGCCTTCCAGCCGCGCGCACTTCTCTTGCCTACCTTGCGGCAGATGCGGGACAGGTAATGGCAGCTCTGGCATTGATTTTCCAGCAGGGGTCTGCATTCGAGCTTGAGAGCTTCGCCCTGTGGCAGGCTCTGGGGGATTTCGGCCTTGACTTTGGCCTGGGCGGTGCCCAGCGGCAGGAGGAGGGCAAAGGCCAGGGGCAGAATGAGCTGAGTTGATCTGAGTCTGGTGAGCATGGGTGTCTCCTGAGCTGAGGTTGGGTTAATTTTTCAAGGTAGCCCTTAGATCATTTTGAATGGACTGTTCCCCTCCTTGTTGAGATCGGTCTTGCGCTGTTCCCAGAGTGGACATTGTTTGCGGATGCATTCCCGGTTGTGCAGGTACTGATCACAGTGAATCTGCTCCTGTGCGGGCAGGCTGATTCCCAGAATCTCCTCGGACATGCGGGCCGTTTCACGCAGGGCGATAAAGCTTTCCCGCTGACAACATCGACCGCCCCGGTACTGACTGACCTCTTTGAGAATTTGGCCGCTGAGTCTTTGGGCCAGCTGTCGTGGTCCCGGGGTCAGGGGCGTGGCCTCAAGGATTGCCGCAACACCAATTCCGGCGCCAATGGCCGCGCCGCAAGTCCCCCAGAATCCACAGACTCCGCCGGGCACCGAGGCCCCGCGTTCAATGGCACCAAGCAGGGTTTCGTCATCGACCCGGCCACCGCAGTTGCGATAGCTGGCAAGAATAACTCCGGGGATCATGGCATGGTGTTCCGGGCCGTGGGTGGGCAAGGCCGGCTGGCTGCGGATGGATTGGAGCAGGCGGATCATATCGTTCTCCCGGCTGGTCCGGCAGACTGATTTGATGATGGCCAGACCGTTTTCCTGATGGCAGCGGTCGCAGACAAAATGGTTGTTGGTGCAGCAGCCATCGGCGGCGGAGAGGGTTCCGCAGTAACTGCAGGCCATCTCCTGCGGGTCTGTGAAATAACCGACATCTGCACCGCAGAGCATACAGCCGGATTTCAGTCGGGGAGCTGGTTCCACCTGCTCAGTTTGTTTCTCTTCGGTGGCAGAGGGCGCGGGATGGATGAGGCTCAAAGGGGTACAGCAGCTGTTCTCCATGACCAGATTGGTGACTTCCCCCTGCTTGCCCAGGATGAAAACGGATTCATCGAAGCTGGCCGCCTCATCGGCGCTGATTCTGCACCGACGTCCTTTGAGGAGCAGGGTCCCTGTTTCGCTGTAGATGGCGCCGTGCGGACCGCGGTAGATGACGTCCACCTCTTGCCCTGCATCCGTTGAACTTTGGGGTTTCTGGGCCTCGTAGGTGAGCGAGAAAAAATCCATCCCCTCAACTCGTCGGTATGGAAAACGCTTGAGCTGGCGGATATTGATCAGCCCGGCGCTCTCCATCATCATGACCAGCTCTTCCTGCTGCATGGCCCCGCCCAGACATTCGCCGCGATAGCGGACATTGTTGCGGATTCGTGGCGGAATAGCGCTGTCGGTGACGATGTCGGAGACCACCAGTCGGCCGCCGGGTTTCAGAACCCGGACGATTTCCTGATAGGTCATCCGTTTGTCCGGGCTGAGATTGATGACGCAGTTGGAGATGATTGCATCGGCTGTATTATCGGTCAGCGGGATTTCTTCCAGCAGACCTTTGCGGAACTCGACATTGTCATAACCAAGCCGGGCCGCAACCTCGCTCTGCGCGTCACGGGCCAGGGCCAGCATCTCATCGGTCATGTCGATGCCGATCACGTGGCCCTGCGCGCCCACGCTGTCCGCGGCCATGAAACATTCGACCCCGGATCCGGAACCAAGATCAATCACGGTCTCGCCCGTCTGGGGGTTGGCGTCGGTGACCGGACTGCCACAGCCGTAGGATCGCTGACGTGATTCAGCGGGAATAAAATCAGCCTCGGCCTGGGCCGGGGCAAGAGGATTGACGATCTCCTCGTTGGCAGCAAGGGCCGCCTGTCCGTAAAACTCTTTCACCTGGCCATGGCCATCATCGCTGCTGATGGAGATCACGCAGTTACAGTGGGTCAGTGCCACACCCTGCTCTCCTGAGTCCTCATCCAGACAGTCCTGACGGACATCACCCATGCGCAGGTTGATCAGGCCCAGGTTGTTGTTACTGTATTGCTGCGCCTGCCGGGTGATCAGTTCCAGGGCGATCAGGTTGTAGAGCTCCACATAGGGGTCATGTCCAGCCCAGGCTCCGCCGTTCATGAAGCTGTGGTCGATATCACCGCCACCGATGAGGAATTTTAATGGATTGGTCTGGGCTTCAGGGCTGTGGACAAGTGAGCTTGCGCGCAGCTCGTTCATGACCGGGCTCTGGCGCCAGACGTGTTCTAGGCCTTTGCTGAGCGGGCCACAGGCCGTCTTTTCAAGGCCCACCAGAGCCGGTGAAGGATAGATGACCGCATCTGGCCCTACGGCAAGAGATTCCCAGGCCGTGTTGGATAAGTCATGTCGAGTGCCGGGGCTGGCCATGACCTGGCTGCGGATGGTCTCGATATTGTCGATGACGATGCCCAACTCGTCGGCTCGTTCCCAGGCGGCCAACAGTTGCGGAAAAATCTCGTCTGGAGTGATGAATTGTTGGGCGCTGCCCTTGCCGCGGATGAAATGGTAGAGCAGGTGAATGTTGCTGGCGCCTTTTTCTGCTGCAATATCTATTAATTGCGGGAGGTCGGCGATGTTCTCCCGACTCACGGCCACAGAGAGGGTCGTTGTGCGACCGGCCTTGCGCAGGGCGGTCAGGTTCTGCATCAGGGCCTTGAAGCTGCCACGGCCACGGATTTGATCGTGGCTCTCTTCCAGGCCGTCAAGACTCACCTGGAGATGGAGGCGTTCCAGGTCCTGGAACTGCGGCAGAAGTTCATTCATGAGCAGGCCGTTGGTGAGGATGACTGCGTGCGCGTCCGGGTATTGGCCCAAAAGGCGGCGCAGGTAGTCGAACAGGCCGGGATAGATCAGGGGCTCACCGCCCGTGTAATAAAAGATACGGCAGCCAAGTGCCAGAGCCTGATCGGTGGCAGATTGCAGCTCCGCCAGAGAGAGGCTTCTTTTTTGGGCCGGGGATGCGGAAAACAGACAGTGGCGGCAGCTGAGGTTGCACTGGTCAGTGACATGAAACCAGCATTCCCGGAGGCTGCCCAGCTGCAGTTCGTCCGTGCGACCGGAATAGGGTGTTGCTGGGTGGCTGTTCAGGCTGTGTTCCAGACGGCTGAGATCGTAGAAAAGTCGTGCGCGGTCTTTGTCTTCCTTGGCCGGGGCCAGAATAGCAGCAGCTCTGGCTGGATCGGGATGGCTGAGCAGCGTGCGCAGGAGACGGTCGCCGTGGCTGGTGGGGACGATCCAATCCGGGCCTTCCGGCTGGATATAGACAGGGGTATTGTTGTGATCCAGACGCTGCCAGGATTGCCGGGAGGTGGCGGATTGGGGGAGATCTACTTTGATGTTCATGGTGGATTGCTGTTTGTCTGTCTGTATTTATGTGGAATTTCTGTAATATGTTGGCTTTTGATTTTACTGAAAGAGATGTTCAAGGAGTTCCTGGAGAGTATTAATCCCGAGCAATTTTATGGTAAAGGAACTGGTCAATCGTTCGCGGTTGCCCCGGGGCAGGATGAAGCGGGTGAAACCCAGACGCTCGGCCTCTCTGATGCGCGATTCAATCTGCCCTGTGGCTCGAACTTCTCCGGCCAGGCCTATCTCGCCGCAAACCACGGTGGTTGAGGGGATGGGTCTGTCCAGGAAGCTTGAGGCCAAAGCTGAGATGACCCCCAGATCCAGGGCGGGTTCGTCAATACGGATGCCGCCGGCGATATTGAGAAAGATGTCGTGGCCGTAAAGGTTCAGCCCTGCCTTTTTTTCAAGGACTGCGCAGAGCAGGGCCAGGCGCTGAGGGTCCGCACCGATGGCCGTACGTCGGGCCGTGCCCAGATTGCTGGGGCTGACCAGGGCCTGAACCTCGACTAAAATCGGGCGGGTCCCTTCAATGCTTGGCAGGACCACAGAGCCTGCGGTATTCAGGGGACGTTCGGCCAGAAAAATCTCCGAGGGGTTACTCACTTCAACCAACCCCTCTTCTTTCATCTCAAAGACACCTATCTCGTTGGTGGAGCCGAAACGGTTCTTGGTGGCTCGCAGGATGCGGAAGGCATGGCTGCGCTCGCCTTCAAAGGAGAGGACCGTGTCGACCATGTGCTCCAGAATCTTGGGCCCGGCCAGCCCCCCATCCTTGGTCACATGGCCGATGAGGACCAGGGGGATGTTTTCCCGTTTGGCCAGGTGCAGGAGGCGGGCCGCGGATTCTCTGACCTGGGTCACCGAGCCCGGAGCTGAACCGATATCAGTACAGGAGAGGGTCTGGATCGAGTCCACGGCCAGGAGACCGGGACGCATCTCCAGGGTCATGGCCGAGATCGACTCGACCTGATTTTCGCAGGCCAGATAAGTGGCCGGATGCAGAGTACCCAAGCGTTTTGCCCGCATCTTGATCTGGCTGGCGGACTCTTCGCCTGTGACATACAGGACAGGTTTGTCCTCGCGTGCTACGGCGTTCAGGAGGTGGAGGAGCAGGGTCGATTTACCAATTCCTGGATCGCCGCCGATGAGGATGACCGAACCGGGGACAATACCACCGCCCAGGGCCCGGTCAAGTTCGGCAATGTTGCTGATGATCCGCTCTTCTTCGTTGTCCGGGGCCAGATGCAGAGGCTGCGGTCTGCCGGAAACGGCGATGCCGGGTTTGGCAGTGGGGGGGAGCTCGATCTCTTCTACCATGCTTTCCCACTCACCGCATTGAGTGCAGCGGCCCAGCCATTTTCGACTCTGGAAGCCACATTCCCGGCAGCTGTAGCTGGTTTTTGGTTTTTTGCTCTTGTTCATGGGCTGGAAGAATGGAAGAACCGAAGGCTGTCTGGTCTTGCGTCCATGTTGAAAGATGGACGTTGGGGAGCCCGGAGTGGTCCTGGCCCCATCTTGAAAAATATTTCTTATTCCTGTAAAGAGAATACCGAGAGTTGGATGAAATTGCCAGCGATCTACGGCTGTCACGACTGTTTTTTACTTTTTTGAGGTCCTCATGATGTCCCGTTCCCCTGCCCTGCCATCATCAGTCAAGACCTGGGTCACCTTGGGTCAGGCCACCCGGTTTCTGTTCAGCAGTGGTCGTCTCATGGGCTGGAGTCTGCTGCTGGTGGCTGTGACCCTTGGGCTGACCTGGGGGGGCTATCAGCTGACCACGGCCCTCATGGATCAACTGACCGGGAATTTTTTTCAGCAGGGACCGGAGGTGGTCGGAATCTGGGGCTGGATCAAATTCCAGGGCTGGTGGATTCTGAAATGGATCTTTCTCCTCCTGAGCCGACTGATCGCCTTTTATCTCGCTTTTTTTGTTGCCTATACCCTGACCACGCCCAGTTATGTCTTCCTGAGCGTTGCCGTGGAAAAGAAAAAGGCCGGACATGACTTTGAAGAGGACGCGCCCTTCACCCTGATCGGGGTATTGGTTGATCTGCGCGAGGGGCTGAAGATCGCCCTGGTCGGACTGCTGCTATCAGTTCTGGCCTTTGGCCTCAACTTCATCCCCATTATCGGCCAAATTCTGGTCATTCTCATTTACAGCTGGTGTTCGGCCCTGATGTTTCTTGATTATCCCACTGCCCGGCGCCGCTGGACCCTGGGCCGCAAGATGGCCTGGCTCAAACGTCATTGGCTGGCCACCTTGCGTCTTGGTCTTCTGGCGGCCCTCCTGGGCATGATTCCACTGGTGAATATCTTTCTTATTGCCTTTCTCTTTCCCCTGTTTACGGTCCATACGACCCTCAACTTCATGGTCCTTGATGGCCAGCCCGGTCCGAGGGTACCTTGAAAAATTGTCTTTGCGGGTGGGGATTCAGACCAGTTCGGCCATGACTCTGTTGGCAAAGGTGAGGCCGTGGGGGGTGAGGCGGAGTCTGTCCTGCTCGATGATCAGCAGATTCCGGCTGATCAGGCGATCAAGTGTCTCGCCGTAATAGCTGCCTGGATTGAGGTGGAAACGGTGCTGCAGTTCGTTGATTGAAACACCTTGGATCAGGCGCAGGCCCATGATGATAGTCTCGCGGAAGCTGGCCTCAGTGCCCAGATTTTCCTCGTCAATAACAATAGAATCCCCTGACTCCATGAGCTCGCAGTAGCGTTGAGGGTCACTGAGCCGTCGCTGCCGTCGCTTGGTGTCGTAGGAGACCGCTCCGGCCCCAAGCGCAAGATAGGGGCGATTGTGCCAGTAGTTGAGGTTGTGCCGGCATTCCTGACCGGGGCGGGCAAAGTTGGAGATCTCGTAGCGTTCGAGTCCGGCTGCAGGACAGAGAGTGTGGGTTATCTCATCCATGGCTACAATTGCATCTTCATGGGGCAGCTCCAGGAGGCCTTGATTCTGGAGGCGGCCAAAAGGTGTGTCCTCTTCAATGGTCAGCTGGTAGCAGGAGAGGTGCTCCGGATTGAGGGCCAGGGCCTGTTCCAGATTCCGACGCCAGGCATCCGCTGACTGGCCGGGCAGACCTGACATCAGATCCAGGCTGAGATTGTCAAACCCTGCCTTTCTGGCATGCCTGACAGTCGTCAGGGCCTGCTCGCCGTTGTGGGCGCGCCCTAATCTGTGCAGTTCATGGTCATCAAAGCTCTGGACTCCGATGGACAAGCGGTTGACCCCGGCCCGGCGCAGTTCAGCAAGTTTTGCATAGTCGATGGTTCCGGGATTGGCCTCGAGTGAAATTTCAATCCCGGAAGTAAAGCCAAGCAGGTCGTGGCAACAGTCGATGATCTTGCTGATTGATGCAGCAGGGAGCAGACTGGGGGTGCCGCCGCCAAAGAACAGGGTGCTCAGCGGTGTATGGGCCGCTCGGGCTGCAGTCTGTTCAGCCTCCCGGCAGAGGGTCGCCACGTAACGACCAAAGAGTTCTTCTCGCCCGCCAAAGGAGACAAAGGAGCAATAGGCGCATTTCTGCAGACAGAACGGAATGTGGATATATAGACAGCTCATGAGTTTGTCCAGCGAGATTTCATAACACGCAATACGCTTGATGGTGTTGTAACAATTCCGATCCCCTTCGTCGTGTGTAACTGTTCCACAGCGGTTCAAATTCGGTAACTGTCCAGCAAGGCAACCGGGGCCCACGGTATTTATTTGCACAGCAACAACAGACTCCGAAGTCTTTTCAGGCTTACTCGGACGCCAAGAGGTGTGATTGGTTTTTGTCTTAAAATATGTCGGAAGCAGGTATTAAGTTTAAGACCGTAACTGTCCAGCAGTGCCGCAGATGCGCGAAAGAGGTCTGCGAAGTGTACCGATCGGTACACGAGCAGGCCGATGACAAAGCAGATGTGGTACTGCTGGACAGTTACGTCAGCGCAGGGTCTCGGCTGCGCGAACGGCATCCTGGCGCAACTCTTCCATGAGGCCGTGATCCGCCATGGAGTAACATCCGTCGCCGATGATCAGGTGGTCGAGAATCTGGATGTGCATGAATGAGCCCACCAGACACAGGCTTCGGGTCAATTGAAGGTCCTGTGAGGAGGGTTGCAGACTGCCGGATGGGTGATTGTGGGCGAGGATCAGAGCGGCGGCGTTCAGTTCCATGGCCTGCTGCAGGAGTTCACGCGGGTAGATGGTGTTGACGTTGATGGTTCCCTCGGCCACGGTCCTGGTGTCGATGATGGCATGGGCCGTGTCGAGAAAGATGACCTGAAAGACCTCTTTTTTCAGGCCGCGCAGGGAATGGAGCAGGAAATCGCGCACCTCACCCGATGAGTGGAGGTAGCGCTTGCCCTGCAGCCTGGCTGCCAGGTAGCGGCGGGCGGTTGCCTGGGCAAAGTGGATGGCAAAACTGTTTTTGGGGCCGATCCCCTTAATCTTCTGCAGGGCAGTGAGTGGCGCTTCAAGGACTGCGGCCAGAGAACCGAACTCCTGCAGGGCGGCCCGGGCGGGTTCTTTGCAGTCACTGCGCGGCGTGCCAAAGGTGAGCAGCAGTTCCAGAACTTCGGCATCTGTGAACCCCTCCAGGCCACGCTCAAGAAAACGGTCTCGAAGTCGTTGTCGGTGTCCCTGCCCTTTTTCCTGCCACTGCTCCTTGTCCATGGCTTAGGGCTCCATCAGGCCTCGAGTTCCTTGCTGAACAGGTCGTTGGCCATCTTGGGGTTGGCCTTGCCCTTACTCTTCTGCATCAACTGACCAACAAAGAAGCCCATGAGCTTGGTCTTGCCGCCCTTGAACTCTTCGACCTGTCCGGGATTGTCGGCAATGATTTCCCTGACCATAACCAGGATTTCACCCTCGTCTGAGACCTGAACGAGATTTTTTTCTTTCACCACCACTTCCGGATCTTTGCCGCTTTGCATCATCTCCTGAAATACGGTCTTGGCGATTTTGCCATTGATGGTTCCCTGGTCAACCATGATCAGCAACGCGCCCAGTTGCTCGGGCTTGACTGGGCAACTGGAGATCTCCTCACCCTTGAGTTCGCGCAGCAGCTCGGACATGATCCAGTTGGAAGTCTTTTTGGCCTGGGCTCCGGCCTGGACCGTGGTTTCGAAATAGTCGGCCAGTTCGCGCGAGGCGGTGAGCAGACCGGCATCGTACTCGGGTAGTTCGTAGTCGCTGGTGAAGCGCGCTTTGCGTTGATCCGGCAGCTCGGGCAGGGTGGTGCGTACTCGCTCAATCCACTCATCGTCGATCTCGATGGGGACCAGGTCCGGGCAGGGAAAATAACGGTAATCATGGGCCTCTTCCTTGCTGCGCATGGACTCGGTGCGGTTGCGGTCCGGATCCCAGAGCAGGGTGGCCTGGGTGATCGTGCCGCCGTCGAGAAGGATGTCGCGCTGACGCCGTACTTCGTATTCCAGGGCGTTCTGGACATTGCGGAAGGAGTTCATGTTTTTGAGTTCAGTCCGGGTACCAAGCTCTTCCTGGCCCATGGGTCTCAGGGAGATATTGGCATCACAGCGGAAGCTGCCCTCCTGCATGTTGCCGTCGCAGATATCGAGGTAGCGGAGGATGGCGTGGATCTTGCGCAGATAGGCATAGGCCTCTTCCGGGGAGCGCAGGTCCGGTTCCGAGACGATCTCGAGGAGTGGCGTGCCGGTGCGGTTGAGGTCCACATAGGAGAGGGGCTCGCGCTCGTCGTGGATCAGCTTGCCGGCATCTTCTTCCATGTGCATACGGGTGATGCCGATAGTCTTGGTCTTGCCGTCCACCTCGATCTCGATCTGGCCCTGTTCGACAATCGGCAGGTCAAACTGTGAGGTCTGGTAGCCCTTGGGCAGGTCGGGGTAGAAGTAGTTTTTGCGGGCGAACTGGTTGACACGGTTGATCCGGGAGTCGGTGGCCAGCCCCATCTTGATGGAAAATTCCACCACCTGACTGTTCAGAACAGGCAAAACCCCGGGCATACCGAGACAGACCGGACAGGTTTGGGTGTTTGGCGCCTCTCCAAAGGTGGTGGCGCAGCCGCAGAAAATCTTGGTCTTGGTTTTGAGCTGGGCGTGAATTTCCAGGCCGATAACTGTTTCAAATTCCATAATAATACCGTTTGCTTGCCTTTTTTGTTCAGGTCTCTGTATGGGCGATGCGGGTGTGGTCAATCCAGGTTTTGATCTTGAGAACTTCTCCGCGCCATTGTTCGCCAACCCGGATTGCCAGGAAGATGCGGAAGAGATCATTGATCAGGCGGACCAGTTCTTCAAAGAGGAAGATTCGTTCAAGGACCATGCCCTCGAGCTCCTCAGGATTATTGCTGCCCTGTTCGGTGCCCTCGGTTTTGGGCAGGCGCACACTGCGAAACTCCATGAGTGTGGCCGTCAGGGTCACGTTCCATTCGTGCTCGTTTTGGGCCAGACGGATTCGGGCCTGTTCTAGTTTTTTTCCCATGGTCAGGCCGGTTCGTGCCTCCTGGAGTTCGGATTGCAGGCCGCTGCAGATCAGCTTTTCGCTGGCCTCGCCCTCGCCAAATTCCAGGAGCATATGCTTTTCAAAGATCACCAGGATATCGCCCTGGCCGGGCAGCTCAATACTGCCACCGCGCTCTTCACTCTTCCACCACAGCCAGGTGAGAAATTCCTGGCCGAGAAAACGTTTTTCAACTATGAGGTCAACAAGATCCATGGGTATGGGGTCCGTATAGTAAAAGGGGTGTGACTGTAACTGCAGCAGATTATCAGACGAAGACAGCGGGGCTGATTCGGGCCAGGCTGGTGATGTCATCGCCGTCCAGGAGATGTTCGGCTGTGTTGTAAGGAATCTGTTGGGTCAGGGTCAGGCCGAAGGTCTCTTTGAACAGATCTTCCAGCAGGGTGTGGGCCTTGCTGCTGGTGTTGAAAAAAAGCAGGGTTGAGTCAGCCACATTCCAGCACAGTTCGTAGACAGACGGGATTGGTATGGCGCGACGCATGAGTTCCACTCGCATTCTCTCCTTGATCTCGGTGCGCATGGATCGGCTGATCTTGTGGATCTGCTTTTCTTTTTTGATCCGTTCCTCTTCCTTGTCTATGAATTTTTTAAGGATGGCCGGTGCGACCTTGCGCTCATCGATGCGCAGGGCGAGGGTCACGTAATCGCCATTGGCATAGGCGGCAAAATTGAACTCGGAGTCGAACATGTTGTGGATTGAGACCCAGCCAATGGAAAACTCGTCATAGGTGTCGTCGATGTCCTTAAAGGAGAAGGCCGCCACTCGTTCGGCCACAAAGTCCCAAAACGGTTCGGGCAGCTCACCTTCGGTTGAGAAACGGACAAAGCCCGCGGTACCTTTTAAAAAACCCATCTGTGTTCATCCTTTAAAACATTGAGAAACTGGCGTACCCGTGAGTGGGCATCTTCAGGGTTCAATATATAGCATTCCTGTCCTGCCCCTACAACTGATTTTAGCCTTTCATCAAGCTTGCCTTGTTGTCCGGTGCAGTGCGCCAATAAAGCCGTTTGCGTGCTCTTTCGTGCTTGACGGTCAGAAAAGCAAATGATAAATTGCGATTAATGTTTCTTTCGGCTTGACACCTTCTGAGAAAATCGGTATAAAAAATCGCTTTAGGAGGGTCGTTAACTCAGTCGGTAGAGTATCTGCCTTTTAAGCAGAGAGTCGTGCGTTCGAGTCGCACACGACCCACCAGTAAATACATACCCGTCCCCATCGTCTAGTCAGGTCCAGGACACCGGCCTTTCACGCCGGCAACACCGGTTCAAATCCGGTTGGGGACGCCATATAATGAAAGCGGGCACTTAGAACTAATCTAAGTGCCCGCTTTTTTTCGTTGTGGGTTAAAAATCATTTCCAACCTTGTTTCCAAGCGCCAAAGCTGTTGCGGCCTTATCTGGATTTGCGATCGACTGACCAGTCAGTCAAGTATTATTCCTGTATTCTGTCACGTCAAGGTAGCCTTGATTGATTGTCTGACCAGTTCAACAAGCTGAAATTTAAATACTTTTTTATCTTGTCTTCCTTGTTGTAAGGAATGAAGCTTTGTGTGTCAAGGATACTGACAACTTCTTGTATTTTAAAATGATATTTTTTATACACCGTTGAACGTAGCCGCCCTCGTAGGTAAAAGCCTGCTTCCTCACAAGTCGTATCTCGGTAACCTGCTGCGGCTACTCGTTTTTTTCTCCATTCAATACTCGCCTTACGGTCTGAGCCAAGTTGGGCAGATCCAACGGCTTCATCATGAAGGCATTGATGCCCAGTTCTTGGGCATCTTCTTTATTGATCTGGCTGCTGTAGCCAGTGCAAAGGATGGTGGGAATGTCAGGTCTTATTTTTTTAATCTTTTGAATCAGTTCTTTGCCGCTGAGTTGCGGCATGGTCTGATCGGTGATGACCAGATTGAACTGTTCGGCATTGTCCGCAAACCTTTTTAAGGCTTCGGTACTCTCTGTCATTGTGCTGACCTGATAACCCATTTTGGTCAGTAGTTTTTCACCCAGGCAGGCCAACATCTTATCATCGTCAACGAAGAGAATATGTTCGGTTCCTCTTGGCAGAGTTGTATTTTCAGGGGTTGGCTCTTCTCTGTGTGGCTCTTCAATGATCGGAAAGTAGAGATTAAACACGGTCCCCTGATCGAGGATACTGTTGACTGTGATGACTCCCCCATGTTGCGCAACCATCCCCTGAACGGTCGCCAGTCCCATGCCGGCGCCTTCGTGTTCTTCTTTGGTGGAGAAGAAGGGATCAAATATCTTGTCGAGTATTTCCGGAGAGATGCCAGAGCCGCTATCTTGTACGCTGAGTTTGGCATAGTGTCCGGGGGGGCAATCGTACTGTGCGGGGATGTCCTGTTGTTGCAGGTCAACCGATTCAAGGAGGATCTTTAATTCCCCTTTTTCATTCATCGCCTGAATCGCGTTATTACACAGGTTGATCAGGGCTTCCTGGATCTGGGAGGCATCGGCATCAATAAAGGTTGAATCACACTCGGGACTGGTGATTTTTTGTAAAGTGATGGTGGATGGCAAGGTCGACCGGAGTAAGTCAATGGTTTCGTCGATAATCGTTGTCAACTGCATTGGGGCTTTCTGCTGAACTTGCTTGCGGCTGTAGCTGACGATTTTCAGAATGAGATCACTGGAGCGATTAATGGCTGTTATGGTGTTTCTCAGTAAGGGGATGACCTCGCTGTCGGGGGGCAGTATCATCAGGCTGAGTTCGATATTGCCGAGGATAATTGACAGATTGTTGTTGAAGTTGTGTGCCATGCCGCCAGCCATGTAACCGAGCGCTTCCATTTTGTGCTTCTGCCGGAGCTGGGTTTCAAGATTGAGGTGCTGTTCTTCGGCTTTTTTGCGCTCGGTGATGTCGCGCATGGAGATGATGTACACATCCTCTCCGGACCATTTCATTGATGCAACATTCAGCTCTACGGAGAGTTTCTCACCGGAAGCCGTTGGAATGGATATTTCCTGAAGTTTTTTCGGTATCGGGGTGGTATCGAAATGTGAACCAAGCAGTTGCGAAGCTTCTTTCCCTAATATTTTTTCGGCGGCGGGGTTTGCCAACAGAATTTCGGCATTGTGGTTAACGATCAGCATCCCGTCAGAGATCTGGGAAACGATTTCGCGTGTAGACAGATCTATCATCTGCTGGCGGTATTCGTGCAGTTCAAGAAACAGGCGAACTTTGCCGCGCAGCAGTTCCGGGATAATCGGCTTTTCGATAAAATCGACAGCCCCGGATTCAACCCCCTTGATTTGAAACACATCGCCCGAATAAACCGCCGAAATAAAGATGATCGGTAGATGCCTGGTGTTGGAGCTTTCGTGCAGCAGACGGGCAACTTCAAAACCATCCATACCCGGCATCTGGACATCCAGCAATACCAGGGCGAAATCATGTTCCAGGGTCAGGGCCAGGGCCTCGTTGCCGGAGGTTGCCCGTACAGTCTGTGTCGGCAGATCAGCGAGCAGCGTCTCCAGGGACACCAGATTCTCGATTCGGTCATCAACAATCAATATTTTTGGCCATGCCATAAGCAATCTCTTTTCCTGTTAAGTAGGCTACCTTGAAAAATTGTCTTTTCACCCTAGATCTGCGTTGCGCTCAAAATTTTTTGCTCCCACGCTCACCCTGGTCATTGTATCGCTCATCATTTGCGCAGGATCCAGACTCTGATCAATGAAAGCAGACGATTGATATCCACCGGCTTGGACAGATAGTCATTGGCCCCGGCCGCAATACATTGCTTGCGATCTTCCTCCATGGCTTTGGCGGTCAGTGCTATGATTGGTAAGCTCTCAAATTGCTTCTGGGCACGAATCTGTTTCATGGCCGTAAGCCCGTCCATCACCGGCATCATGATATCCATCAACACCAGCCCGACCTTCTCGGTAGTTGCCAGCAAATCGAGTGCCTTCTGGCCGTTTGCCGCTTTTAAAACCTGGGCGCCTTTCTCTTCCAGAATTTTTGCAATAGCAAAAATGTTACGCATATCATCGTCGACCAGAAGAATTTTTTTACCCTGAAACAGATTGCTTTGATCGTAAAGTTCGTTGATCATCTGCTGCTTCTGTTGAGGCAAATTACCCACAACGCGGTGCAGAAAGAGTGACGCTTCATCCAGCAATCGGGCCGGAGCTTCTGCCCCTTTGATAACGATCGACTGGGTATATTCGTTCAGTTCTTCAACCTCTTCACGCGTTAACTCCCGCGCCGAATAAATGATAACCGGGGGAAGCGAATTTTGGGTCAGTGTGCTCAGCCGCTCAAGAAACTGCAGTCCGGTCATTTCCGGCAGGTTCAGATCGAGAATGATACAGTCGATCTGCTCCTCGTTATAGATTGTCAGTGCCTCCTCGCCGGTTCCAGCGATGAGGGTGTTGACATCGCCATTGCCGATCAGCGTCTGAATACTTTTTTGCTGATCTATATTGTCTTCAACGATCAAGAGGTTACGGATTTTTCCGGAGATCATTTCCTCCAATTTGGTGAACGCCTGACCAAGTTGCTCCTGGTTGATGGGTTTCTGTAAAAAACCGATTGCACCATGGGCAAAGGCCTCCCCGGTGTTTTCATAGGCTGACATAATATGCACCGGGATGTGTCGAATCTGCGGGTTGTCCTTAATGGCATCGAGAACCTCCATCCCCTGAATTCCAGGAAGTCGCATATCAAGGATAATGGCGTCAGGAGAATATCTTTCCACCAGCTCCAGACCCGTTTCGCCATCGCCGGCATGTAAAAATTTGAATCCGCGTTTCTGACAGCGTTCCGCCAGGATTTTGGCAAACGACAGGTCATCCTCAATAATAAGAATTCGCTTGTCCTCTGGTTGCAGTTCGTCACGCTCATCGGCGATGGAGGACGCATCTGTATTTTTTGCCGGAGCTGTAACCTGAGGCGATTGCTGTTTGGTTGTCTCTGGGGGACTCGCAGGGGCCGTCTCGACTGTTTCCCTGTAGGGGGGGAGAATCAGGGTAAAGGTCGAGCCAATACCGGGCTGGCTGGTGGCCTGCAATTCTCCACCAAGCAGTTTAGTCAGCTCGCGGGATATTGAAAGGCCGAGTCCGGTTCCACTGAATTTTCTGGAAATTGATCCATCGATTTGCTGGAATGCGTTGAATATCCCTTCCAGACTTTCCTGCGCTATTCCGATACCGGTATCAGTCACGGCAATAGAGATGGCACCGTCCCCGTTTTTGACTGGCGTAACAGAAATCGTCACCTGCCCTTCTTCGGTAAACTTCAAGGCATTGGAGACAAGATTTTTCAGAATCTGATCGAGCCGGGCCGGGTCGGTACGAATGGTTTCCGGAACCGCGTCATCACACGAAATCTCTAACCCAAGCCGTTGTTCTTTGGCTATATGTTGAAAGCTTTTCTCCAGTCTGCCGATAATGTCAGAGATGGGAACATCACTGACTGCCAGCGACAGCTTGCCAGACTCAATCTTGGCCAGATCAAGAATTTCATTGATCAGCTTAAGCAGGTCGTTGCCGCTGTTATAAACGATTTCGGCTGCTTCAACCTGCTCAGGGAGGAGATTCCCTTTGCCGTTGTTTGCCAGATCCTGCGAGAGAATCAGGAGGCTGTTCAGCGGCGTGCGGAGTTCGTGCGACATGTTGGCCAAGAACTCTGATTTATACCGGCTGGCACGTTCCACTTCGATCGACTTCTGTTCCAGATGGGTCTTTGTATTCTGAAGTTCAATATTTTTGTCGACCAAGTCTTTTTTCTGCTCGGTAAGAGAGATGCTTTTTTCTTCGAGCTCTTCATTGGAAATCCGCAGTTCCTCCTGCTGAACGCGGAGCTGTTCCTCTGAAGCCTGAAGTTCCTGGGTTTGTTCTGCGAGCTCCTCGTTCGCAATCCGCAACTCCTCCTGCTGGACCTGCAGTTTTTCGGTGAGCTTTTGAGATTTTTCAAGAGAAACGTTCAGCTCATGGCGTGCATTGGCAGAATTGACCGTGACGGCCAAGGGTGCCGCCGCCTGTTCGATAAACATTTTCTCCCGGCCAGAAAACGGTTTGAACTTGCCGAGTTCCAGAACTGCCACCACGATCCCATCGTGGATTAACGGAATCACCAGAATCGTTACTGGCTTTTGCGAGCCAAGACTGGAGCTTACACTGAGATAGCCTTCGGGGATTGCATCAATGACGAGCATCTTTTGCTCGAGTGCAGCCTGCCCGACCAGCCCTTGGCCGGGTGCAAAAGTCTTGACCGATTCCGGCCCGGCAGCATGGGCATAGCCCCCGGTCAGAACGAAATTTCCCTTTGTATTTTGGACGTAAAAAGCCCCGACGGGTGCCCCGACATACTCTGCAAGAAAACTGCTGGTCCTGCTGGCCAACTCCTTAAGGCTTGGCGTACCGCGCAATTGCTCATCCAGTCCGCTCAACCCAGCCTTCAGCCAGTTGATGCGTTCGGTTTCCTCAGAAAAATGCTGGAGTTTACCGGCCATATCATTGAATGCGTGGGACATGCGACCGATTTCATCATCGTTTTTAACCGGCAGTGGCTCTCCAAACTTCCCTGCACCGATCTTGACCGCACCCTTTTCCAGGCGCTGCAGGGGCCGGCTGATGCGCAAAATCAGATAGAATGCCATGGGAAAGACCAGGAGCAAGGCTGATGCAATCAATATTCCGTACAAAATCCGCATCAGCTTATTGGCCACGGCGGTGATCTCGGTCATGGGCACCTCTGCCACCATTAGCCAGTCTGTGCCGTTAATAGCAATGGCGCTACCAAGAACTTCGTGCCCTTCAACGCTGATAAAACGGACGGGCTGATTGAGCATCGCCAAGCTTTGTAGCCGTTCGCCGCGCAGAGCCAGACTCATGTCATTATGGGCAATCAACAGCCCTTGCTTGTCAATGACATAGGTCTGTCCTGTTTGACCGATCTTGATCGAAGTGGCGACATCCATAATGCCCTTGAGATGAAAATCTGCAATCAGCACCGCCTCTACCTCTTGTGTCGCCGGATTCAGCATGGGAATGGACAGACTGGAGACATATTCGCCGTTTTCAAGACGTCGGCCCGCATCAAGATAGTGATGTCCCTCGAGTGTTTCACGAAAAGCCGGATCATGCGCCCGGCTCTGCAGGTCGCTGGGAAGAAAGTTTTGATTATTGGCCACTTTGATCTGCTCCTGCCCCTGAGCATCGAGCAGAGCCAGAGACTTGAAATTCGGCCATTGGATCAGCAAGGTCATCAATGCCCATTCCTGATCGGTTTTATCAAGAGCGAGCAGGTCCAGGTTTTCGGCTGACCGTTGGAAACCTTGTTTGACACCCTGTATGGTCCGTTCAATGGCGCTGGCCGTCAGCACAGCACTGCGCCGAACCCCCTGGCCCCGAACCTTGAGTAAGGCATCCGCTTCATAACGGATCGAAAACAGCCCGAAGCCGGCCAGAGGGACAAGACCGATGAGCAGAACGATCAGGGGCAATTTGAAACTGAGGTCTTTCCAGCGTACGGTCATTGACACAGACTCCTAGAATTTAATATCGACCAACTTGCTTGCCAAACGCCAAACCCGGCTTGGCAGGCGGAGATCAAGCTGATTCACCATCCAGCGATTAATTGTCAGGTCAAGCTGCTCTGGAGATTCCAGCGGTGTGTTCGCCGGGTCCGCGCCATGCAGCACCTTAACCGTCAGACGGGCGCCCTGAGCGCCTGCGGCATAGCGTGATGCGCCAAAAGCGGCAAAAGCGCCGTTGAGGATACTGCCATAATGGTAACCCAGTATCGGAATCTTGTGCGCCAGGGAAATCGGTCGCAGCACCTCGCGCTCAATCTGGTCCAGCGGTATCCCTGGCAGTAGTAATATTACATCGGTGTTGTCCTGGGAAATTGAAGCGGCAGCACTTTTGGCCTCCTCCAGTGAGCTCACATCTATCACCCTGAGTTCCAGGCCCAGCGTCGGGGCGACTCGTCTGGCGATTTCAGCAGCATCTTTTGAGGAGGAGATCGTCGGGTAATTGAGGCAGGTGACCTGACGCGCCTTGGGCAGCAGCTTGGTGATGTACCAGAGGCGCTTTTCGGTCAGGGCGGCATCGTTGGTCTCGATCCCGGTCACATTACCGCCGGGCCGGATTACGCTCTCCGCCAAGCCCCGTTCTACTGCGTTGGATCCTGCCAGGAACACCACCGGCACACCGCTGCCCTGGGATGCGATTTTTAACGCATCTGCTTCAATGGCACCGGTGGCAATGGCAATATCGGGCCGGGTGGAGATGATCTCTTCTGCCAGGGGCAGCAGCTTGCTCCGGTCATGTGAGGTGTTTCGGATATCGTAATGATAGACCATACCCTTGAACTTACCGTGAGCCATCATCCCTTTTTTGAACCCGTCGAGCGATGGCTGCCGATGTTCGCAGTACATCAGTACGCCAATCCGTACTTCGTTGGCATGCTGGTCGTCGGACCACACCACCGGAGCACCCAGCAGCAGGGTCGCCAGCATCGTCAGCAGAAAAGCGACTGATCTCCTCCAGTTTGGCCGCGTCCGGCGAATCGGGCACACCAAATTTGGATTTTTTTGTCTAAACGGCAGTCTCATTGCGACCTCCAAACTGAAGAGTTACGGTCTATGGCTTTATGTTTATTTTCGGCATCTAGCTGAAGAATTACAGTCAGTTCAAGCTTCCGCTCTCCGCTCAGGGTGCCAAGGGCTCCACCTGTACAGCATCCCGCAAAAAATCGCCGATCCTGGCCAAAGACATGACCTGGGCATCCTCGCACTCCCGGAGTGCACTCTGCGGCATGATAACCGCCTCGGCAGTCTTGGGATCCTGAACAATCACGCGGCCGCCGAAATCGCTGATTTTTTTTAAACCGGCAGCGCCATCTTTCGATCCACCGGTCAGCACGATGCCGATCAGCTCATCCTGATAAGCTTCGGCTGCCGTTTCAAACAGAACATCAATTGACGGTCGGCTGAAATTCACCTTCTCATCGATGGTCAGAGACAGACTGAGATCAGCCTCTACGAGCAGATGATAATTAGCTGGTGCCAGATAAATGGTGCCCGGCTTGATCGTTTCTTTGTCATCGGCGGCCTTCATCCGCAACTTGCAGCGGTGACCGAGGTAATCGACCATTTGCATGGTTTTCGAATGCGGATGGAGATGGTTGACAACCAGGATCGCAGCTGGAAAGTCACTCGATAGACGGGAAAAAATTTCGCTCAGCGCCTTGGCACCACCAGCCGAGGCGCCGATGACAACAGCCCGGATTCGATGCTGTCTCTCCTGGCATTTTTCCATGCGACTTTCCGATGACATGTTTAGCGTAATTGAAAAAGTTTCTCGTTTTGTCTGATGCTGCGAAATTTGTTGCTGACACTTGAAAATTGAATATCCTCTTTGGTTCCGAGGCACAGAAACCCTTTATTCACAAGGGATTCGCTGAAAAGAGAAAAAACCCTGCCCTGCAGTTCACTGTTGAAATAGATCAAGGTGTTGCGACAGAGAATCAACTGCATTTTGCCGAAGGATTCGTCACTCACCAGATTGTGATTTGCAAAAACAATATTCTTTTTAAGGGAAGCATCCATCACCACCGAGTCAAAACTGGCGTGATAATAGTCTGAAAAAGAGCCCTCAAGTCCGGTTAATTGATAGTTTCTGGTGTATTCCTGGATTTGAGTACGGCTATAGATGCCAAGTTCAGCTTTTTGCAGAGATTCGTCGTTGATATCTGTTGCGTAGATCTGCACTTTGTCCAGCAGTCCTGACTCGCTTAGCAGGATCGCGATTGAATAGACCTCTTCGCCCGTCGCGCAGCCGGCACACCAGATTTTGCAGAATGGGAAGGTCTTTAAAAAGGGAATCACCCGTTCCCGCAGAACGACATAAACGTTCGGATCGCGGAACATCTCGGTGACGGTGACGGAAAGGGACAAAAGGAAGGAACGGAACATTCCTTTGTCGTGCAGCAGACGCGGGATCAGCTCTGAAATCTGCTCGAGATTGGATTTATGGAGGAAGCCGATGATTCGGCGTTTGAGAGAGGCCTTTGAGTAGTTGTGAAAATCGTAACCATAGCGCTTGGTAATTGCCTGCAGCAGTAATTCAATTTCAACACTTTCAATTTCGACTCGGTTCATTGTGCTGGCACTATGAAAGAGAAAAGAGACGGATTTTCCCGTGGATTTCCTTTAGTATTGAGAATAAATTTCAAATAATTACTTAATTGTCATACTTTTAACCTGAAGTGTCAATAATTATAATGTTGGTCACAGCTGTTCCAGCGTCCATTGGAGCGGCCAGCGAACGTGTTCATTTCGTCTTGAAATGTTGGTGAAGGGGAGGGTGGGGCTGTTTTGCTGATTGATCAGAAAACGGGATTAGTTCCCGTCCAAGATCGTTCTGACCTGTCGCGCCAGATCTCTGTAGTCGACCGGTTTGAAGAGGTATTTTTTGATGCCGATCGCCAATGCCTGCTCCTCCGAGAGCACTGTGCTGTAGCCGGTACACAGGATGATCGGTAAATCGGGCCGGATGGCCATGACCTCCCGGGCCAGTTTTGCCCCGGATAAAAAGGGCATGGTCTGGTCGGTGATGAGCAGGTCAAACGCATCTGGGTTCTTCTTGAACGCCGAAAGTGCCTCCTGGCTGTTGGTCATGGTCGTGACCTCATAACCGAGACGGGACAGGGCAGCTTTGTGCAGGCTGACAATTGCGCTTTCATCATCAACGGTCAGAATTTTTTCTGTCCCGCCGGGCAGTGGTTGTGCTCCCTCTGTACTCTCTGCCTTCCCGCTCTCTTCAAGGATTGCCGGAAAATAGACATGGAAAGTTGCCCCTTGTCCCGGTTGACTCTCAACCCTGATCATGCCTCCATAGTCCTGAACGATGCCAAGAACAACGGCCAGGCCGAGCCCGGATCCCTTTCCCACCTCCTTGGTCGTAAAGTAGGGTTCAAAAATTCGTTTTTGCGTCTCCTGGTCCATGCCGCAGCCGGTATCACTCACCGAGAGTTCAAGAAATGGACCGGGTGCAATGCCGGGATGGCCCAGGAGTTCATCAGTATTGAGTGTCCGGCGTGTCAGTGTGACCTTGAGGATACCGGTCTCGTCCTCCATGGCCTGGAGGGCATTGGTGCAGAGGTTTATGATAATTTGATGGATACTGGTGGGATTTGCCAGAATGGCACCACTTTCAGGGTCAATATCTTCCCGTATCTCGATGGTCGTCGGTAGAGAGGCTCTGATCAGTTTAAGGGCCTCCTTGACGATCAGATGGGGCTGGAGTGCCTCTCTTCTCTGATTTCCCTTTCGACTGAAGGCCAGAATCTGACTGACCAGCCCTGTGGCTCGCTTGGATGCCTGCAGGACCATGGCCAGATCGGCAGCCGGATGGCTGTCCGGATCCAACCCCAGCCGTGCCAGTTCGGTGAAACCGATAATGGCCGAAAGAATATTGTTGAAATCATGGGCAATACCACCTGCCAGGGTGCCGATGGCCTCCATTTTATGGGACTGAAAAAGTTCTTCTTCCATTTTTTTCTGATCGGTGATGTCCCGGGCCACATGGATCAGATACTGAATATCCTCGTTGTGATTTTTGTCCACAGCGATGATGGAAGAAGAGATATGGAAGGTCTTTCCCAGATTCTCATGTTTCATGATTGCGGCATGATGGCCAGAGTCATGCAGGCTGTCCAGCAGTGGACAGCCTGGGCAGGGTTCTGTCCTGCCGGTGAAGATTTCGTAACAGAGTTTGCCTGTCAACTCTCCCGGTTGTACCTGAAAAAACAGATGGGCTGCCCGGTTGGCCCGGATTATGCGCATATCTGTGTCCTGAATGGTGACAATGTCGCTCATGGCGTCAAATGTCTTTTCCCATTCCCGCTTGGCCCTGCGAATATCCCCTTCAATTTTTCGCTGAGCGGTCAGGTCATGAAGCCTCATGAGAATACTCAAGGGCTGCCCCTGATCGTCGCGCACGATGGTCACTGTAATTTCAATGGGGCGTCCGGTGGGGTTATCCGGATGCTCCGGTTCCATAATGATTCTGGTATCACGGAGTTCATTCTGAGCCTGACAGACAGGGCATGGCACAACCTCTCCCTGGGGGTGGACAAGAGGTTCAACATGGTGGCCGAGTGCTGTTTCCGGTGTGGTGCCGGTCATGCCGTAAAAGGCCTTGTTGGCCGTGAGGAGATGACGGTGGACATCAAGGATGTAGACGGCATCTTCTGAGGCATCCATGGCCGCTGACCACTCTCGCTGCGAGCGTTCAGCCAGCTTGGCATTGGTATTGTCGTGCCAGATGGATCGGCTGTATAAGATATTACCCTGCTCATCCCGGACCGATGATACATTCAGGATCACGTCCAGGCGGCTGCCGTCTTTGCGGAGCAACTGGAGCTCCGCATCACGGACAGTGCCTTTTTCGGTAAAGGTCTTGAAGACCTGCCGTTTCTTCTCCTCATCCGCGGGGGGATAGAGTTCTTTGATGGATCGGCCGACGATCTCTTCCTTGGTATAACCAAGATTTCTTGCGATCGTCTGGTTGCACTGAATGATGGTTGCGCTTTTCGCCTCCACCGAGGCAAACATGCCCGGCGCATTCTCATAGAGATCTTCGTATCTCTCCTCGGAGGCTTTCAGTTTCTTGATGAGCAACTCCCGTTCAAGCTCCTGGCCCAGGTGGTTGGCAATGACCTGCAGGGCCTGAATATGGAGATCAGCATCAAAACGGTTCCGGGTATCGTTAAGGGTTAGGCTGCCGAGGGTGCCACTTCTGTTAGCCTTTATGGGGATGGACAGACAGGTCTGGATGGCGTAGCCCTTCAGGAAACAATGGAGTTCGGGACTGCTTGCAAGATCAGTCAGCAGGGTTGGCTCTCCTGCGAGAATGGTCGAACTGCAGGCACTCTGGTCCAGGGGGAGGCGTGTTCCCACAAACTTCTGGTCCACATCGCCGGCGATCCCCTTGACCACCATTGCCTTTTTGTCATCCGTCAGCAGCATGACCATGGAGATGGGAAAGGAAAATTCTGCGGCCAGGATCTGCGGCAGTTTTTCATACATCAGGTCCGGCGTACCGTCCTGGGCCAGAAAGAGTTCCGAGATGGCGGCAATGGTCTGTTTTTCTTGTGTAAGAATGCGGGCGAGTTTCTCGTCTTGGTACTTGCGGACGATCTCGGGCAGCAGAAGGGGGAGGATTTCCAGATAATGCTGCTGGAAATCCTTGACCAGATAGTCAAAGACTCCGGCCTTGAGGGCCTCTACGGCAATGTACTCTGTGCCGGCCCCGGTTACGATCACGCAGGGGACGGGGATCTTCTCTTCAAAGATCTGCTGGCAGAGTTCCAGACCGGTCTGGCCGGGCAGTTTATGGTCGCTAACTACCAGGTCATAGGGCAGAGGCAGGAGGTGCAGCGACTTCATGGCCTCCTCGGCGGTCCAGCAATGGGTTATTTCTGCGGCCAGACGACCCTTATCCAGAGCCCTTTGGAAGGCAATGGCGTCATGCTTTGAATCTTCCACGAGCAATATGCGCAGCGGTGCGGAGCTGGGAAGTTCTTGCGTGGTCATGATGTTTCCTCTGCTGTCCATAGAGCTGATCTGAGTCTGTCGGACGAATTGATCAAGTCCACGATGGCATCCGGGAATGGTATTTAGTCTTTTTTTGTAGTGTAGGCTTTATGGCGAAAATTATCAAGACAGTGATGGTCATTCTTCTGATCAAGCACTTTTTGTCTGCCCTGATCTTGAATGAACATCCGATTCGTTCAAGGTATCCATAAAAAAACGGACAGTCAGGGGGATGCCCGACAGTCCGTTTTTTTTCAGAGACCGCACGTCGTTTCAATCCATGCCGGATCGTTGTTGGGACACTGCCGCTGTGTTGCTGTATTGATGTTCTTTGGGTCCCCTCGTTTTCGGGGCGATTTTATCCCTGGCGCAGTTGCGCTGATTTTTCCATCAGGGCCTGCCGGGTCTCTTCTCTGAACTGCTCCAGTTTATCCGCCATTTCCGGATATTTGATGGACAGAATCTCACAGGCCAGGTAGGCGGCGTTTTTTGAACCGTCAATGGCAACGGTGGCTACAGGAATACCGGGAGGCATCTGTACGGTTGAGTGGAGGGCGTCCACGCCGCTCATGGCGCCTGAGGCAAGCGGTACGCCGATGACGGGCAACGTGGTGTGGGCGGCGATGACCCCGGCCAGGTGGGCCGCCATGCCGGCTCCGGCAATGAGGATTTCAATACCCCGTTCTCTGGCTGTCCTGGCGTATTCAGCCGTCTTGTCCGGCATCCGGTGGGCGGAGCTGATGTCCATTTCAAAGGGGACGCCCATTTCTTTCAGGACGGTGGTGGCCTTGGTCATGACCGGCAGGTCACTCTCGCTGCCCATCAGGATTCCGACGAGGGGTTTGTTCTGATCCATTGTTGTTCCTCTTTTGTTGTCTGGTTGGTGTGTTGTTTGCCGCCACGTTCAGCTGAATATTTTGTATTATTCCAAGTTGTTCAGGTTCGTTGCAGGCGTTATTTTCGGCCACTTTTCAGTGGGCCTGTCCATCTTTCAGGGTCACCCCGGGATGATGAATTTGTCTGTTTAAAATGTGTCCGTCCGACACCTTTGTCAATAGAACATCAGGAAAAACGGGGGGCGGTTAATGTCTGGGAGTGTGGGTTGTGTTGCGAAAATCAGGAATCCACTGGACCGCCACCAGCGACACCAGGCTCATGGCCGCTCCGGCGATGAAGGGGATGCGGTGATCAATCATCCAGGCCAGTCCGCCCAGAACCGGTAGGACCACGGCCGCAATGTGGTTGATGGTGAAGCCCATGGCCATGCTTGGGGCGATGTCCTGGGGATCGGCCACCTTCTGGAAATAGGTGCGGATGGCCATGGCAAAGTTGAAGAGGATGTGGTCGAGGATGTACATGGCAATGACCACTGTTTTTGACTGGGTGAAGGCGTAGATGAGAAAGACCAGGACCAGGCCCGCGTACTCAATGGTCAGGATCCTGCGTTCACCAAAGTGGTTGATGGCCCGCCCGATCATGGGACTTAAGAAATAATTGATCACGTTGTTGAGGACAAAGAGGATGGCCACTTCACGCAGGCTGAAGTGGAAGACCTTGACCAGCAGGAGGACGGAAAAGGCGATGAAGATCTGGCGTCTGGCCCCGGCCATGAAGGTGAGAAAGTAATAGAGCAGGTAGCGGCGGCGAAAGATCATCTTCCGGTGCTGGGGGATGATCTCGGTATGGGTCGGGTCCTGAAACAGGGCCCAGATTCCGGCGGCCATGACTAAACTGCCCATCACCAGATAGGTGGCCTTGTAGTCGAGGAAAAACCCCAGGGTAAAGAGCAGGGCCGCGGCCAAAATATTGGCTGCAGCCCCCAGGCTGCGCAGACGGCCCAGGACCAGAGGGGTGGTGGTTTTATCAAAGTACTGCAGGGTCAGGGACTGGTTGCAGGTTTCGTAATAGTGGAAGCCGAAGCTCATGATCAGGGTGGTGCAGATCAGGCCGCTCAGGGTCGGGAAAAAGCCGGCGATCATGGTGCCCAGTCCCAGCAGGAGTATGGACATGGCGGCCAGTCGATGTTCTCTGATGACCAGCATTATATAGATGGCCAGCAGGGCCAGAAATCCTGGGATTTCGCGTATGGACTGGAGCAGACCAATGTGGTTGCCGTTCAAGCCGGCGATTTCAACGGCGAAATTGTTGAACAGGATCATCCAGGTCTGCAGGCCGACCACTGCGGCGATGGTCATGATCAAGAGGAAGCGAAACATGGGCTGTTGCTGTTTGTTAATCATCGGCGTTGATTGAAAGGTCTATTCTTTTCACGCAATACAGGGAAGATTTCTTGCCTGCGGAGAACAGGAAGGCGCATCTGTGCGTGTGATGTTTGATTTCCCTGTGTAGGGGGAAAATTGAGTGAGGCGGAAAATCCTGGTCAGTCGATGGTGTCGATAGCGGCGAACTCAGGTTCGTGCAGAGGCAGGACGATATCGGCCAGGTCTTTTACCCGGAGAAGGATGTTGTAGGCCTCGTAGGTGTTGAGGCAGGTTCCGGGTGGAATCACTTCCATCTCCATGGCGCGGATTGCGGTCGGCGGCTCAAAGTTTTCGCGGATGACGCAGAAACCGGTGATTGCCGCCCTGCCCTGTTCAGTATCGATAAGCACGGTGAGTCCGCCTGGGGTGTGGGCCGGGGTGTGCATGACAGAGATCCCCGGGACGATTTCGCAGTCCCTGCTGACGATTCGGATCTGTTTGTTCTGTTCGATCTCGTAGATATAGTCTTCCACATAGCGGTAGTCCAGAGGGTGGCAGTTGTGGATGGTGGCCAGTTCTTCCTTGTGGACGTGAAAGACCGCGTTTTCACACTTGTAGTCGTTTTCGCAATGATCGGCGTGGAGATGGGTGTGGATAACCAGATCAATGTCGGCCGGGGTTAATCCCCATTTGGCCAACCCTTCTTCAAATGTATAAATTTTACCACCGATGTTCGCCTCTCGGTCCGCTGATTGGATGGGGCGCAGCTCACCGGTGTCCACCAGGATCTTCTTGTCACCGCCTTCGATGTACCAGCAGTAGATGGGGATGGTGTAGGGGGTGCCGTAGTCGTGCTGGTAGGTCATCATTCCCTTGTCGAAGACTTTGGTGCCCATGACGATGGGGTGGATTTTGTAAGTGGCCATGACAGGCTCCTGAAGAAGAGATAAGAAGGGCGGGGAGCTTTTTCTACTCTTTCTGTTACTCCCGCTTGATGCCGGAAATCAACATAAGACCCATTTTTACGGTGGCAATGGCTGGCCGTCAAGGAATATTTTGTGCATTAGTCCAGAATGTCCGAGTAAGGAGGAGTGGCCGGATGACACTCAATCGCTTCCATGCTTGTTCCTTTTTCATTTGTTAAAGGGCTTCTCCGTAAGAGGTGAACGCCTCAACTAACAAACCTGATTGTCTTCTTTGCCACATTTTTTGGAATCTTTACTCTTCCGAGTGTGTGCTTGTTTATAATGATTCAATATTAATGGGTTTTTTTTGTGTTATGTTCCTTGCCGTAAATACCTGCAGGTTCTCGCTGTCAGTGTGTCGGGCGTTCCTCGCCTTGATATTTGGGAGGGAATATATTATTGTACAATACTATTTTGCATAATACTATTTCGTATAATACTATTAATATAAATTCCACAAATTGAAGGAGATAAAAACAGAGTATGGGTAGATTGAGTATCAATGAACCATTCGAGAAACTGGATAGTATTGATTTTCAGAAATTAGACTGGAAGGTCGAACTTTCTAATAACTTGAATTCTCTTGACAAACTGAGTCAATATTTTCCCCTGAGCGAAGAGGAGCGGTTGTCCATGCAAGATGTGCTTGACAGGCACCCCATGAACATACCACGCTATTACCTCAGTCTCATCAACGCTGATGACCCCAACGACCCTGTCAGGAAACTGGCAATCCCCTCAGTCGAGGAACTTGTTGTTGTTGGTCAAATGGGTGAAACAACAGGGGATCCCTATGGTGACGATAAACATAATAAGGGAAACGGGATCCTGCATAAGTATCCTTATTCAGCCCTGGTGGTTGCCACCGAATACTGTTCCATGTACTGTCGCCACTGCTTCCGCAAGCGCTTGGTGGGACTCCCCGGTGACAAGACCGTTGATAACTTCCAGAATGCCGCCAAGTACATTGCCAGACACAAGGAAATCACCAATGTAATCATTTCTGGTGGTGATCCCATGATGCTGCCCACCAAGGTCATCGCCAAGATGCTGGAGGCCTTAAAGAATATAGATCATGTGAATTATGTCCGCATTGGAACCCGTACTCCAGTGGTGTATCCCCTGCGTTATTTTGATGATGAACTGATCGAAGTGTTGCGGGATTTCAACCGGCACAAGACCCTCTATGTCCCAACCCATTTCAATCACGCCAACGAGATCACAGATATATCTAGGGAGGCGGTGAGACGTATTCGCAGTGCTGGCATTACCGTCAACAACCAGACTGTATTCCTCAAGGGTGTCAATGACACAGTTGCAGATCTTGAAGATTTGATGAACGGACTGGTTCGCATCGGCGTAAACCCCTACTATCTGTACCAGTGCATGCCTGTTGCGCGGGTGCGCCATCACTTCCAGGTGCCTCTTAAGCGCGGTGTAGATATTGTGTCAGAGGCCAAGCGTCGTTTAGATGGCTATGCCAAGCGCTTCAAGTTCATTATGGGGCATGACATCGGAAAAATTGAGATCTGCGGACGAAAAGATGACATTCTGGTGATGAGCCAGATTCACTCCCGCCCGGAACACCCGGAAGAAGCCTCGCGTATTCTCATGGGCCGTCTGACTGAAAATGCCGGCTGGCTCGAAGATCTGGATCTGATGCACTGATTACGTGCTCTGCTGTCACTTCAGCTTGATGCCGGAAATGAACATGAAATCGAGTACTGAAGAGTGACGTTCTGTCTGTGGTGACAGTGGCTGACCATGCGCATGGTAAGTCAGATTAACGTGTTGGATGTTTGTTCGCTTCGGCGCAGGGGATGCAGAGTGGTTGCTCGGCCACGGTCTGGATCATGGGCTCCATGGTCTTTTCGCCGCAGGCGGCGCAACGGATGCTGGGCCAGACCCGGGCGGCCTCGGGCAGTGTTTCTTGTATTTCACGGATCTCAAATAATTCATTGAGCTCAGCCTTGAGAATGGCCTGCATCTTGCGCCCCTTGGCAGCCCTGATCCCCCGCATGACTTCAGGTGTCCGGTCTCCTTTGAAAAATTGTTGCCAGAGTGCAGTCGTTGCAGCATCCTCGGTGGGTCCGTTCCAAATGACACTGATCCGTATGCCTGCACCGTCTGGTCTTTTGAGAAAGGTGTAGACCTGTTTGCCATAATCCCTGACCACCAGGTTGCCCTTGCCCAGGGTGCAGCCGCAGACCGCCTGAATGGCATCCACGGCACAGGAGCGGTTTTCAACGATTGCCACCAGTTCTTCGTCCTGAGCCCGGTCCCCCAGAGTGGTCAGGGTTGCTTCGGCAACCCGGAAGCCAAAGGCCAGACCGGGACAGGCATGTCCGTGAAAGCGGACCACTTCTTCAAATGTCTTCATCATTATTGTCGCTCCCTGTCTCTTTGTGGTTGGCCGGATGATTCAGCTGTTCTGCGACAGGGTGCTTGAACCTGTCTGTTTTTTTGCAGGGCCTGCCCGGAGCGCAAAGCAACGTTCAGGACACGAGCTGTTGCTGGTTTACTCGATCCAGGTGCTGATCTCTTCCACTGGTGAGCGGCTGGTGGTCAGCTTGTTGAGCGAGGAGTCCATGTCCGGATAGCCCATGCTCAGGCCCAGAACCAGTCGTTTAGTGGCCGGGATTCCCAAATACTCTTTAACCTGGGCGGAATAATCGGTGGCAAAGGCCTGGGGGACACTGCCAAGACCCTTGCCGTGGGCGGCCAGCATCAGACTTTGGGCAAAGAGGCCCAGATCAAAGAGTGACCATTCCGAAAGAGAGCTGTCCTGATAGAGATAGACAGCCAGGGGGGCCCCATAAAAGGAAAAATTGGCCTTTTTGGCTTTTTTGATGATTGCCGGGTCGCCGAGATCAATGCCCGTGGCCTCCTTGCGCATCCGTAATAAATCCTTGATTCGGTCACCCTCGGCCTCAGGCCAGGAGGAAGGTGCAGGCAGATCAGGACAGGGGGGCTGGTCCGCTGTCAGAAGATCGATCATTAATGTGCTTAAACCTTCTTTTTTGGCCCCACTGACCACTGCAACTTCCCAGGGTTGGCTGTTTTTGTAGGATGGGCTCTGCTGGGCTGTCCGGATGACCTCCATGATCAGTTCTTTGGAGACAGGCTGGTCGAGGAATTTGCGGATACTCTTACGGGTGGTGATGCACTCTATCGCTTCCATGGTTGTTCCTTGTGGTTGTTAATTAAAGGTTCCCTTGAAAAGAGAACTTATCAAAGGAGCCTGAATTTATTGGCTCGCGAGGTCCCTGTGGTGATCGAGCCCCTGGTCGGTCGTTGCTTCTTTGATGATATACTACCCGAGGACGATCAGCCACGAAAGATGAAAAATCAATTTTGACTGTCCTGATATTGTTGATCGTGAAACATTGGGCCATGAAAAAACTTGACTTCCAGACCCTGAACAGCCGAAAATAAATGATGGAGGATCATACCGTTATAATCCCTGGGAAAGGAAGGTGCCATGGATAATGGGACAGGGTGGTTGCAGGGAATAAGGCCGCTCCGGTCTCAATTCTGGCCGCGGGTCTGGCCGCGATTGCTGTTTTTTGCCTCAGTCTGGCTGGTGTTGGCCGGTCAGGAAACCATGAGCTGGTTTGTGGGCCTGCCCGCTGTTTTTCTGGCTACGGCCTTGAGTCTTTTCCTCGCCGGTCCTGCATTTTTCCTGAGCGTCAGAGGATTTCTCCGCTTTTTCCCTTATTTTCTCGGCCAGTCTTTTGTGAGTGGTCTGGATGTCATGATTCGTGTTTGTTCACCAGGCCCTCGTATTGATCCCGGTTTTTTGACGTATACGACTCGCCTTGCCCCTGGACCGGCGCAGACTTTTTTTGCCAATGTGATCAGTCTGCTGCCTGGAACTTTGAGTGCGGAATTGCGCGAAAATCAGCTGACCATTCACTGCCTGGATTGCTCCGGATCAGCCCTTGAGCAGGTGCAGGAGATGGAAAGCCGGGTTGCGTATCTCTTTTGTCAGTTTTCTGCTCCTGGAGGTGATTCATGAGCGGTGTGACTCTCCTGGCTGTCCTGGTTCTGCTTATTGCTGTGAGTGGTGGCATGGTGCGAATTCTGATTGGTCCCACCGCGGCTGATCGGATGTTGGCGATCCAGTTACTGACGACCTGTGGTGTCGCTATTCTTCTCCTTTTGGCCCAGGCCCTGGAGCGGAGCATTCTGGTTCATGTCGCCCTGGTTTTTGCCCTCCTCGCTGTCCTTGCGGTCATGACCTTTATATTGCGAACCTGGCAGGGGCGGAGGTGACTGATGCGTGAGGTTCTGGATTTGACAGGGATTGTTCTGATTGTCTGTGGGCTGCCTTTTTTTCTTTCCGGCAGTCTGGGGCTGCTTCGCTTCCCTGATATTTTTACTCGTCTGCATGCCTTGACCAAGGCCGATAATGTGGGTCTCGGTTTGATTGTTCTCGGGCTGATCTGTCAGGCCGGGAGCCTGTTCGAAGCCTTGCGCCTGCTCATGGTCTGGTTACTGGTCCTGATCGCCAGTTCCGCCTCCTGCCATCTGATTGCCCGCAGTGCCCTGGAGAAAAATATTAAACCATGGATGCGGTCATGAACAGCCTTTCGCTGACTCTCTTTGATTGTGTGGTGCTGGTTACTCTTCTTGGCCTGGCTTGGCAATTGCTGGCCACTCCAGATCTTTTTAAGGCCATGGTGCTGTTCATGTCTTTTGGTCTGGTCATGGCGCTTGCCTGGGTTCGACTGGCGGCACCAGATGTGGCCCTGGCCGAGGCCGCGCTCGGTGCTGGTCTGACAGGCCCTTTGTTTCTTTCGGCCCTGCATCGCCTCAGGGGAACTCGTAAGGGTGAGCGTCGACAGCAGCTTGACAGCATAGAACACAGGGGGAAAATAGAAAAAGTAACTCAGCGTACCAGTGGCAGAATCATATATCTGCTGTTGCGGATACTCTTTGCTGGTCTGCTCCTGACTCTGTTGGTGCACCTGGCCACGATCCTGCTGCATGTGGAATATGAAAATCCGGGCCTGGGTGTATTTGTGGCGGAACAGCAGGAAGAAAGTGGTGTGATCAGCCCGGTGACAGCAGTCCTTCTTAATTTCAGGGGCTATGATACTCTGCTGGAGATCATGGTTCTCTTTGTGGCGGTGGTTGCGGTCTGGTCTCTGGCGACTGTTCGATTTTCAGAGAAAAGTGGTCAGGTCAGTCCCATCCAACAGGGGGTGGTGCGTATTTTGGCCCCGCTGATGATTCTCGTAGCCGTTTCGCTAATCTGGCAAGGTACGCATCTGGCTGGTGGCGCCTTTCAGGGTGGGGCGGTCCTTGCTGCGGCCGGGGTTCTGATGATGGTTTCGGAGCTGCCCTGGCTGAGGCTCATTCCTTCGTTGCCCGTGCGCCTGATGCTGGTCTTTGGTCCCTTGGTTTTCCTCGGACTTGGTGTGAGTTGTCTGGCCGATGGACGGTTCCTGGAATATCCCGGAGAACTGGCCGGGTTTTTGATTCTTCTCATTGAGCTTGCCTGTGGGTTGTCCATTGGACTGACCCTGGCCTGTCTCTTTGTCGGTGGTCGGCCCGTGGATGATCTTGTTGATCGCGGGCAGCTGGAGGAGGGGTCATGACCGTCCTCTTTGCTTATAAATTGGGCGGGCTCTGTCTGTTTTTCATGGGTTTTACCGCTCTGATCCTGCGTTCCCATCCCCTGAAAAAGATTATGGCCGTTAATGTCATGGCGGCCGGGGTTTTTCTTCTTTTTATTGCCATGGCCTGTCATGGTCGGGTTGGTGTCGCCATTGATCCCGTGCCTCAGGCCATGGTTCTGACCGGGATTGTCGTCTCGGTCAGCGTTACAGCCCTGGCTTTGGTGCTGGCCTGCCGGATACAGGAGACGTCAGGGGGGGCCGGGTCGTCTGAAGGGGAGCATCCTCCACAGGGAGACTCCTGATGCCGACGGTTTCTGCGTCTTTCTGGATGGTTTTGCCCGTGGTTCTGCCCCTGGCCGGTGGCCTGCTCTGCTTTCTCTGGCGACAACGGAGTCTGTGGTTACCGCTGGCCTTTGCTTTGGTCAATCTGATTGTTGTGATCCGGTTGACTCGTCTCCTCCTGATCCAGGGCCCCTTGCATTATCAGATTGGCGGCTGGGAGACCCCTCTGGGGATCGTTCTGGTACTCGATGGTCCGGCCTTGCTCATGCTCCTGCTCACTGCACTCTGCGGTGCAGGAGTCACCTGCTATGCCCGCGGTTATTTTGCCTATCGGATATCGGCCCAGAAACAACCCGGTCGACATGAACGGCAGGAACGTTTTTTCTGGCCCCTGTGGCTGATGCTCCTGGCAGCTCTGAATGGTTTGTTTCTCTCGGGTGATATCTTTAATATTTATGTTACCCTGGAGCTGCTCAGCATCTCGGCTGTAGCTCTGGCCGCCCTCTCCGGTAAGCCGGTGGCCCAGTTGGCCAGTTTTCGGTACTTGCTGGCCAGTTTGCTTGGTTCGCTCAGCTATCTCCTGGGCATTTTTTTTATTTATCGCAGCCACGGCGTCCTCGACCTGGGTCTGCTTCGGGCAGTGGTTGAACCCGGATCGTCCATGACTGCCGGTCTGGTTCTCATGAGTTGTGGCCTGCTCCTCAAGAGCGCTGCTTTTCCTCTGCATTTCTGGCTGCCCCCGGCCCATGCCAATGCCCTGGCCCCGGTCAGTGCCATCCTTTCAGGTCTGGTCATCAAAGGATCGCTGTATCTTCTTTTTCGGTTCTGGTTTGATACCTTCGCGTCCCTGATCAGTCCCGCAGCTTTGAACGTGATCGGCATGCTTGGGATCCTTGCCGTATTTTGGGGTGGAATTCTGGCCCTGCTCCAGCAGCGGCTCAAATTGCTGGTGGCCTATTCTACGGTTTCACAGGTTGGTTATTTTCTGATCGCCTTCCCTCTGGCTTACCATGATGCGACGCTTTCTGTCTGGACCGCATTTCTCTTTATGATCCTGGCCCATGGCTGTGCCAAGGTGGCCATGTTTATGGCCGCAGGCACAATGTATCTCCACAGCGGTCATGATCGAATGAGAGATCTCCATGGAATAAGGCTGGTCATGCCACTGACGGTTTTTGCATATGGTATGGCCGGGGTTAATCTGATGGGACTCCCGCCATCCGGAGGTTTTGTCGGTAAATGGTTGCTTTTGACCGGAGCCTTTGATGATGGTCAGTGGTGGTGGTCCGTGGCAATCATGGCTGGAGGTCTGCTGGCTGCGGCCTATGTCTTCCGTGTCATGTCGCCTTTGTTTCAGGCACCGGTGGGAGCGTCAATTTTTGATGGCCGGCCCACCCCTGCCCTGCTTGAGTGGCCGCCCCTTGTCCTGTCTCTGATCGCCCTCTTACTCGGGCTGTTTGCACCGGGTATCATGGCCCTGCTGACGGCGAATGGTGGCGCGGTTATTTCGGGAGGTCTGCCATGAATGGCTCGGGTTGGCTGCTGGTCCTGATCATGCTCAGTTCTTTTGTCCCGGGGATTATTATTTTCGGTCTGCCGGAGGATCGGGTGCGCCTGCGTACGACCCTGAACCTCTGCGGTTCCCTGATCAAGATTGGTTTGATCGTGGTTCTGAATGTTGGCATTTATCTGGGGTACAGCTACGAAATTCGCCTCCCCCTCGTGGCTGGCATGGAGGTCTACCTCCATGCAGATCCTCTCTCGGCCCTGTTTACCACGCTGTCGAGTGTTCTCTGGCTCTTAACAACTATTTATGCCGTGGGATATCTTGAGGATTCGCCCAATCGGAGTCATTTTTTTGGCTATTTCAGCCTCTGTGTGACAGTGACCATTGGCATTGCCCTGGCCGGGAACCTGATCACCTTTATTCTTTTTTATGAAATGCTGACCTTGAGTACTTATCCGCTGATTGTTCATCGCGGCACCCCGCAGTCGCTCAGGGCCGGGCGTAATTATCTGGTGTATACCCTGGGGGGCGGAGCGCTGTTTTTTCTGGCTGCAGCCTGGCTTCAGGTTTTGACCGGACCCATGGATTTTGGTTCTGACGGTTTTGCATCCCATCTTGTCGTTGAACATGGTCCTTTGCTCAGTCTGCTCTTTGTTTTATTGATAGCAGGCGTTGGCGTTAAAGCGGCTCTGGTTCCCCTGCATGGCTGGCTGCCACAGGCCATGATTGCACCGGCTCCGGTCAGCGCCCTGCTTCATGCCGTGGCCGTGGTCAAGGCTGGGGCTTTTGGCATAGTTCGTATTGTTTTGGATGTCTATGGGCTGGAAAACATGATTGTTTTAGGCCTGCTGCCTCTGCTCACATTTGTGGCCACCTTGACTATTCTCTGGGGGTCGTTTCGGGCTCTGCAGCAGGATGATCTCAAGCGGCGACTGGCTTTTTCTACGATCAGTCAAATCTCCTACATTGGGCTGGGCATCAGTCTGGCCGATCATCGACTGGCCCTGATTGGCGGCCTGGTTCATCTGGTCCATCAGGGGATTATGAAGATCACTCTTTTCTTCTGTGCCGGGAATCTGGCTGAGACGCTGGGTGTGCATCGAATCAGTGAGATGCGGGGCATTGCCAGACGCATGCCCTGGACCATGGGGGCCTTTACCGTCGGGGCCCTGGGGATGATTGGTCTGCCGCCCACCGCCGGTTTTGTCAGTAAATGGTTTCTGGGGCTGGGCGCTCTCTCGGCCAGCAACTGGGTCGTGGTGGCGGTACTGATGCTCAGCAGCCTGTTGAATGCGGCTTATTTTTTACCAATTCTGATTACTGCCTGGTTTGATCGGCCAGTGGGGCCCTGGCCCGATGAGAAAAACTTTGGTCGTTTTGAGACTCGGCTCATGCTTCTTTGTCCACCATTGTTAACCGCAGCTGTCGTTCTCCTGATTGGTGTTCTGGCAGAGGCTCAGATCAGTCCTTTGGCCTGGGTACGCTTCATTGTTGAGGGATATCTGCCATGATGCCGAGCGGACTGACTCTTGACATGTATCTGGTAATCCTTTCCTTGGTGGCAGGGGTCCCGCTCGTTCTTGCTGCCAGCCTTTCTCTGCCTCTCTCTCTGTCTCCCAGACGGATATTGAGTCCTTTTTTTGCCTGGGCACCACTGCCGGCTCTGCTCACGGTCTGGTTGGTACCGCCAGATGTGGTGGTTGAGGCGCCCTGGTTTTTCATGGGCGGTCGAATGGGGCTTGATTCTTCCGGTCGGGTCTTTTTGACTCTCAGCGCTGTTGTGTGGCTGCTGGCAGGGTTCAGCGCCAGCGGTCAGGGGCTGCTGGGTTTCTTGCGGCCTCGATTTTCCGCTTTTTATCTGACGGCCATGGCGGGCAATTTTGGCCTGATTCTGGCTCAGGAACTGCTCGGTTTTTATCTTTTTTTCGCCCTGATGAGTTTTGCTGTCTACGGTCTGGTGATCTATGATCGTCATCCAGGTTCGCGTCGGGCTGGGCGCCTCTATCTGGTGATGGTCATGCTCGGCGAGATTGCCATTTTTCTGGCCCTGCTCTTGATGTCTGGTGAGGTCGTTGACTTGGATGGCCTGGCTCAGTCTGGCTGGCAGAACAGTTTGTTTTTGTTGATGCTCTTTGTGGGTTTTGGGATCAAGATCGGCGCCCTGCCCTTTCATCGCTGGATGATTCGGGTCTACCGGGAAATTCCCCTGCCCGCGGCTGTGGCCCTTGCCGGAGCCATGGTCAATGCAGGTCTTCTGGGTTGGCTGCGATTTTTACCACTGGGTCAGGTTGCCATTCCTGCTGCGGGTCTCGTCCTTGTAACTGTTGGTGGCCTGGCGGCCCTGTACGGGGTTGTACTCGGGCTCCGTGAGACCCGACCGGCCGGAATTCTGGCCGGATCCAGTATCAGTCAGCTGGGACTCATGACCATTATTTTCGGAGTTGGAATCTCCTCTCCCCTGGCCGGTGGAGAGGCCCTGCCGGTTCTTCTTTTCTTTGTCGTTCACCACGGACTGGCCAAGGCCTCACTCTTTCTCGGCCTGGATGCCTTGACTCGGGGCAGATTCTGTTCCTTCTGGTGGCTGGTTCTGTTTTTTATTCCGGCCCTGGTCCTGGCTGGTCTTCCCTTGAGCAGCGGTCTGGCGGCCAAAGGGGCCCTGAAGGGGCTGCTCTCTGCTCTGATGCCCTCCTGGGCCGGATTAGCGCCCTTCTTTCTGGGTCTGTCATCCGCGGCGACCACCCTGCTGATGGTCCATTTATTGGTCCGGGTTCGAGAGGAGGTGATGGCCGGCCGGACTCCCGGTCAGGAGAGGAGAGAGAATCTTTTTCCCTGGCCTTGGATCTCAGGGGTGGGACTGGTGATTTTCGCGCCCTGGCTGTGGTCAGTGGCTCGATCAGAGCTTCTCTATTCCCTGGCCCTGCCCGGCATCATCCACGGATCCTGGCCCATCCTCCTGGGGGCATTCAGTTATCCTGTTTTTGCGCGATTGCGCAGAGAGCAGAGCCCGACCAGAAGGCAGGGAAGGTTCTGGTCAGAGCTTGGCCCTTCCTGTCTGACCCTGCTGGCGGTTGTTCGGGCCTGGACAGATGGATTGTTCAGGCGTGTGCGCAGACAGTGGTGGACGATTCTTCGTCTTGCCGCGCAACAACTTCCCGGCCGGGAACGCATTTTTGAGCGCTGGCTGACGGTGGGCATTGCCTATACGGCTTTGTGTCTGCTATTGCTGGCGGTGCTGGGGGGAGCATGAAAAAATGGCCCATTGAATGGCTGCTGAGCCTGACCTTTTGTGTGTTGATCCTGGCCGGGGCCCTGCTCATGGGACAGGCGCCGTTTGTTCCGGTCAACGGCCTGAGTCTGGTGGACCGTCTGTTTACGGCCACCTCGGCGGTCTGTGTCACCGGTTTGATGACACAGCCTCTTTCCACCTTTGATCGTCCCGGTCAGATCTTGATTCTGTTCATGATCCAGCTGGGCGGCATCGGGATCATGACCTTGACCTCCAGCGTGATCCTGCTGATTCGAGGAAAGCTTGATCTGCCGACTCGTCTGCATACGGCCCAGGTTCTGGAAGGGGTTCGGCTGGCCCAGGTCCCCATGGTCCTCTGGACCATACTTGTCTATACCCTGGTGGTTGAATTCCTTGGGACGCTGGTGTTGGCGGCGGGTTTCCGTCTGGACGGCGCCTCCCTGAGCGAGAGTCTCTATCTTGGATGTTTTCATGCAGTGTCAGCCTTTTGTAATGCCGGCTTTTCACCCCTGGATCAGAGCCTGGTTCAAAGTCATGTCCTGGTACAAACCGGTGTGGCATTGTTGATCGTTTTTGGCGGCCTGGGTGCCTATATCGCCTATGATTGTGTCTGCTGGTGTCGTGATCGCCGCCGCCCCTCACTGCACAGCCGTGTAACCCTGTTGGGCAGCCTGGTGCTGATTACGGTCGGGGGAGGGGTCGTGTACTGGCTGGAGCAGGGCCGGATCAGTCTGGCTGACGCCTTTTTTCTGGCGATTACCGCGCGGACGGCCGGATTTTATACCCTTTCCCCGGACCTGCTGCAACCGGCTGCCCTGGTTCTGATCATGTTTTTGATGCTCATCGGCGCTGCGCCCGGATCCACAGGGGGGGGGATGAAACTGACCACTGTCTTTCTGGTGGCGGCCGCCTGTATTGCCGCGATCAGAGGCCGGAACAGGGTGGTGGCATTCAGGAGAAAACTGGGACCGGACCTGGTCAACCGGGCCTTTGTCCTTTTTGCCTGCTATTTGATGGCGGTTTGGTTCAGCACCTTGCTTCTTCTCTTTTTTGAGGGCGCAGACTTGTTGACCACGCTCTTTGAGGCGATTTCAGCCATGGGGACGGTTGGTCTGACTCTGGGGCTCACCGCTGAGGCGGGTACGACCGGCAAACTGGTCTTGATCGGAACCATGCTTGTGGGTCGCTTAGGTCCGGCTCTGCTGGCCATGCAGATGTGTCGGCTGGTTGTGGTCAGTCATATTGATTATCCGGAAGAACAAATCATACTGGGGTGAGCGGAATGAAAAAAAATATCGCGGTGATTGGTCTGGGGATCTTTGGCCATGAGGTGGCTGTGGGGCTGGCCGCTCGAGGAAATACAGTCGTGGCAGTGGATGTGCGTGTTCAGGCGGTGGAACGGATCAAGGACAGTGTGGCTGAGGCCATGGTGGCTAATATTGCCGATGAGGAGGCCATGGCCGATCTTGGCCTGGACCAGTTTGATCTGATTATTATCGGTCTGGGCAGTAATTTTGAAGAGCTGGTTCTGGGGGTGACCTGTCTCAACAATCTCGGAGCTCGCCGGATCATTGCCCGGGCGAGCAGCCTGATCCAGGAACAGATTCTGCTCAAGATCGGTGCCGATGAAGTCATCCTGCCCGAAAAACAGAGTGCCGCGCATCTGGCTGAACGGCTCACCGTCCCTAATCTTCTGGATTTTCTCAAGCTGGACCAGGAGATCGATATTGCTGAAATTCTGGTGGACGAGGCCCTGGCCGGCAAGAGTTTCAGTGAGCTTGATCTGCGTCGCCGCCATAAAGTGACAGTCCTGATTCTCAAGCGTCGGGATCAGTCTCCACAGGTGGTCACAGATCCCGACCAGACCCTTCTGCTGGGTGATCGTCTGGTGGTCATCGGTCGTCAGGTTGATATTGAGAAGATCTTTGCAACCCCTTGATCCCCTGATGGCTTGCCAGGATCTTTCTTTTCAAGGCCGGTAACCGGTCATCTGCTCCATGAGATGCGGATGGTTTTTTCGCCGTCACCATAGCTGGCGGACAATTCACCCTGATAGGCCCGATGAATTGCCTTACCGATGCGGCTGGCAATATGAATCCCTGTGGTGGTGATGTTCCCCCCTCCTTCCGTTTCGCTGATATGGATGATTCGTTCCAGGGGGTGCTCGCCTTTTTCCAGTTTTTCTTCATTGCGAATCAGATTGAGGATTTCTTCCCGATGCTTGCCGTAGAACGACCCCGCCAGGTCAATGGTTCCGGCCGGAAAGTTATCGTTGATGCGCTGGCAGGCGGGGCAAAGCACGGTATTAGCCTTGTCAGGGGCGTCTTTCCAAGACCAGCGACCACCGGCAAAGACGGCGCTGCATCCCGTGCAGAGGGTCGGCTCGGGCCATTTCCCGTCTTCTTTGTAGGTGTCGTGGCTTTTTTCCTGAACCAGCCTGTCCCTTCGTCCGAACTGTCCTTTATCCATGCCGTATCCTCCTGTTACTGTCGTATCTGGTACTGCGATTTTGGCGGAAAGAGCCTTGTCGAAGTCTGGTCTTTACCTGCCGACAAGACCTTGAGAGAGCTTAGAGAAAAAATGGGAAGTACGTTTTTTGTTCGGTTGAGCAATGAAAAGAAGAGAGCCTATCTTCCAGAACAATCCGCAAGTGAGAATGTAAATTATTATATGGCAACCTTGAAAAATAAGCAATTTTGTTTCAAAACAAGGCGCTGATGAAAGTTAAAAGCACAGCATGTGCTTGATATGTGAGCGTTTTAAATTTTATCGGCAACGCAGGCTTTGGGCTTGGGCAACAGAGCCATTTTTCAAGGTTGCCATATGACAGGCGCTGTGCTGAGGAGAAGGGAAAAAAGACGGCTCCGGTTTTATGAATTTTTCCCCCACGGCTGTGATCGTTCAGGTAAACAAGAGCAGGCTGGCGGCCATCACGGCCATACCGGCAACCACGCCGTACATGGCCAGATGGTGTTCTCCGTATTTTTCGGCGGTGGGCAGTAATTCGTCCAGGGAGATAAAGACCATGATCCCGGCAACCATGGCAAACAGGAGTCCGAAGATGTAGTCGTTGAAATATTGCAGGAAGAGGAAATAGCCGACAATGGCGCCCACCGGTTCTGCCAGGCCCGAAGCAAAGGAGTAGAGAAAGGCTTTTTTTCGGTTGCCCGTGGCGTAATAGAGCGGTACGGAGACCGCGATTCCTTCCGGGATGTTATGAATGGCGATGGCCACGGCGATGCTGATGCCCAGGGCCGGGTCTTCGAGCCCTCCCACAAAGGTAGCCAATCCCTCCGGAAAATTATGGATGCCGATGGCCAGGGCCGAGAACAGGCCCATGCGGTGGAGGGCCTGTTTTTTACGGGCCTCAACGCGCTCATCGTTCATGTCTTCGACTCCCCTGATTTCGTGGGGGTTTTCAAAAGATGGCACCAGCTTGTCGATCAGGGCGATGAGAAAGATCCCTCCGAAAAAGGCGAGCGTGGTCAGCAGATAGCCCTGTGATTCTCCAGCCACGGCACTCAGTGAAGTCCGGGCCTTGACAAAGATTTCCACCATGGAGACATAGATCATCACCCCGGCCGAAAAACCGAGGGATGTGGTGAGCAGTGTCGTGTTGGTTCGTCTGGTGAAAAAGGCCAGGGCACTGCCGACGCCGGTGGACATGCCGGCAAACAGGGTCAGGCCAAAGGCGAAAAGGACAGCGCTTGTGTCATAGTTCATGCTGATTCCGGGGGCTTGTTTCTAAGGGTCTGATATGGCTGGTTCTTGAGGCAACCTGGAGGCAACCTTGAGGCAATCTTGAAAAATCAGCAATTTTGTTCCTGCACTTATCTTGTCATATTTTCATGAAAAAATCCTGAAAAACATGTTGATGGCAGATCGATACCCAAACTTTTCCCCCTGAGCGTAGCAGATAAGGGTATCTGGAAAAATAAGAAATTTTGTTCGAGTATAGGGCGCGACGGAAAGAAGAAGCGCAGCACCTCGGGCAGATGTGAGGCGTGTTATTTCCAGAGCAACGCAGTAATCGGACGAAGGGGCTCTTTTTCGAGTTACCCATAAAAAAGGGAGAGAGCCGCTTTCGGTCCCTCTCCCGCATATTCGACTGGCTCAGTTTTCTGTCAGTCAATGGTGATTTGTTTCTTCTGGGCGGTCTCGCTTCTGGGCATACGAATCTCCAGGATACCGTTTTTGAATGAGGCCTTGGCCTGATCGCCGTCCACGTCTTCCGGCAGGGCAAACTGGCGCCGGAAAGAGCCGTAGCTGCATTCGGTGCGGTGGTAGTTCTTCTCTTCGACTGTCTCTTCCTGTTTCTTTTCACCGGAGATGATCAGGCTCCCCGCGTGGATGGTGATATCGATGTCCTTTTTGTCAATTCCAGGGATCTCAAGCTTGATGATCACCTCATTTTTCTCTTCAAAGACATCGGCCACCGGCAGGAGCTCATCGGTCTCGCTGAAGAGCGGCGGGCGGCCCCATCGCGGATGGCGGAAGAGAGCAAAGGGATGGTGAAAAAACTCATCGAAATAGCGGTCCATCTCCTGAAAGGGTGACAGGGCGCGGCCCTTTTCCTGCCGGATCAACTGGTCTTTCTTTTTTTCCATGGAGCACCTCCTGTTTCTTGTTGAACAGACCCTATGTCTGTTTGTTTGTCGTTCGGGTTGTCTGTTCATTTTTGCCCATGAAGGTCATGATGGTTTCAATGGGCAGAGGGAAAATAATGGTGCTGCTGTTTTCGTTGGAGATATCGTTTAAGGTCTGCAGGTAGCGGAGCTGCAGGGCCTGGGGATTGGTGGAGAGGACATTGGCCGCGGCCACCAGTTTTTCAGAGGCCTGCAGTTCACCCTCGGCGTGGATGATCTTGGCCCGTCGTTCACGTTCGGCCTCGGCCTGCTTGGCGATGGCCCGGATCATGGACTCGTTGAGGTCCACGTGCTTGATCTCAACATTGCTGACCTTGATCCCCCAGGCGTCGGTCTGCAGGTCGATGATCTCCTGGAGGTCTCGGTTCATCTTCTCCCGTTCCGAGAGCATCTCGTCCAGTTCATGCTGTCCCAGCACCGAACGCAGGGTGGTCTGGGCCAGCTGGCTGGTGGCGTTGTAGTAGTCTTCCACCTGGATGATCGCCCGCTCCGGGTCCACGACCCGGAAGTAGAGAACCGCGTTGACCCGGACCGTAACATTGTCGCGGGAGATGACATCCTGGCTGGGGACATCCATGGTAATCACCCGGAGATCCACCCGGACGGCCTGCTGGATACCGGGGATGATCAGGCGCAGACCAGGTTTTTTGACCACCTGGAAGCGACCCAGAAAAAAGACCACCAGTCGTTCGAATTCCGGAACGATTTTCAGTGAGACGGCGATCAGGCCGATGAGCATGACAACTGGTAAGAGATAAGGAAGAGTGATCATATCAGGGCTCCTTGTGCTGACTCTTGTTGAGCGGTTCGACCTGCAGGTACAGGCCATCGCGATTGACAATACGGACTTGCTGATTTTTGTGGATTGGCGTCGTGCTTTGAGCCTGCCATGATTCACCGTGGACAAGAACCCAGCCATGGCCTGTGAAATCATTACTGGCCCTGACAATCAGATTTGTCAATTCTTCACTGCCGGTGCGGACTCTCTGGCGGCGCAGTCTATAGATACGGGTGGTCAGCCAGAAGATGAAGGCCGCTGAGCTCAGGGCGGTACTTGCGATGAGATGCAGGGAGATGCGCAGCTGTTCATCTTGGACCAGGATGATTGAGCCGAAGACAAAGGCGGCAATTCCACCCAGGCCAAGGACTCCGAAGCTGGGGGCAAAGACCTCGGCCACCATCAGGGCCAGGCCAAGGAGGAGTAAGCCCAGACCTGCGTAGTTGACCGGCAGGATCTGGAAGGTATAGAAGGCCAGGAGCAGGGCAATAGCACCGACAATTCCGGGCAGGAGAGCGCCGGGATGTGTGGCTTCGAAGATCAGGCCGTAGATACCGACCAGCAGCAGGATATAGGCGATATTTGGGTCACTGATGGCTGCCAGTAGGCGGTCGCGCCAGTCAGGATCGTGGCGGATGATTTTCATCTGTTCGGTGTTCAGGCGGACCTGGCCTGTATCCATCGGGATTGTTCGTCCGTTGAGCTGCTCCAGGAGGTCGTCAATGTCGGAGGCCATGAGATCGATAACGTTGAGTTCCAGGGCTTCGGTGGCGGTCAGGCTGACGCTTTCACGGACGGCCTGCTCTGCCCACTCTTCGTTGCGATTGTGGCGGGCGGCCAAAGACTTGATGTAGGCTGTGGCATCGTTGAGGACCTTGGCCTTCATGGGGTCAGTGGCCGGGATTTTGGGGCTGCCCTCCCCTTCTGATTCCTCACCCGGTTGAGATCCGGGGTTGGGCAGGCTGGGCAGACCGCCAATGCTTACTGGTGTGGCCGCGCCCAGATTGGTGGCTGGAGCCATGGCGGCCACATGGGAGGCGTAGAGGATATATGTTCCGGCACTGGCTGCCCGTGAGCCTTCGGGCCAGACATGGGAGACGATCGGGATCGGTGAGGCCAATATTTTCTTAATGATGGAGCGCATGGCGCTGTCGAGCCCTCCAGGTGTATCCATCTGGAGGATGATCAATGTGAAGTTTTCATTGTCGGCCCGTTCCAGACCCTTGCCTACATAGTCACTGACCGCCGGGCCGATGGCACCGTTGATGCTCAGGAGCAGGGCCTGGTTCTCCTGCGGTGGTGCTTGTGCATAAGTTGTTGCCGAGAGGGGTAAAAGGCACAGGGACAGTGCCAGGGTGATGGACAGAGCGATGCTTTGAAAGAGTGAGCTGGTTTTGCGGGTAAGGATGTTCAACATCTCCATAACAGCTCCAAAGCTTTGTTATGACACCGACGGTGCGGCGTCGTGGTGATGTCTGACCTGTATTTTTTATTATAACCTCCTGAATGGGAATTGTGAATGATTGTTCAAAAAAAACAGCTATTCAACAAGAACTTTGTTTGCATGGGGGAAACCTTTGTCGAGGCATGATACAATAAGTTCACAATAATCTTGTTGGGAAGTGTTTTTCAGGGGAGGGCCGAGTCATGCGTCAGATTGTCACAAGCGAGAGACAGCCCATAAAATTGTGGCTGGATGATATGGAAGAAGGGGCCATGGCCCAGGCCAGGAACCTGGCCAATCTCCCCTTTATTCACTCCCATGTGGCAATTATGCCAGATGCTCATCTGGGTTATGGAATGCCCATTGGTGGAGTCATGGCAACGAACGAAGTGGTCATCCCCAATGCTGTAGGAGTGGATATCGGTTGCGGCATGTGCGCGGTTCGGACCTCACTGACTGCCATCAGTCATGACCAGCTCCTTTTTCTCCTGGCGGCAATCCGAACGATGGTTCCCTTGGGCTTCAAGCATCACGCCAACAAACAGGAGGCTCGACTCATGCCTCCGGCTCCAGCCGGGGTGGGTCTGGATGATCTGCCGGTGGTCAGTCGTTTGTATGGTGGGGCCCGAACGCAGCTTGGTACTTTGGGTGGTGGAAATCATTTCATTGAAATCCAGAAGGGTAGCGATGGGCATATCTGGATAATGGTCCATACCGGTAGTCGTAACCTCGGTTTTCAGGTGGCCAATTTCTACAACAAGCAGGCAGTGGCCATGAACAAAAAACTGAGTACAGGTGTGGTCATCCCCAGGCAGTGGCAGTTGGCCTATCTCCCCCTGTCAAATGTTCTGGGTCGTCAGTATCTGTTGGAAATGGAGTACTGTGTAGCTTTTGCTCAGGCAAACAGGGACCTGATCATCGCGAGGATTCAGACGGCCCTGCGGAATATGTTGCCTGTGGTTTTGTTTGATGAACCAATCAATATTGCCCACAACTACGCAGCGCGAGAGCAACATTTTGGGCGTGAAGTGATTGTTCATCGCAAAGGAGCAACCCGGGCCCGTAAGGGTGAGTTGGGCATCATCCCCGGCTCACAGGGCGCGCCCAGCTATATTGTCAGGGGATTAGGGAATCCCGAGAGTTTCGAGTCCTGTTCGCATGGAGCAGGTCGACGCATGGGACGACGAGAGGCGCAGCGTCGTTTGGATTTGGCGGATGAGGTGGAGGCCATGGAGAAACAGGGCATCATCCATGCAATTCGTGGTCGGCGGGATCTTGATGAGGCCGCTGGAGCCTATAAAGAGATAGCTCGTGTGGTTGAAAACCAGTTGGATCTGATTGAAGTGGTGGTGAGCCTCAAGCCTCTTGCAGTGATCAAGGGGTGATATTTTGATTAGACCGGGACAATCTCCTGCCGGTGTCCGTCTGGCTCGGCAGGTGTATTGTGATGCTCTCTGTTGGTTGATGAGGCCGGTTGATGTAATGTGATGAGCAGAATTTCTCCAGGGCAGTTGAAACGCAGGGGAATGGATGAGGTTCCTGTGCCGCGGGAGGTGATGCCTGTCATGTCCCTGTGTTGCCAAAGGCCGGCAGCAGTGCGGCGAGGGGCTCGGCTGTTTGTGATGAGTGGTTGTTTGTCTGGCAGGCAGATCTGCCCGCCATGTGTATGTCCGCAAAGGTAAAGTGTGGCGCCGTGCGTGGCCGCCTCGTCATAGGCTTCGGGAGAATGGGCCAGAAAGATGGAGAACGCTCCCTCTGGAATGTGTTTGTAGGCCTCTTCTGCATTGGCCATTTTGTAATAATGGGGATCATCGACACCAACGATCCATATTGATTCGCCATTCTTTTTTATTTCCCAGAAGTCATTGACGAGCATGGTGATTCCGACCTCTTCCAGATCTGGAATCATTTCGATACAATCGTGGTTCCCCAGTACGCCCAGTACACCGTATGGACACTTGAGGGCTGGTATCAGTTTGCGCAGCTGACGCAGGCAGGGAGCGGCGGGGCCAAAGAGTTCCATGCGGAGATCGCCACCCATGAGACAGAGGTCGTAGTCGAGTCCATTGATCTTGTCGATGATATTTTCTGTCAGTGTGTCCAGGCCGTCGAGGTGGAGGTCGGTGAGCAGGAGAATACGGAAACCGGCAAAGCCCGGCGGCAGATTGGTGAAATTCAGATGATGGTGTTTGACCTGTACATTCAGGGCGTTGCTGATTCCTCGATCATAGAGACCGGCCAGGGTGAAAATCCATGTGAAAAGGAAGCGATTGGAGAGAAAGCTGGAGAGATTGAGCAGGGTCTTCCAGCGAGTCAGGGGGACATGGCAGGCCCGCCATTCTCTCAGGCGTACCGTGGAGCGGACTGTCTTTGGATAGTCCTGAGGAGAGGGACGAAAGAGGACGTAATGCCAGAAACGGGAGCTGACATAGGCCAGGGCGACAAAGATCAGGAGGCTGTCCAGCATCAGGGTTATAGAGAAGCCCAGGATGGCCTTGAGGAAGAGCAGTGGGAGCAAGCCTTCGAAGACCTGGTCGAGGAAAAAAACGCCTTCACCGCTTTTTCGTTTAAAACGTCGTTTGCAAAAACTGGAAATCAGGTCGCCGGTCATGGCCAGGGCGGCAACTATGATTCCTTCCTGCCAGTGGAGCCCGATCAGGGGGCCGGCCATGGCCCCGCCAGCCAGACTGGCCAGAATCCCGCGCATGGTTTTGTTGGCCCCGAAGAGAGGTCGGCCATCAATCCAGGTGTGATGACAGTCGACGGGGAAGTTTCCCCGCTTGCCAAAGATCAGTCCTGCCAGGGGGGGCATAAGGTTGAGCCAGAGGAGGAAGAGCAGTACAGATATGATTGTCTGCATTTTATGTCCTCCTGAGGTGTGGAATTGGTGTGTCAGGCCTTGTTGAGCTGACCGAGGGTATGAATGAAAATTCGTCCGTAATCAATAGCTGCAATCAGGCTGAGCGTGATGGTCAGAAGAAGGGCCAGGTGGATCAGTTGTGGACAGGCAGCTACGCACGCCAGAAAGAGCAGCTGTGCCCCGGTTGCCAGTTTGCCGGGCCATCGTGAACCCATGTTTTGGAAAGAGTTCCATGAACGATTGCAGGCGGCGTAGGCGGCAACGGCAGCTACTGTCAAATCCCGGCTCAGGAGCAGTGGAATCCATGTATAGGAAAACTTTCCGGCCGCAGCAAAGGTGAGTATGGCCACGAGCATGAACACTTTGTCGCTGCATGCATCCAGCAGTCCGCCCTGCCAGGTCTGACTCTTCCAGCGTCGCGCGAGATAACCGTCCAGCAGGTCACTGAAGGCACTGGCCAGAATGAACCACAACCACAGGCGTTCAGGCGAAAAGGGCAGTAAGCCAGCCAGGACAAAGCGGCTGGCCGAGAGCAAATTAGGGATGAGAAGGGTGTAGCGCATTCGCTTTATTTAACCATTTTCGGAACTATTGAGCATAAACTGTGAATGACCATTATCTCCTGGCTGTAACTGAATAGTTATCCATTTCCTTCCGGGTTGTCGGTGTCAGTGCTTTTTTTGAACTCCTGAATATCAGAGGCAAAGCGGAGCAGGGTTTCTTCGATTCGCTGATTGAAAGAGCCTTCATTGTATTGTCCATCCGAATCACGTTTTCCGGCCGGCATGCCGGTCAGCAGTTCAATGGCCTCGTCGACCTGTTCTACCCCGTAAATCGAGAAAGTGCCAGCGGTGATGGCATCGACCACCTCTTGTTTGAGCATCAGATGGCGGATATTGGTGGCCGGGATGATCACCCCCTGCCCTTCCCGGAGGCCTCGTCGCTGGCAGAGGTCAAAAAAGCCTTCTATCTTCTCATTGACCCCGCCAATGGCCTGGACTTCGCCCAACTGACTGATGGAGCCGGTGATGGCCAATGATTGTTTAATGGGGACTTGGGCCAGAGAAGAAAGCAGGGCGCAGAGTTCTGCACAGGAGGCGCTGTCACCATCAATCTCGCTGTAGGATT
>JACKQG010000639.1_pt1 | contig 50389 bp, 53 predicted proteins | sample 8237621 | NCBI WGS metagenome assembly JACKQG01 (sample SAMN15677084, study PRJNA649215) | marine metagenome | biome: marine; feature: Black Sea; material: saline water; isolation source: suspended particulate matter (SPM) from the Black Sea western gyre | collected 2013-06-09/2013-06-10 | depth... | reverse complement strand
ACACTCGCCTAGCCGATAATTGAGAAATGTCAAAATATTTTCAGCGAATGGACAGTAAAGATGATAAAACATTTTTTCTCGCGGAATTACCTCTCACGCTTTTTTGCCAAACCTCGTCGTGTGGCCCTGATTTATGCTGCGATGTCAATGGTAATTATGCTTCTGGTTTGGAAGCTGGCTGATCAATGGATAGAGGAAAGGTTGCGTGCTGAGGCTCAAGCTCAGGTTTCAAAAGAGGTCACATCTTATGGCATAAGCCTGACGCAGACTCTTACCCGGAGATTGAATTTGGTCAATGGATTGAGTGCCTTTGCGTCAATCAAAGCCGCGGACGGCACTATTCCCCACGAAGATTTTGAAGCCTTTGCTGAAAGCCTTTATATGAGTACAGATGGTCTTCGAAATATTGCTCTTGCACCTCATGGGGTGATAGCTTATGTCTATCCCTTTGAAGAGAATAAAGCCTCACTTGGATATGAACCGGCTGTAGATGAGCGCCTTAATGTTCGGGAAGATGTAAAGCGAGCGATCACAACAAAGGGGGTTGTGATGAGTTTGCCGATTGAGCTTGTTCAGGGAGGATTAGGCATAATCGCCAGGCAGGCCATTTTTGTTGATGAAGATTATTGGGGGTTAGCCAATATTGTTATTGATGTTCCCCCATTACTTAGTGAAGCAGGTTTTTCCCCTGAGGGGAATGATTTAATGGTCGCTATCAAAGATCAAGAAGGACAGGTGTTTTATGGCTCGGAAAGTGTTTTTGATGAAAATCCGGTCAGCACAAGCATTTTATTGCCTGAAAGAAGTTGGGAGTTGGTCGGAGTGCCAAAGGATGGTTGGCGCTCTACTTATGAAAAAAAGCTGAGGTTATCTCGAGTTTTGGCAGGAATTATCACCGTGTTTTGGACATGGACTTTCTACCTGGGTATTAATAGACAAGCACGCCTGGAGCAGAATGTAAAAGAAAAGACAGAAAACCTTCGTAATATCCTTCAGGATTTGCAAGCTACTGAAGATCGTTACCAGACCATACTTCATTCACAAACAGATTTGATTCTTCGCTTTTCACCTGAAGGCATTATCACATTTGTAAATGAAGCCTATTGTCAATTCTTTGGTAAGAAGCCCGACGATTTCTATGGTAAGGATTATCTGGAGAATGCTCCCAACAAAATCCGTCAGGTTCTCCATGAGAAAATTACTAATTTGAGCCAGGAAATGCCAATCATTCGAAACGAAAATGAAAATATAGATTTTCAAGGTAAAGTACATTGGTTCTCTTGGAGTAATCAGGCTATTTTTAACGCTGATGGAGACATTATAGAATATCAATCTGTTGGCCGTGACATTACTGAACAAAAGAAAGCAGATGAAGGTTTGCGTAAAAGTCAGGCGCTCTATCACCAGGCAGAATCTCTGGGTAAATTAGGGCATTGGGAGTGGGATCACATCAACCACAAGATGCTTTCATGCTCAGATCAGTTTGCGCGGACATACGAGATGACCGCAGACGAAGCACTGGTACACTTCTCAGATCTGGAAACTGAATTCAATGTAATTCATCCGGATGATCGCGCTCGCTACAAAAAACATTTTTTTGAGTCTGAGGAACAACTGAAAGGGATGAATATTGAATACAGGATCATCACCCCCTCAGGTGCAGTCCGTCATCTTAACCTACGCAGCGACGTTGTATTGGATGATCAAGGCAGGCTCCTCAAATCATTCGGGACAGAGTTAGACATCACTGATCGGGTGCAGGCTGACCAGATTGCACATCAACAGGCTCGGGATTCAGTCACATTATTTTCTGTTAGCCAGCTGCTTGCCCAGGCTCCACCCGAATCAACTGAAATCGCCTTAATTATAGCTCGTCAATTTGAAAATATATTTAGCTTATCCGAAGTCTCCATTGCTCTGTATGATCAGCAGACTAATGTTTTCCAATACCTTGTGGACTATTTCGATCCAGAAATTGCGCCGTCAGACTCTGTGGGTTGGAGGGGAAAAGTGGCATCCATGCCAAATAATCTTGTTTTAGTTCGTGCGATGGAAACCCTGGAACCCCAGATAGTGCAAGCCAGCGGTTCAAATATCAATTCGAGAATGTTGGCTTATCTGAAAGAAACCCAGGTAAAAACTGTGGCAATTTTACCTCTGGTTGTAAAAAGCCGTTTCATCGGGGTAATAGAATTGGAAACCTGGCTTGAAGAATACTGCTATACTCCGCGGGATATAAATCTGGCGATGGCCATCGCGAACCAGGCTGCTTTGGCCCTGGAAAGGGCTCAATTGTACGAGACTGCGCAGCATGAGATCCTGGAACGTAAACAGACAGATGAAGCCCTGCGAGAGAGCGAGGCGCGGTATCGTTCTGTAGTTGAAGATTCACCTGGGCTTGTTGGCAGTTTTTTACCTGGCGGAGAAATCGACTTTGTAAACAAAAGCTATGCTGAATACTACCAGAGTACTCCTGAAGCCTTAATAGGGACAAACTTCCTTGACCTACTTCTCGAAGAAGACCGCGCCGATGTGATGGCACAAATCTCCTCCCTCTCGAAAAAGAATCCTTTTGGCGTTCTCACACACAGGGTGGTCGATTCCAATGGGAAAATAAGACATCAACGTTGGGTAAATCGCGCCTTCTTTAATGAAAATCAAGAGATTATCGGTTACCAATCTTTTGGGGAAGATATTGAAGAAGAATACAGAACCCAACAATTGAAAAGTGCTCTTTATCAGATTGCGCAGGAGGCAAACCGAGCGTTAAGCCTTGATGAGCTATATCCTGCGATCCATGCAATTATTGCAGAGATGATGGTTGCCAAAAATTTCTTTATTGCACTTTACGATAAAGACGAAGACCTTGCTTATCCTGTTTACTTTGTTGATGAAAAGGATGATCCACCCACCACAAAGCATATTGGTCAGGGCCTGACGGCATACCTGCTCAGAATAGGTCAACCCTTGCTTTGTACCGCTCAGAAGTTTACAGATCTTGTGGCACGTGGGGAAATTGAAAAGGTTGGCTCAGCACCAAAAATATGGCTTGGGGTTCCTCTTATTGCAGAAGGACGCACTCTGGGTGTGCTGGCTGTTCAGGATTACCATAATCCACAAGCTTTCAGCACGCAGGATAAGGATTTCCTCGAAACGGTTTCAGCCTCTGTTGCAGCTATAATTGCGCGACAATTGGCAAAGGAAGAACTCCAAAAGCTCAACATCGAACTTGAAGAACGAGTCAAGCTTCGTACTGTAGAACTTGATCAACGCATAGCAACTGTCGAAAATCTTAACGCAGGTATGGCAAATATGATGGATGATCTCAACATCGCTTCTAAGATCGCCAGAAAAAAAACACGTGAACTCTTGGATTCCAACGTCGAACTTGAATCATTCACTTATTCTGTTTCTCATGACCTGCGTGCACCTCTGCGACATATTGAAAGTTTCAGCCGCCTTTTAAGCGACCAGCTTGGCGAGACGCTTGATCCGACATCTCTCCGCTATCTCAACAATATCGTTATTTCAACCGAAAGAATGAGAAACCTGATTGAAGACCTGCTAACTCTTTCAAGCGCTGGCAGAGCGGATTTGAATATTAAGCCTCTTGATTTCAATGCCGTCATCGAAAGCATCCGCGCTCAATTATTTGATGAGGTAGAAGGACGTCAGATTACATGGAAGATTGCTACCCTCCCCCCGGCCCAGGCAGATATAGGCCTAATGAAAGTTTTTTGGGAAAACCTGATCGGGAACGCGGTAAAATATACAAGGCCTCGCGAAAACGCAATTATTGAAATTGGCACTACACCCTCTGAAGGGCAAATCACTTTCTTTATCAAGGATAACGGCATTGGATTTAACCCAGAATATCACGAACAACTTTTTGGCGTTTTTCAGCGTCTTCAGAAAAATGATGAATTTGAAGGCTCTGGCGTTGGTCTGGCAACTGCCAAGCGCATTATCGAACGTCATGGAGGTCAGATTTGGGCAGATGGTGAGCCAGATAAAGGAGCAATTTTTTATTTCAGCTTACCTCAGGAACCGATTTACTAGATCAAATAAAATGACTAATTGCAATTTCCGGGATAATACCCATAGCTCCAGAATGGGAGCGCCAACATCTTTAACCATATATATTTGGATTTCTTATGTCAAAAACAATTAAGATCCTTCTCCTTGAAGACGACCCCCTCGACGCAGAACTGAATATCACAGCGCTGGAAGCAGAAGGATATCAGTGCAAATGGGAGTGCGTCCAATCGAAAAATGAATTTATTGCTGCATTAGACAACCCTGATTATGATTTGATTCTGATTGATTACAACCTGCCTGGTTTCGATGGGTTGACCGCTCTCAATATCCTCCGTAAAAGTCAACTGAATATCCCCGCCATTCTTGTTTCTGGAAACTTGGGAGAAGAATTGGCAATTGATAGCATTAAGGCAGGGGCAGTGGATTATGTCCATAAAGACCGCCTTGGAAGATTGGTGCGATCAGTTAAGCGAGCCCTGGAAGAGAACAAATTGCGTGTCAGAGAAAGAGAGCAGGCTGAGGATCTTGCTCTTTTCAGTAAACTCAATCAAGCGACAATTAATGGTTCCAGCATTTCTGAATTGATAGATATTCTTATGGTTGATATGAATATCTATTCCAGAGCAGTTGGTTTAAATATTTTCTTACTGAGCCAAGATCAAAAATATTTGGAAATGCAGCATTTTGATCTACCGGCAAAGGTGGGTGAAAAACTACAGAAACTGATCGGGACTAATCTTCTTTCTATGCGACTGAAAGTGGACGAGCAAAAGAGGATGCAGCAGGCACTGGAAAAGAGGGAAAAGCAAATCCTTGATGTTGATGAAGATATAGGCCAGGTTGTTTTGGGGTTGGTTGCAGCACTCGCCTCAAAACAGGATGAAGCTTCATTGAAGAAGCTTGCTTTGAAGGTCAAGAAATTGCTCACCCTTAAAGCAGTTGCCTTCTTGCCCTTGATCATCGAAAATCGAAAAATTGGTATTTTAGCATTCTCTCATAAAGAGCACTTATCTGCACAAAGTATTCAAAGGATGGAATCGATTGCATCACAGGTGATCGAAATTATTGCCCGCAAACTGGCCGATGAGGAGATTGAAGAATTGCATCGTCAGCAAAAATTAATTCTCGATTCTGCAGGCGAAGGCATTTTCGGATTAAATACAGGAGGGCAATTTACCTTTATTAATCCGGCTGCAGCAGAAATGTTGGGTTATTCAGTGAAGGAAATGTTGGGGAAACATTGCTGTATCTGTTTTTATCAGGGAAACCTCGGAGACAAATCTTGTGCTAACGGAGAATGTCCAGTTCGTAAAACCTATGGGGATGGAGAAAATATTTATCGGGGACGTATAGATTTTTGGCGTAATGACGGGAGTAGTTTTCCAGGACTTTTTTCCAGTACGGCAATAAAAAAGGAGGGAGTCCTGCTTGGGGCTGTGGTCACTTTTCAGGATATCAACGAGCAGGTTGAAGCCACGCGTGAAATCGCTCGTCTGGCAGAGGTGGTAAAGCAGGCCTCGATAACGGTGGCAATTACGGATCTGGAGGGTGATCTGGTTTACATCAATCCATATTTTGAAGATGCGAGTGGCTTTAGTGCAAAAGAGGCCTTGGGTGAAAAATTGAGTATCCTCAAAAGTGGCTTTCAAGATGACGCATTTTATAAAAAATTGTGGGATACGATAACCTCTGGAGAGACCTGGCAGGGCACTATTATCAATAAGCATAAAGATGGCAGTTTCTATCATGAGGATGCCAGTATTTTTCCTATAAAAACAAAAGATGGGAAAATAATTAATTTCGCAGCAGTGAAACAGGATATTACCGAGCGTAAGCGGGCTGAGGAACAGATCCGCTTGCAACTTTCTCGTCTTGATTCCCTGCATAAAATCGACACAGCGATCTCGGGGAGCACAGATGTAAACATCATCCTTGATGTTATTTTGGAGGAGGCGCAAAAAGAATTAGCAGTAGATTCGGCTAATTTGCTGCTCTTCAGACCTTCGTTGCAATCGTTGCATAGCGCCGCGCGAGTGGGTTTCAACGTAGAATCATTAACCCAACCACAATTACGCCTGGGGAAAGGATTGGCAGGAAAAGTTGCCTTGCAACGAGAGACGATTCAGGTGCATGATTTACGAGAAGAAAGCGATCTGTTAGCAAATTCCCCTGAATTGGTTCGTGAAGGATTCGTATCTTATGTAGGTGTGCCTTTGTTGGCCAAGGGAAAGCTGAAAGGGGTATTAGAGGTTTATCATCGCTCTATTCTGGAACCTGATGTTGAGTGGCTCAGTTTTTTGGATACTTTAGCCAGGCAGGCGGCTATTGCAGTTGATAGTATTTCACTATACGAGAATCTGGATAAAAGAAACGTCGAATTGCGTTTAGCCTATGAAGCAACTTTGGAAGGCTGGGCACATGCCTTGGAATTACGTGATATGGAGACAGAGGACCATAGCCGCCGCGTGACCAAATTTACAACGGACCTTGCTATCGCTATGGGAATGGATGGTCGTCTGATGGATCATGTTCGCCGGGGTGCATTATTGCACGATATTGGCAAAATGGGTATTCCAGATGACATTCTCAAAAAAGAAGGCCCGTTGACAGACGAAGAATGGGTCGAGATGAAAAAACATCCGGTTTATGCTTATGAGATGCTAAAGGAAATCATATATTTGAAACCCGCGCTTGATATTCCCTACAGCCACCACGAAAAATGGGATGGCAGCGGCTACCCATTACAATTGAGCGGAAATGCGATTCCTTTATCGGCACGCATCTTTGCCATCATTGATGTATACGACGCATTAAAAGCGGATAGACCCTATCGGAAAGCCTGGCCAGAAAAGAAGATCTTGGCTCATATTCGTGAGCAATCTGGCAAACATTTTGATCCAGAAGTAGTCGAGGCTTTTTTTAAGATGATTTCAGAGAAGGCCTAGAAAAAATGGATCTATCTTGAGATCAGATTCTGAAAAAGTAATCTACCTGTATATTAAATCCCTGAAATTAATTCCCCAAAATACGGAGCATCAATGCCAAAATCTAAAAATCGTGCTGTAATGATCTGGTTATTTGCCTTTGCCTTTGTTGTCGCCTTTCTGGTTGTTTTTGGCGGTTTTGTACGGTTAACTCGATCAGGATTGTCTGTAGTTGAGTGGAATCCAGTCAGTGGGATATTCCCTCCCATCGGTGAGCAAGCCTGGCAAAATGAGTTTGCCAAATATCAACTTACGCCAGAATTTCTAAAAGTTAATCATAATATAACCTTGGAGCAATACCAGCGAATTTTTTATATAGAGTGGCTTCACAGGCTGATCGCTCGCCTGGCTGGCTTATTCTACGCCATCCCGGTTTTCTATTTTTTAATCAAAGGGGCAATTCCTCTAAAAGAGTTTGGCATTTATGTTTTAATGGGTTTGCTTTTTATCGGTCAGGCATTTATGGGATGGTTTATGGTGGCCAGCGGTCTTATTGATCGTCCTTCTGTGAGCCATTTTCGGCTTACACTCCATTTGTTATTGGCGCTTAGTCTGTTTGCCTTAAGTCTTTGGGTAGCTTTGGGGCATCGTAATGGTTTTCCTGATTTTAAAATTAGCATCAAGCGGTCTGGATTTTTAAAGCTGGCCATCACTGGGATGATCGTCTTGCTTGTTCAGATTTCCTACGGTGGATTTACGGCTGGGCTGAAAGCTGGCCACGTATCCAATACCTGGCCCTTGATGTTTGGAAAATGGCTTCCAGCAGGTCTGTTTAGTAATGGAATTAATTTATTAAAGTCACCACAAACTATCGTATTCGTGCATCGTTGGTTCGCCTTTGTGGCATTGATTTTTGGGATAGCTTTATACTTTCTTGCCCGAAAACAAAATTACCACCCTGAAATTACCAGGGGATTGTTGTGGATTTTGGGCTTAGGGAGCTTGCAAATCGTTTTGGGTGTGTTGGTAGTACTTTTAAATGTCCAGATATCACTTGCGCTACTGCATCAATTAACCGCCGTTTTATTGTTTGGGTGGTCATTAATTTTACTGTATCGTTTACGTATATTGAATGTGTAAGAGTTATTTATGAAACCTGATATTTTTTGTAAAAATAACCGTTATTGATGTATTAAAATTTGCCAATCGTTTATAATTGTGAACTAAAAAACTATTATGTTCTAAGGAGTTTTGAAATGAAAAAGAGTTTTGTTTATAGTTTTATCATGCTTGCTATAATGGCAACATTGATTGCAGCTTGTGGTGGCGGAGAGACAGCTGCTCCAGCTGTTCCAGAAGGTCCTGTTGTTCCTGCTGAATATGCCGGAAAAACCAACTCATTTGCTGGGTCTTCCGAGGCAATTGCCGAGGGAAAGCAGGTCTTTGAAAGTACCTGTGCAGCATGTCATGGAGATACCGGATTGGGAGATGGGCCTGCTGCCGCCGCCTTAACACCTCAGCCTGCCAGCCTGGTAGAAGTCAATAAAACAGCCGCCGACGATTACCTCCTCTGGCGAATCTCTGATGGAAAAGAGGGAACCGCCATGGTCAGTTGGAAGACCAGCTTTAGCGAAGATCAAATATGGCAGGTGATTTCTTATTTGAGAACCTTCAAATAAGATTGCATTTCTTTCTAGCAACAACGCTCTGCGTTGCGGAATGTCTACAGGTTCCCAACGGAGAGCATTGGGATAAGGACTGTAAAAACCGGTACGCCTTATAAAAAAAGTCTCGCTGGTTTTTTCAACCAGCGAGACTTTTTTGTTTAGACAACCGCGTCTATCATCAGAGCCAGGAAAATAAAGGCCAGATACATGCTAGAGTAGCGGTACATTTTCCATGCAATTTGGTTGCCTTCTATCTTCCAGACTTGCCATGCAGTGTAGATTAACCAGATCCCCAGCGTCACTGCCGAGATAAGATAGATCGTACCGGCAAATTTAAAGACCGACATCAATAAGGTCAACGCGACCAGCTCCAGCGTATAGATCAAAATTTGCCTGCGTGTTTCTCTCTCACCACGCACGACTGGCATCATTGGGACACCCGCACGCGCATAATCTTTTTTGCGGACTATTGCCAGCGCCCAGAAATGGGGCGGAGTCCACATAAATACAATCGCAAACAGGAATAAGGCGGGAATATTCAAACTACCCGTAACCGCTGCCCAACCCACCAGGGGTGGAATTGCGCCTGCCCCCCCACCAATGACGATATTCTGGACAGTCGCTTTCTTCAAGAGGATGCTATATAGCACCACGTAATAAATTATTCCAGTCAGCGACAAAAATGCCGCCAGCAAATTGACGAAACCTGCGAAAATATAAAAACTGATCACCGATAGGGCCAGTCCAAAGGCAAAGCCTTCAGCGGGAGTCATACGCTCTGCCGCCAGTGGGCGTTGAGCGGTGCGCTGCATATTCTTGTCCAGATCGCGATCAATATATTGATTTAGGGCAGATGAGCCACCCGCAGCCAGATAGCCGCCCAGCATTGTCCAGAAGGTCAGGGATAAGGAGGGCCAGGCTTTGCCGCCCACCACCATGCCAGCATAAGTTGTCACCAGCAAAAGCAAAACAACGATGGGTTTGGTCAGTGTCAGAAAATCACGTGATCGTTGTCGGAGATCAAGCGGAGGGAAGGCCACAGTCTCACGCGCCAGGAAAGCAGAAGCAAGCACAAGTCCAAGCAGGCTTCCCCACGATAGAATCCCTGTCAACGTATGCATTACTGCCAAATAGTGAGGGAAACCGCGTGTTACTTCCATCGCACCTACAAATGCCTGGGCGAAGAATAAGATCACGGTCAGTGTCGAGAGTGGCAGCAATATACGGTGGTCGCGCATATCTCGCCATGCCCGATGAAGCAGGTAGATCATCAAGGCACTGGCAAAACCTACTGAAGCGCGGTGCAGCAATTGCATCCATCCCAGCACTCCCTGAGGCTCGCAAAGGGGCCAACCTGTGCAGGCATCGGTTGCGTCGGCCATGGTCACCAGCCTTCCACCGAATGAGACCAGTAAAACGGCAAGCAAGACAAAAAGTGTCAGGCGAGTAAATGAGGATGAAAGTGAAAATTTCATAATTTTTCCTTTATCTGTTGGCGCACATAGAAGGGGTATCCCAGCATAAGTATGCTTGCATAGGTGAACCATTGCACGGCATATCCCTGATGAGACCCCTCGTTGAGTTCAATTTCTGGCTGGTAGGGGATTGGGGGTTCAATATCCTGCGGATCAGGATCGGGTTGGATATAAACAGCCAATAGTGGATATGGCATCTGTTGACGGATACGCTCAAGATTGACAAGATTCCAGAATTCGAGTTTTTCCTGCCCCGGAGCAAGCGCCGGATCGGGGACTCCCCCCATATCTGGTTTGGTCTGCCCAAGTCGAATCTGCCCCTGGATGCTGATCTGTCCGGGCTGATCATATTTCCGCCAATCAACAGGCGAGTCATTTCCCTCGGCTGGAATCCAGCCCCGGTCCACCAAGGCAGCAGTCCCATCCTCCAGTAGGAGGGGGGTGAGAAGATGGAAGCCATATTCATTCTGGAAATAGCGATTTCGAAGAACAACTTGCTTTTCAAAATCATATTTCCCGCTGATGGATACTGTCCGGTATTCCATGATGGCCAGATCTTCTGTTATTTGACTGTTCAGGTTCAAAGGTTCCATCATCCAGACACTTTCAATATGCGCATTAAAAGCTCGGCGTTGCTCGAGACGATCCAACTGCCAAATGCCAAGGCGGATGCAAAGCGCACCGCCAGCCAATACTAGCAAGGTGGCCAGCAACCATTGTTTTGAGATCATAGCGCGGAATAATTTCATGCGTCTTTTCCTGGTTTTTTCAAAGAAATAGTTTATGGTTTCTTGACTGTCACTTCGAGAATTTCTTCGCCAGCCGTTTGAAATTTCAAGGTGATCTGGAAATTATCTCCAGTATTGAGATCATCATGCAATCCAATTAGCATCACATGCAATCCACCAGGTTTGAATTCAGTCTTACCAACAGGAATGGATACCTCGTGCTGTGGCTTCATCTGCATAACCTCACCATCCATCATGGAGATGTGAATTTCAACAGCCTGTGCAATATCACTGGAGGCAGAGATTAAAGTATCTTCTTCGCCGGTCGAATTATCGATCAGAAAATAAACAGCACCATTGCCATCTGCAAGGCCAGGGCGTGCCCAAACATCACTGATCTCTAACGAGTCATTTCCTGCAGAAGCTCCACAAGCCGCCAGAATGAGTACCAAAATTGTGAGAATAAAGAGCAAAGAGGATTTCATCATTTGGTTTATTTTTCTTTAAGGATCATTTGATCAGGTTAATTTTCTTCTGTTTCATCAGACTTCAACGGAAAAACCAAAAGGCTGTATAGGAAGAAAAACATTGCAGTAGGCGGGGTTGCCAGCCCAAAAGCTTGTAAGCGTGAATTTAACGTAGTCCGCGACCGCACATCGAAATCCAGGTAGCGTGAAGGCTGGAAAGTACAGCCCAGGGTATATTTATTGGCATTTTCCATCAACAGGCTGGCGCTGGAACCAGCAGGGATCCACAGGGGGCCAAGCTCGTGAGGTACGTCATCTTCGTTGGTGACCTGCAAGGTATCGCCTATCACAAAGATCAATTCTGATGGAATGGTAGGGTCAGCTTCCCCTGCGCTTATTCGCTCTGCCGTCCCGGCTGGGATAGAAACCTCTACAATTTCGGGAGGGCGATCTGTTTTTTCTTTTAGTAATAAATGCGCGCCTTCGTTAATCAATCCAACAAATATGAACGCCCCCAACACTGATAATAAGAAACGTTTCCTGTATGTGGGAAAATTTTTGTTCATATCTTTTACTCACTATCCAATAAATAGGCCAGATCGTCTGCCATCGCTTCGAATTCCATGCCAAATGGAAAGGTCAGCCGTAAATTGCCATTTCTGTCAATGACATAGACGCGGGAAGTGTGATCCACCAGATAACCGGATGCACCATTAGTCTCATTCTTCTTGCGGTAGACGCCGAAATCACTCCAGATGGATTCCAGCTCCGTGATATCGCCAGTCAAGCCGATGAAAGATGGGTCAAAAGTAGTGACATATTTTTCAAGTTGATCAGGGGCATCTCGTTCAGGATCGACGGTAATCATAAGAACCTGGATTTCGGATGCATTTTCACCCAGACGTTCTTTCGCTCTGGCGAGATCGTATAGTGTAGTCGGGCATACATCCGGGCAGAATGTGTATCCAAAATAAAGCAATACCAATTTGCCTTGTTGATCAGAGAGACGAAAGTTTTTTCCATCAGCTTGTTTTAAAGAAAAATCAGCCGTTGGGAGTGGTGGCTCAATCAAGGATCCCTGAAAAGCATAAGGCTGGGCTAAAAAATAAAATCCGGCAAATACGACTAAAACAATTATCAGTCCATTCACTATTTGCCGGAAAAGTTTTCTGGTCATATTGAAAAAGTGTGAAATCAGTAGTAATCAGTTTATACAAACTGATTACTACTGATCAGCTAATTAACTTTATCCAACCACTGTACCGATCAGGTAAAGGGCTGGGTAGTAGAAAATCCAAACTACATCAATAAAATGCCAGTAAGTGGCACAGGCTTCCACGCCCCAATGTTTTTCAGCGGTATAAAGCTCTTTGCGTCCATTGCGATAGACGATCACCAGGAAGATCACGCCTGTAAGCACGTGAAAAGCGTGCATACCCGTCATCATATAGAAGAGCGCGCCATGGGCCCCATCGCCCGGGCCGAAGGGCGCCAATTGCCATTCGACACCGACCACGCCAACGAGGAAGATCACGCCCAAAACAAGGGTGATTAACGTGCCTCGCAGGAAGGTTTTTTGATCCCCATGAGCCATGGCTGTCTCAGCCCGATTCATATAAAATGAACTGATCAAAAGTACTGAGGTGACGATCAGACCCAGGGTCTGATCCAGATGAGGGCGGGTAAAGCCCATCAGGTAGAAGCGAGAGATCAACAAGCCAGCAAAGAAAAACGCGTCTGAGAGGAGGAATAACCATAAACCCAGGCGGTTGGTCCCCAATTTATATTTGTAGCTTGTGCGATTATCCAAGGTAGATGTAGCCATTAGTGTTTCTCCTCTTCACTGAACAACCTTGGCAGATGCATATAATGCTGAATTACCAGCCAGGCTTTTATGATGGCTATTCCAACCAGCAAATACCACCACTGGAAGTTCACAGTAGCAATTAAATACTCACCAAGGGTAAGTACTGCTAAAATCACAAAAATGATAACGCCGAACGTTAAGGCTTTCTTTTTCTTATCTTCCATGAGATTTCTCCAATCAGTCCGCTGCTGAGGCTTTAGAAGCGGCGGACATTTTTATATAAGTTGAACCCTCCAAACCATAGTCATACGGTTCACCCACTACTTCGAATGGATGATCTGCATAATTATGTTCTGGAATAGGAGTGGGTAATTGCCATTCCGGGGAGCGGGAATTCCAGGGATTCGTTCCTGCTTTTTCCCCACGCTTGACACTCATCCACACATTCACGAGGAAGATCACTACCGAGGCAAAGATCACAAAACCGGCGATGGTAATAAGCAAATGAGAAAAGTCAAAATTGAGCGCCGGGTCATAATCAGCGATACGACGACGCATTCCCAATAAGCCGATCCGCATTTGCCCCAATGACTGAACGTAAAAGGCAGGGTACATCAGCCAGAAATGCCATTTTCCCAGCTTCTCGTTGTACATTCGACCTGTCATCTTTGGGAACCAGTAATAAAGTGCCGCAAAGAAGGGGAAGATAAACCCGCCAAACATCGTAGCGTGGAAGTGGCCCACAATCCAATAGGTGTCATGCAAATGGAGATCAGTGGCCACGGTCGCATTTGGCGGCCCGGTTAATCCACCAAGCAGAAAAATTGACACTGCCCCCAAAGTGAACAACATCGGTGTGGGGAAACTGATCTTGCCTCGCCATAGCGTCCCGACCCAACTAAAAAATTTCACGCCAGTTGGCACGGCCACCAGCATGGTGCTGTACATGAAAGGAACCCGTAAGTATTCTTCCATCCCCGCCGTGAACATATGGTGCGCCCAGACAAAGAAGCCAACAAGGGCAATGGCCATCGAGGACAGGGCGATCCATTTATATCCAAAAAGGGGTTTGCGGGCAAAGACGGGCAGCAGTTCGCTGATCATCCCCAGCCCTGGCAGGATAAAGACGTATACCGCCGGATGAGAGTAGAACCAGAAGAGGTGCTGGAATAAAACAACATTACCGCCGTTGGTCGGATCGAAGAAACCCATCCCCAATAAACGCTGGAACATGACCATTTGGAAGGAAAGAGCGATGAACTGCGTCGCGGTCAGCCCGATAATGGAAGTTGCTACCGCTGCCCAAACAAATATCGGCATGCGGAAATAGTTCATTCCCGGAGCACGCATCCTGATCGTGGTGACAATAATATTCAGCGATCCCAAGATAGAGGATAGGCCGATCACATAAACGCCCAGGAAGAACATCTGCATCCCCAGGGGAGCCCGCGCACTGAGGGGCGGATAGGCTGTCCAACCGGTATCAAAGCCACCTAAAAAGAGGCTGCTCACCACCAGGAGTGCACCCGGTACGTTAATCCAGTAAGCGAAAGCGTTCAATCGCGGGAAGGCCATATCACTGGCCCCGATCATTAAAGGCACCAGATAATTTGACATAGCGCCTATACCCAATAAAATTGCCGCGATCATCACAATACCATGTAAACCGATCAGGCTGTTGAATGTACCCAAATCGATATATTGCAGCTTTGAAGCGGCCAATTCTGTCCGAAAAATCATTGCGAAGGTACCCGCCAGTCCCAATGTCAGAATCGATGTAACACCGTATTGAATACCGATTACCTTGTGATCCAGCGAAATACTATAGTATTTCGCCCAACCTGGTAAGCTGGGATCAGCTTCATGATGATCGGATGTTTTTTCGCCTTTCGCCCATTTGAACCAATCGCTGAAGGCACCAACACCGATCAAAAAGGTGATCACGCCAACAAAAGTACCGCCTACCCAGACCGGTTCAGCATTCCACGCTGGTAATCCCATCAGCAGTCGGATCAGCATGACAATTCCCATGCCTACTATTGAGCCGACCACCTGAAAGATGATTCCGCGTACCAAACCGAGTTTCAGGAAATTGACCTTTTTCTTTTCATCCATTTTTTTACTCCTATTCCTACTCTTAGTAATCGTCTAAAAATAAGCTCCTACAGGCTCACCACAAAGTCGCAAAGGTCACGAAGAAATTCTTTGTGACCACAGAGAAAACCTTTGTGTTCTCTGTGGCTTTGTGGTGCATTTTTTGGGAAGTAATTCTTAGATGCTCGCTTACTCAGCCAAACTCTCGATAAAATCAACGATGTCATGAATTTGCTCTTCGGTCATACTATCTCCGGTGGGCGGCATGACGATAGTTTCAAAACCTTCGACAATAGCTGCTTGGGGATCAACAATAGACTCGATCAGGTATTCCCTGTCCACTACAATAGTCGTACCGTCTGTTAATAATTCTTCCGTGCCGAAGATACCTGCCCAAGTAGGACCTATACGATCAGAACCATCAATGGAGTGACAAGCCTGACAACCATATTGTTCGTACCATAATTCGCCACGTTCTATTGGATCATCCGATGGACCTTCTGTTTGTTCTGCAACCCACTTTTCAAAATCACTCACTTCCATTACGATAACATCCGAGACCATATAGGCATGCTCCAGGCCGCAAAGCTCGGCACAGCGGAGTTTATAATCTCCAATTACAGTGGGGGTAATCCGAAGTTCGCGTTCCATCCCTTCCCCTGGGAGAGCATCCTGTTTTAACCGGAATTCAGGAACCCAAAATGAATGAATTACATCTGTCGATGTCATCGTCAGGAGGGACTGCTGATCAATGGGGAGACGCAGCTCTGTCGAAGAAAATCCATAATCCTCGTAATCAAAACGCCAGGACCACTGGGACCCAACCACGGTGACCTTATGTGCGTTCGGATCTGCACGGCGGGTTTCTGCAAGGGCGGCAGCACCCAGGAAAGCAAAGTACAACACAATGCCAAGAGGCAAAATTGTCCAGGCAATTTCCAACCCAGTATGTCCTTCAAAATGATCCCCATCTCCTTCTTCACCAGGTTTCCGTCTGAACGCTACAAAACTATAGAGCATGAATCCTGAAATCAACGAGAAGAGGAAGGAAATCACCCAAATATGTTTTCGGAATAAAGCGTCAATAGCTGCGCCTTGCACGCTGGCAAGCGCGGGCATATAGCCTGAGTTATCCAGTCCAAAACCGATCAACACAGTTAGGATTGCTACCAGAACGGCTACTCTAAAAAAGTGTTTCATACGCACTCTCCTTCATAATGATTATTCGTCCCACGGATTTGCAAGCCAGTCTTCCGCCTGAGCTGCCGTCAATTGCATACGGTTATAGATCACAACCGGTTCAGAAGAAGCTAGTGAGACAAGAATTACCTTCATCGGCATTTCACCGGTCATAAAACGGTTCAAAAATTCATCGCGATTGATGGCTTTGTCATCGTGATCGACGATCACAAGATCAGGTTGATGACTCTCGAGCAGATCAAGGGTCTCCTGCATAGTTTTGGCCATCACTACCCCCACCTTCTGTTTACCCCATCTTTCAGCATAAAATTTATGCAACCCTTCCCGAAATAAGGAATTGGCTGAGGCGATTAATATCCTGCGCGAAAATTCAGAAAGATGACTCATGTAGAAATATCCAACTCAACGAATAATATATAGTAATTTACCAAATATTCTCTTATTTGTCATCATATTAAGGTCAAAAAGGGAGGTATTTTTAAAAGAAAAAGGGGTGATTTTTATATCACCCGCTCTTATCACCCCCCATTTTATATTTCTAAATCAATTTTAGTCGAACCGCTTTTGCGACAGCCTCCGCGCGACTGCTCACTTCCAATTTCTCAAAGATATTCCGGATATGCGTTTTGACGGTGTTTTCAGATATGGACATCTGTTCGGCCAACTGCGATGTCTTTGAACCACTGGAAAGCAAGTGCAACATCTGGATTTCTCGTTCGGTAAGCTTCTTCTCCACCCCTATTTTCCTGCTACGGACCATCTCAAATACTTGCTCGGTAATCTCAGGAGAAAGAACCGACTTCCCGGCGATTACCTGTTTAATTGTTTGCTGTAAAATCTCGGGTTCCGTATTTTTGAGCAAATATCCACTGGCACCAGCGCAAATTGCTTCCACAAGATCTTCCTGATGCTCTGAAATGGTCAGCATCAAGACAGGATTTTCCACCCCCTGTTGCCTCAATACGCCAAGCGTTTCAATCCCACTCATTCCGGGCATATTGATATCCATCAAGATCAGATCAGATTCGATCCCCATAACGATTTCAATTGCTTCCTCACCAGTGGATGCTTCGCCTACTACTTGAATATCCTCCAATTCAGATAATAAGCTCACCAAACCTTTTCGAAAAAGGGTGTGATCATCAACAACAAAAACACGGATGGCATTGCTCATAAATTTATCTTTTCGACTGTTGGAATCTTTAAACTTATCGTAGTTCCAGCGCCAGGGGCGCTGATAATTTGGAAATCAGCATGGATAGATTCAGCGCGTTCGCGCATACTGCGTAAACCGTACCGAGATACAAAGGTAACCTCTTCCGGTGTAAAACCATGTCCATTATCTTTTATTTCAAGGATGATTTCATCTGCCCGCTCAAATGCAGATATGGATACCATATCTGCCAAAGCATGTTTGCGAATATTTGTCAACGCCTCCTGCACAATCCGGATCAACTGCGCCTTAATATTATCTGGGAAGATAGTATCCAATCTAAGGTCAGATAAATCAATCGCCACGTCAGTCAGGAGCTTAAAATCAGAGGCTGTAGTCTCCAACCAATCGGAAAACTTCTCGTCGGGTGCACGGCGCAAGTTATCAATAGACTGACGTGCATCCAGGTAGGCTTCTGATAGCGTTTTGTGGCAGGCTTGCAGGGCCTGATCAATTGAGGCGATTTCTCCCTTTGAGATCTGGATTTGCATACGTGCTGTTTCCATCTTCAAGAAAGCCAACGTTTGCGCCAGGCCATCATGGATTTCACGTGCCAGCCTTGTGCGCTCCTTTAATACAGCCTGGTATTCCAGTTGAACCAACAACTCTTTGTTTTCAGCGTTCAAACTGTTAAATTCTTCTTTTGACAGAGCAGGTTGCCTGCCTTGGCGAAGGGAGTCTAATTCCTGAGAATGTGCATGCAAAGCATCCAGTCTCAGGTCAGTAAGACGGACCAATTCTGACAGGAAAAGTTCCTGGCTCCCAGTAATTTTTGGTGGTTTATGGAAAAAGTAATTAAGCACACCGATCTCTCGTCCCCCACAACGTAGGGCTAAACAATAAACCCTGTCTGCATCGGCAGGGTTTGGGAGGAGGATGCATTTCATGCCCGCTTCTTTGTCTTTACAGTTTCTACAGCTATGTCGCGTTGCAGGGTCTGTTAAGCGTGTTTGCCAGACTGGTTCCTGCAAAAATTGGAAATCGCCGTGCTTTAGAACCGTAACAGATTGCTTCCATTCGTTGAAAGGGACAAAGGCAGATCCTTCGGCTTCCAGCAGATCAAATCCCGAACGCATGGCAGCCATGATTACAGCCTCTTCGTTATGGGCTGCCAACAAATATCCGCTGAGAGAAAAACTGGCATTTATATTTTTATTGGTGTTTTCAATTTCTTCATTCGTGCTTTGCCTCTGTTTTTGTATACGCAAAAGAAACATTCCGATAACAAAAACGCCCCCTGCCAACAGGAGGATAAGAGACAAGTCGTTGGAGAAATAAAAAGTAGGCATAAAAATATACTGATATTTTACTTCATTGCAGAAAACGATACCATTTTCTGCATGCGGGATTTTAAAATCGGAGCTTGGTTAAAAGAATTTGGTGGATTTTCCAAGATCCTGTACAGCTTTTGATAATTATAGTCGAGGCTAAGCCATGAGTATGCATCAGGACTGATCAAGTGGTAAAAAGGCGGTCATCATCCCGACTAAAGCATCAACCCCCGAAGAATTACCCCAGCTGATCAACCCGGGGATTACCTCATCAAGGTGATATTTTCCAGTGGCAAGGTGGTCAACCGCCTGGATCAGACGTTCGTCAGCCGATCCCAAAGCCGCACATTCTATAAGATTCGCACTTAGGGTAGTTGTATGCTTATAGGCTGCCTCAACTATTTCTTTGTTAAAGGTTGCCAGATTTTTTATTTGATGGAAAATGGTACTCCAGCGATTAATACTGAGGAGCAGTCCGATAACGAAATCATCGCCCGAAGGGGTTAGGCCACCTCCCAACCCAAGAAATGATTGGATAGTTTGGGATAGGGGTAGCAGATTACCCACTGCAATTTGATTTCTTATTTCTTCAATTTTCGCATTGAAGCCTTGATATTGAGTGTTTCCCTTTGCATTTTCTGGAGAAAAACCAACCATTGCTGGGAGCATCTCGCTGAGCCCTTCCCCTTTTTTAGATTGATAAATATCTAAAGCCAAGCCACGAATTAGGCCTAAACGATCTTCAGGGTTTATAGATGATTCTGTTGGTTTGGATGGCTTCCATACTTTTGAATTCGATGTTGAAATACTTATTTTAGAATCTGGAAATAGTATCGCCTCTCGGAAAAATGTAACTTTTCCACCTCTAGATAAGCGTGTAAAATGGCGAAAATCCCCGGACAGATTAGCGGTCAATGGCCCCCGATAGTCTTCGAAGGATAAGAAAACCATTTTATTGTTTTCAAATTTTATAAAAATCCCCTTCGAGGTAATACCAAGTATTTCAGCGATTTTCTCAACTGAAAGTATATCCATTGCTCTATTCCCGATAGAATGGATACTCAATTCAGTTTTTTCAATGTTTTTCATCAATAAATTATAGTGTACTTAGTTTTTTTAATTGGATTGGAAAGAAAAAACCCTACTCCAAAAAGGTATGGAGCGGGGTTGGTGTACCCCCACTGCGACTCGAACGCAGGCTTCTACCTCCGGAGGGTAGCGCTCTATCCACTGAGCTATGGGGGCAATGCGAAGGCGATTTTACCACGAAAAGACTCTTCTCTTATTGATCTTGAGAGGGTTGAGAACATGGTTTAAGCTTCAGCTTTTTCCCGTAGAGTTTTCAACTCAGCACGATATTTTTTGATGATCTCCACATTCTCTTTTTCATTGCCCAGAGTGTGGTATTGATGTTTCTTGTGAGCCAGCTCTCCACATATTTGATAGAAGCGCTGTGTTGCAGGATAGCGGCCATTGAAGAATGCCTGAAAACGAGCTGAAGTTTGTTTCCAGGTGGAAGTGGCAGTGTGATATTGTGTGGCGGTTATTAATCCCAGCGAAACCTCTTCTTTAAGATGGATCATAAGCAGTTTGCGCTCACTGGCGACCGCCCAAAGAATGAACAGGAACATGAAGAACCAACCTGTCCAGTCCATGAAGGTGCCAATTGCAAGTCCAGACGTGCCGGTCAGAAAAGAAGCCATTGTATTATGAAAAGCATGCGTGAACATGGCAATACTGATCCCGATCAGAGGCGCAAGATATCTGATACAACCAGAGCGCTGCAGCCGAGTGATGGCCAGGCCAATTCCTGTGAAGGCGGTGTAAAAAGGATGCTGCCAGCCGACGAGGATCACACGCACGAAAACGAGGAACCAGAGTCCTTCCCAGCCGCTTTCGAGGTAGCCCAGGTTATAAATATAGTGAGTGTTTTCAGTAGCAGCGAACCCCAGGGCGGCGATGCCCGCATAGACGATCCCGTCCAGAATGGAGTCAAATTCTTTGCGAAAGACGAGGAAAACGATCAGCACTGCGAGGCCTTTGAGCGCCTCCTCGACAATGGGTGCAATAATGGATCCCGTCGTCAGATCGGAAGCGGTTTCTGACCCTGTGAAAATATAAACGCCCATCCCCAACACAGTATTGATGATAAAGGCTCCGCCCGCAGCGATCGCGACCCCCCAAAAAAAGACCGCTACAAGGAGAATTTTGGGTTCTCTCTCATAGCGGTCTGTCCAATAGAGGATATAGGCGAAAAAAAACATGGGCACAAAGCCGAAAAACAAGGATGTTAGAAAGGGCACAAGACCTCCAATGGTCTTTTCGCTGTGAGTTTTGCAGTTTCCTACCTTATTTTACCCCCAAATATAGAAAGATCGCATTGGTTCTCCTTGTTGTGCCTTTATTAGAGACCATATCATTCTGAGCGGAACCCCTTACTCAGAAAAGATCAACTTTGTTCGTTCAACGCGTACATCCTCGACAGGAATGCCCAATTCTGCGAGAACCTCGTCTGGGCGGCCGGTCGCGCCTTCGCGGGCAGAGAGGTGCATAAAAAGACGGATAGCGTTATCTTCTTTGCCAGGTGGTAATTTTACTAATTTCAAAATTAAAGGACGCAGATCGTAGGTTGGAGGAGCGCTGGTGAAGTGTTTGCGTTTTTTGTGTTTAACGCGCTTGGGTCTCAGAATGGATTCTGCCTCCATAAGGGTGGCAAGTTTCTCGTTTATGAGCGAAGCGGGATTTTCATCCAATAAAGTCACTTCGTATTCAGACGATACTATTTGGGTTTGGAGGGCAGGGCTGCCCAATTCCACTTCCTGCACATCAAGTATCGCAATTCCCTCAGGAACAGCAGATTGTAGTTTTTCTCCTATGTCTGAAGTCTGAATTCTATTCTCTTCAATCCAAATGTCCACAACCTCGGCGCGGCTAGAAAACCCCAGCGCCAAAGCGGATGCAAGCTGTATTTTGGGCTGAGGGTGAAATCCCTGGCTATAAACAAGGGGCAGTCCGGCACGACGGATACTCCGCTGCCAGATATGGTGCAGGTCGAGATGACCGATAAAACGCAACGGGCCTTCTTTGGAGAAGGAAATCCTTAATCTTTTATTGATGGGTTGTTGATCGTTCTTCATATTTAGTTGATCGTGATCAATTCATCAGGTTGCATGGCTGTTTTTGGTTTTCTGCTTTTCACTTCTGGGCACATCCAGATATCGCCGGGATTTTCACGGCGCAGATCCTTGAAGATCGGCAGAATGCCACAGGCAAAGCATTGTTCTCGGCAATCAACCCGAATTAGACCTTCGAGCGATTGACGGTAATCCTCGAAGATGAATTTTTTATGCACAGCCGTAGAAATATGCTCCCAGGGGAAGATTTCATCTACACGCCGTTGGCGATGCGTGTAAAATGTGGGGTCAAGGTTATGTTCTGCAAAGGCATCCATCCAAATATCATAGCGGCGCTGGTCGCCCCAGGCGTCGAATTTTGCACCATTTTTCCAGGCAGTATAAATCACATCGGCGAGGCGGCGGTCTCCACGCGAAAGAAAAGCTTCGATTATCGTATCTTCGGGGTCAGTCCACGCGAGTTTGATGCCACGCCCAAGTTCTTTTTTGAGCAAATTCTGCTTAGTGTTTATTTGCTCAAAATTATCCACTGAAACCCACTGGAAGGAGGTCTGCGGCTTCGGCACGAAGGTCCCCACGCCGAGATTGAGCTTTGCCTTTCCTCCGATCGCCTTGCGCCCCTCAGCCAGAACTTTATTGCTCAGATCGATAATTGCCTGCACGTCTTCGAGAGTTTCAGAGGGATGCCCGATCATGAAATAGAGTTTGATCGTCGTCCAACCACGGCTGTAAATCTCGCGGGCAGTATCAAGTAATTGTTCATCGGTGATGAATTTGTTGATGATCTTCCGCATCCGTTCTGTGGCGGCTTCGGGAGCGAGGGTAAATCCCGCAGTGCGATGTTTTTTCAGCCCCTCCATCAGGTCGACGGAAACTGATTCGACCCGCAGCGAGGGCAGCGAGATGCTCATTTTTTCATCGGGAAAACGTTCGCTTACGGCTTCGACCAATTCGGCGATGCCAGTGTAATCGGAGGAGGAAAGGGAGAGGAAGGAGACCTCTTCAAAACCGGTGGAAGCAATCGCTTTTTCTGCGGCATCCAGCACCTCTTCAACGCTTCGTTCGCGGACTGGACGCGTGGTGAACCCCGCATGGCAGAATCTGCACCCGCGCGTGCATCCGCGCATCACCTCGACAGTTGCGCGGTTATGGACGATTTTTATATTCGGGACGATGAAATCCGTTGGCGGAGGTGGCAGTTTGGCAACGATGCGTTTCAAAACTCTCGCTGGAGCTTCTTCGACAAGGGGGATGGTTTCGGCGATGGTGCCATCATCCATATAGTTGACTTTATAAAGCGAGGGGACATAGACGCCGGGGATTTGGGCGAGGGCTTTTAGGAGGCTTTCCCGTTTTACCGTTTTACCGTTATGCTGTTGGGACGAGTCAACGGGAAAACGGGAATACGCCTGAACGGTGTCCACAATATCGTGAATGACCTCCTCCCCTTCGCCGACAACATAAGCGTCGATAAAGGCGTGCATCGGCTCGGGATTTGTGCAGGTATGTCCGCCGGCGATGATGAGGGGATGCTCGGGACCGCGAGCTGCGCTTTTAACCGGAATCCCGGCCAGGTCAAGGGCGTTCAGGGTGTTGGTGTAGAGAGTCTCGTAGGGGATGCTGATCCCGATGATATCGAAATCGATCAGCGGATGTTTTGATTCCAGCGCATAGAGGGGTATCTCGTTGGCACGCATGATTTCTTCAAAATCAAGCCAGGGAAGATAAGCACGCTCGGCCAGGGCATCATCACGTTGGTTGATCTGGTCGTAAAGAATTTTAAGACCCACGTTGGAGACGCCGAGATCGTAAATGTCCGGGAAGAGAAAAGCGACTTTGGTCTGAATTGAGTCCCAATCTTTATGGACTGCATTGAACTCACCGCCCACATAGCGACCGGGCTTTTGTACCGTTAAGAGTACCCGCTCGAGGCGGGCTTCAATTTGTTGAGGGGTTAACATGCGCGAAATTATAACAGACAAGGATTGTCCACAATAGATAGCCTACGTGGGGGGGCTAAAGTAGTAAGTGTTTATGAGATACAAAAGAGATTATGAATTGTCCAAACTGCGGAGAAAGAATCCTCCAACACAAGATAGAGTTCACGAATGCGAAAAGCCAACGTTTAAGTGCCAGCATTGCGAAAAAAGATATACCCGAGAGCCTAAATCTCGCGTCTATTCAGAAAGTCTTCGCAAAAAAGCCATCCTATTGTATGTTGATGGTCTTATTTTTTTGACGTATCGGTCGCATACCGTCAGTTTATCATCAGAGCGTTATCAATTGGGATAATGCTTATGCAGAAGAACTTCCAGAGGCTTCTGTTCCCGATGAAACAGAATCTACATAATTCTCTTCATATAAAGGAGCTAATACCGAGTTACGATATTAGCTGGCATGTTTAGCAAGAAAATCACGTTGTTTTTCTCGATGTGAGAAAGCTCTCAGGAAAGCGGTCAAGATTTTTGCCTTTTCTTTCAATAAACGACAACTGTACAAACAACAATATCCGAAATATCCAACTCATCTAATTGGTTTTGTATACTCACCAAATTAGGCACTCTCGGTCGCAGACATGTCTCAGTCTTCCTTCCTTGGTTCTCTATTAGGCACCGATAGGTCGCAGTGGGTCGCAAAATAACATAAAGTTGTGACTATTGGGTGATAATAAAATATTACTCTCGCCGATATACTTAGCATAGAAAAAAATACTAAGGAGAACGAAATGAAGAAACTACAAATGGGTAGATAGAAAAAGGGCTACATTGCTTTTAGAATGTCGGTAAATTTGCAAAGGAGAATTATTATGAAGAAAAACCCAATCATGCTTTTTATTTTTTTAGCTTTTGCTTTGACAGCTTGTAACGCCGTTCCGGTTGCTCCGCCGACAGCCCCTCCGCCGGTTATTGTCACTGTAATTGTGCCCGTGGAAGTTACACAACCTGCGCCTCCACCATTGGCAACTGCTATTCCGACAGAACCCCCTCTTCCGACTTCTACACAAGTACAGGAAGAGCCAACGGTTGAACCGACAGAAATCCCTCCCAGTGTTGCTCCACAATCTAATGTTGGTGGGCTTGTGTTTACCGATATCACCCGTTTATCTGATACTTTGTCGTTGAACTGTTTGCCAACCGAGATCACTTTTAATGTGACCGCGATAGATCCATATATAGTTGAAGCTAATTTGTATATTCGTATGCAAGAATATCCTTCTGGTTCAGTCACTGGATGGAAGAATGCCGCTGTGATGGAGAGGGATGGCAATAATTACAGTTACGTTTTGAAAGCAGTTGATATTAACCCTGATTGGCGCTATGAGAAAGGTTGGCTTGATTACCAGTTTGTTGCCGTCAATAAATATCATGATGTGATTGGACGTAGTGAAAAGATTACCAAAGAGATCGTCTTCACTCGCAACTGTTCCTAGGTGTAAGATATTTTCATCAAAAAAGGACGAGAGTTTTTTGCTCTCGTCCTTTTTTGTAAATAGAGTTGGGTTACTGAACTACGGATTCTCTGCTGAATTGTTCACGTCCCAAGATCCATAACGCGCCGAGACCAAATAGGGCAACGATCAGCTTGATCATCCAGCCCGCGAAGGGGACAGACATGATTGTGGCAAGAATAACTACGCCGACAACCAGGGGCCATACTTTGTGGTTGACCAGATCAGGTTGCACTCGGGCCAGGATCAACTTGCCGCCCAGGACGCTGACGATAATCTTGGTTCCATAGGCAACTGTCAGGATGAAGCCAACGATCAGGGTGAAGAGAGCGAGCAAGCCAAGAATGATGATCGTGCCACTCAGTCCACCCAAAGAGAGGAAGCCGAGGATGACTGCACCCATAACCATCGCTGTAAAGATGACCAGCAAGGCAAAGTAGAAGGCTGCATAGGCGACCACACCCCATCCCAGGCTTGGCCAGGTCTGAGTTTGCAGTTTATGCCCTGCACCATGAAGAAAATTCGGGAAAAGCCAGCCGAGTAGAAGACCAATTGCGATCAGGGTGATGATCGTGCGAAGCAAATTCAGTGCCCAAAATCCAACCAGTTGTGCAGGGGTGGGAGGCGTGGGCCGTTCATATTCGTAATTATAGTTGTCAAATTCCGGTTCAACACGCAGGGTTTCTCCAGCAACAACACCGGTGGGGAAAACGATCTCATCAAATGAGGTATAGCTTAAGTCACCACCGATGGAGGCATCTTTGGCAATCGTGATCCCTGAGGTGACAGAGGGAATGCTGATATTCATAGAGGGACCAAAGGACATTGGAGACATCCCTTGATCTTTATTGGATATATCGACATATGCCTTGACGTTTCCGTTTACACCGCCGCTTAATTCAAATGCAGCGGTGCCAGCGATAAGATCACCTTCAGTATCGCCTGCAACGAGAACTTGAGCGCTGCCGACAAGAATATCCCCGCCGACGAGGCTTCCGCTTTTCGCTTCGAGACTTGCACCGCCAAAAAGCAGGTCGTCGCCGATTTTTGCTTCAGGACCAAGTTGAATGGCGGCAGCACCGGAGCGAATATCGTCTCCTACGGTACCATTGATCGTAACGCTTTGTGCGAATGCAACGAGATCACCTTCAACAGTACCGTTGATGATGACCGTCTGCGCACCAACGTATAGATCGCCTTTGATGACGCCGTCAACGACGAGCGATTCAGCACCGACGTAGAGATCGTCTTCGATAACTTCGTCGGCTTCGATGACAATCCGGTCACCTTCCCGGCCTTCAAAGGCTGAGGCGGTGGGAACAATGGCAAGCGCGACCAGCATAAAGATGGCAAATGCGCTAAATAACTTTGTTTTGTGGGACATGAGTTTCTCCTAATTCTTAAAAAATATGGTTGCGTAAAGGTATACGCAGAAATTTAACGGAGGTTGCACTACAAAATAATGTAGGTAATCCTTAACCGCGTGTGAGGAGATTTATCTCAGATTTTTCCGAATGCGCAGATGAACGCTTTTCAATATTGACGCGATAGAGTATCCAGGTATTCATTCCCCACACAATGATTGAAAGGAGGACATAAAGATTTTCATGCGGATGTTCGAGGATATTTGCAGTAAGTCCAAGCCCAATTGCAAAAAATGAAATAAGGATAAAAATCAGGATGGTTTTTATAGGGGAGAATCCCTGGTGAATAAGCGTGATCAGGCCAAGGAATATTGGAATCAACAGAAGGAGTTGATCGTATGGCCAAAGATAGGGGGCAGATAGCAGGCTGACGATAAGAATCTGGCCATACTCCAGGGACAGAGAGGCATCTTTCCATTTGAATAATAACCAGATATTTATTGCCAGAAAAGTAAGTATCCCTATAAGACCGAATATGATTGTACAGGATGTGTCAAAATCACACGACAGGCCAGAAATTCCCCAGATAGTAGGAGAAAAGCCAAAAGTATTTGATATTTTATTGCTACCAATTGCCAGATATTTTGAGATCCATAAAGGATCTTTGATGAGACCAATAATTAAAAGAAGAAGGGATGCTGAGATAATTCCGCTAATAGCCTTAAATTGTTTTTTGTTGAGTAACCAAAGTGTTGTCAGTGCCAGAAGAGGGAGACCAATACTGGGTTTGAGCGTGAAAAATGCGATAAAGAATCCACCCCAAAACCATTTCCTCTGTTGCCAAAAATAAATTGCAAGGCTGGCAAATAACAGGAGTACCGCGCTGAGTTGGCCAAGAAACAGGGTGATGAGCGTTGGAGGAAATAGAGGGCTGAACAGGAGAAAGGGGATGGCTAAGTAAATTATTTGCGGATGTGTTTTTCCGAAGCGAAGAATGATGCTAATGGAAATAATTATCAGGCAGGCTGATAGAAATACCCACATAGTGAAAGCCTGATGTAGATTTAAAAGGCCTAATGGAGCCAGAAATACGGCGAGAGGAAGGGGATATAGAAATTCTGGCTCCGGAATATTTTCTGAGCCAAATTGGATCCTTGCGTTAATCCAATCGGAAGCATTATACGGATCTATGTCTACCCAATTGGAGTAGCCAGCGAGCCAGAAGACAAGGAAATCGTTGTTGATGTAATCTGCTTTAGTAGCAATACTCTGCGCCGCAATGAATAAACTGATTATTATCAGGATGACAAGAATGCCGCCCCATATTTTTTTTGTCATATTATTTCTTTATTCACCAATAATCTTGACCAATACCCGTTTTTTGCGACGACCATCGAATTCGCCGTAGAAGATCTGCTCCCAGGTTCCGAAATCGAGTTTTCCGTTGGTGATGGCGATGGTGACTTCGCGACCCATGATCTGGCGCTTCATATGCGCATCGGCGTTATCTTCGCCTGTGTCATTATGACGATATTGATCTATGGGCGCATGGGGAGCAAGCTTTTCGAGCCACATTTCGTAATCCTGATGCAACCCATGCTCATGGTCGTTGATGAAGACGGATGCGGTGATATGCATGGCGTTTACCAGCCGAAACCAAATACGACTTTCAGTTGTCCCCAAAGCTTGTGGCTCTCCTATCATTTCCAAGAGTTAGTCTCCTAACGCAAAATCTAGCGTAATTTGTTCATAAGAAAAGATTTGTCGTCGCTCCCTGATAATACTATCAGGGAGCTTTTATTATTCACCGATTATTTTTATAAGGACACGTTTTCTGCGGCGACCGTCAAACTCGCCGTAGAAGATTTGCTCCCATGTACCAAAGTCAAGTTTTCCGTTAGTGACAGCAACAACAACTTCACGCCCCATAATCTGCCTTTTCATATGCGCGTCCGCGTTATCCTCACCCGTATCATTATGTCTATATTGATCAATGGGGGCATGGGGAGCAAGTTTTTCAAGCCATTCTTCATAATCCTGATGAAGGCCATATTCATGGTCATTGATAAAGACAGAGGCTGTTATATGCATCGCTGAAACCAGGGCTAGGCCCTCTTTCACTCCACTCTCTTGGAGAGCTTCGTTAACTTGTGGTGTGATATTAATGAATTCTCGGCGGGTAGGGGTGTGGAACCAGAGTTCTTTGCGATAGGATTTCATAATGTCCTCTCTTTGATAATCAAGTAAAAACTGCTTGTAGAATACTATGGAGCTATATGGAATGCAAGTGTTTTGTGCAGATATACTTTTCGAGTACAATCTTGCCTTATGATGATTATCACAGAATTCAAACAACGCAAATATGAACGATCACAAAGAAGGTTCCTATATCTCTTGCTTTTAGGCAGTGGAATGTCTATGTTTTTGCCACTCGTTTGGACAAATTACAATCTGCAAATAAGTTTAGGAGAAACTCTGTCTCAAACAGCTTTAGCATATCAAATTGTCTTGCTATTCTTTTTGATTGTGGCTGGCTTTATAACCGCTTGTTGTATAGATGCTGCTATTCGCAATCGAGTAGTGTTTTTTTCAGCACCTCAGCCCGGACATTGGAGAGAGCGTATTTTGTATTGGTGGGGATATGAATTAGTTGCTCAAGATGACACACAATCATTGGAAAAACTGGACAGTTTAACCGATGATATCATTCTAATTGAAGATAAACCCTTGAGACCACGAAGGAGAGGGCGTAAACCAGCCTTTCCTCTGGAACGTTGGTTACCAATTGCTGCTCAATGGGAAAGCCGAGACTCTATTCGTGATGCCTTTACTTTGGCAGAATTAATTGCTGAACATCTTGGGATAAACGCTGATGGTTCCCCGGTTGTTTCTGAACAGGCTTATTACACTACTTGGCGAGACCGCGCACTAGAAGAATTAGAAAGAAGAGCAAAAAAGAAAAAGAAGCCAAAATACAGATGAAATAATCTTATATGAATTCTTGTAATCAATTCATAAACTAACCCATAAACTTAGTTGTCTCTCACTTGATAAAAGAGTCGTTATCGCGGCTCTTTTTATTTTTAAATTCAACGAGGTGAAGTACATGGCGAAAGTTATTGTTTATTTACGAGATCATGAAGTATTGGCACTGAATGATTTGGCTGAACGCGAGTACCGCGTTCCAAAAGCGCAAGCAGCCCTCATTATCCGAAAAGAATTGGAACGGCTCCAACTTGTTCCTTGTGAAGAATTTGCAACCGAGGTGGGTTCACAAGATGTGTCAAAATCCAATGATTAGCACCCTATTACCTACTCTTGTTGCTATAGGCATGTTTTTTGGCCCATTAGTGTTTGGTGGTGTTCTTTATTTATTGATTTTCAAGAAATCAAAATAGTCGAGGAAGGATAAATGTCTACAAAAATCATCTGTATTGCCAACCAGAAAGGTGGGGTTGGTAAAACCACCACAGCTGTTTCTCTTGCTCATGGACTTGCTATACGCGGTAAGCAGGTCTTACTTGTAGACCTGGACCCACAGGGACAGTCCGCTACAGCTTTGGGGCGCAATCCTGAATCAGGTGTTTTTTACCTGCTCACGATGGGAAACTCCCCACAGGAAAGCAGTTTTGTGCAGTCCTGGGTGCGTTCGTCTGGCAGAGATGGGTTATATCTTTATCCAGGTGACCAACAGACGATGGCAGCCCAAACCGTGCTTAATGCCCAGAACCAGCCAGTCTCTTCGATCCGGACTGCGCTCAAACCTTTTTTCAAAGAAGGGTTGCATTATATTATTTTCGATACCGCACCCAGCGTGGGAGGTATTCAGGAGCGGGCTGTTTGGGCATCTGATCTCGTAATCGTTCCTACCGCAACCGAGTTTCTTTCTGCGGAAGGTGTGGGAAAAGTTGCCTATATGATGAATATCTTGCAACAAAAGAAGGGTTGGAAAGGAGCACTTTTAGGCATCCTGCCAACCTTCTATGATGCCCAAACCAGAGAAAGCAAGATCACGAATACAGCACTAAAAGAACGTTTCGGAGAGAGTGTCTTGGATCCCATTCACCGAGCCACTATTCTGAGAGAATGTGCTGCTTCAGGGAAAACGATCTTTGAATATGATGAGAAATGTCGCTCCGCAGAGGAGTATATGAGCCTAACGAAGCAGGTTCTGAAATTCTAGGAGGGAATATGAGTGATCGAAGAAATCCCTTTGGGGATATGCCTGCAAGTGAAAGCTCATCCGCTGCACCACCTGATATTTATGAATCCCTGCCTATGGCTGCCCCACGTCGGCGCAAACGGGATTGGGAGCGAAATCATCAGAGTGAGAAGGTGGTCTATCGTGGTGTTGATCCACAAGCAGCTTTGCAAGTACGTCAGCTTGCAGAAGAACTGCATGTGCCTATAGGTGAAGTCGCTCGTGCGTTGCTGGAGTATGGACTGGATGCTTATAGTCGCGGCAAACTTATTCTTGCCCCACGTCCTAACCCCGAACGCTTGCGGATGACGCTTTTTCCTAAGAGAACTGCATCCAAACGAAAGATAGGAAAGGCAGGTCGAAAAAAGCTGCCCAAAGAAGCATCCTGGCGGGTGGTCACGACTTGGCGAAATTTCTCTGCTGAACTCAAGGATGAGATCGGTGTACTGGCATCTGAGAAGGGCTTGGATATTCCAGTGGGAGAGCTCATCTCTGCATTTTTACAATATGCACTCAAAGCGTATAGCAGTGGCGAGTTGGTACTCCAGCCTGTTGAAAAAACGACGAATTACAGTTTAGTGCTGGATGGAGATTTTTGATGCCTGGACAAATTCTTGAAAAACTTTTTACAAAAATAGCGAGCGTAGACGGCAATGACAACGTGTCGCCTACGTCTTGTCTACGCTCCGTCTACATACCCGCCTACGTTGCCGTCTACGCCGAAGCCACAGGAAGCCCAAAACCGAGCGGAACAGACAGTTGCCTTCTGCTTGCACAGGTGGGCTAAGGAAGGCTTTTTTATGGATATTCAAAAAGCCTGGAAAATTGTCTTGGGACAACTGCAAATGGAGATGCCGCGTGCCTCTTTCGATACCTGGGTGCGAGACACGAAAGCTTTGGAGTTTAGTCATGGTGCTTTGACCATTGGTGTTCGCAACGCCTATGCTCGTGATTGGTTGGAAAGTCGCCTAACCAGCACGGTCTCCCGCCTCCTGATCGGGGTGATGAATCAGTCTGTACAGGTTGAGTTTGTGGTCTCAGAAAGTGAAGCATCGCAAGATGATGATGTCGAAGACGAGCTTGACAAAAAAGAGATTGCAGTCTCAAGCGAAGAAATTGCGTCTCTGTATTACCAGGTGGTACGTCCAGATAGAGCTGTTTATCTGCCTGGGTACTTCCGTAAACATCTCAGCCAGTTAGGCCCAGATTTAGGTTGGATGTATGTGGGCTTTAGGCAGGCTGCCTATTCAGAAGGTGGACGTGGTGGTCAAAAGACTGCTCGCTTATCAGGAAAACAGATTGCCACACTTTGTGGCATTAGTGAGCGTACTTTTTGGAATCGAGTTGAACGAGAGAAAACCTGGGAGAAGTTATCTGGCTTGGTGACTTCAAAGACGACTGAGCCTGAGTGGGCAGAGGGCGCACAGCCTCGTCGCCTACCAAGAAAATACACTGTTGCAATTACGCTGCCTTTGACCGGTTCTGATTCCTTTTCACTGGCACAGTGGTTGCAATCTGGTGTTGAGACTTTTAACGGCCCCGCCGGCGTTTTGGCTGCTTCTTGCGAAACACCTCTAAGTGAACTATTTGCACCTCAACAAGAAAATAGCTCACCTGGCAAACCAATGGATGTGGCTGAGATCGTGCGGTATTTATTCTCAGGGGAGTTACCCGCTTCGCAACTAGAGGCTTTTGCTGAAAGACTACGCATGCATCTCATGCCGCAAAACGACCAAATCGTAATTTCTCTTTTCTTTTTGGAGCATATCCTGCCCCATTTGGGTGCAGGTCCAGCCTGGATGTATATTCTCTTACGAGATCGTTGCTATGAGGGGCAAGATGAGCAACGAGATATTTGCACAGTGCAGGGTGGCTATGCTGAAATTGCCCATTGGCTGGGTATTTCCCGCCCCATGACGATCTATGAATGGATGAATGGACGTTTCGGCAAAAAAGCCAAAGAGCCGGGAAAGTTGCGCCATCCTGTAACTCTTGCTTACCTAAAAAATCTGGATGAAGGGCGTGCAGAAAATTTCAACCACAGTCCGCGTACTTTCCGTGTTTTATTGAATGATATTCCGCCTGAGATCGTGCAAGCTGCGCTCGAATGTGAGGAAGAAGCTTACGCGGATTGCAGTATCGTCTTTACGCGATTTGCATATGATCTTTACGCGATTTGCAGTATGGGCTTTACGCGATTTGCAGACGATCTTTACGCGACTTGCAGAGTCTTTAAACCCCTTAACTCTTTAAAGAACCCCTTAACTCCTTTAAAAACCTCCCCCCTAATCCCCCCACAAGAAAAAAAGAAATATCGCCACAAAGAAAAAACGGGGGTGGGGTCTATGTCTTATTGGGATTTAAACCATCTGCTGGCAATTAATGTCGCTAGCCCCCAAAAGCGCAACACCTTGCGCAGAGCAGGTGCAACCGGCGAGACTTTTGCTGCATGGCTACTTTATGCCTATACCCCGGCTGGGGCGGGCTTGCATGACGCAAGCGGGGTTTCCAATGCGATTGCGCGCACGCTGGAATCGCCGCGAGGTGGTCCAGGGTGGCCAGCAAATGCTCTGGCAAAACTTTCCCCCTATAAACTCAAAGCTATGCTTGAAAAAGATTTAGAAGGGAAAGCTGTGGATGATGAAATTTATCTGGCTGCCTTCAGCTCATTGGAAGACCAAGCCAAAGAGGAATTATTGAAACGTCTTTTTGGCGAGTGAGATTTCAAAAAAGGAATTGAATCATGCGAAAAATTATTCTTTTACGCTCAGCTTTCTCTCAAGCTTGGGGGGTGATGTTCCGTCGCAGACTTGGTGAAAAAATATTTGTTTTTATCTACCCTACAAAAACGCGCCGGCTTTTTCAGACCTTTTTTTGTCCGTCTTTGCGTATTGTGGCTTTGGCAAGGGGGGATGAGCAAGATGTTGAAATTGTCTTTAAAAAGGTAATCTCTTCTTGGTGTTTTGTGTCCTTGCCCCCGGCAGATTTGATCGTGGAGATGGCTCCGGATATGCAAATGGATGAAAAGTTGATAGCAGACATTATCTCCGCAGTGGGAGAGCATAAAAACTCAGCGGTGGGCGGAATTGATGCAAATACGGGGATCAAGGATTTAATCTTTGCCCTTTTTGCTGCCTCAGTAGCCGATCTCAGGCGGGTTCGCTCTGTGTGTGGGATTAGTGGCTATGGGCGTGTAGATCCGGAAATTATAAGAAACCACTTTTCGCCCTGGGAGCGTGGCAAGATATTGGCTTCCGCAGGTTTTATTCTGGATTGCCGTATCGAAGCGCAAATCAGCATCCCAGATGGGGCGGTTAGTTTATCCAGACAAATGTTTGATGTGGAGAATGCTTTCCAGGATGAACTCTTCGCAGCAGCTTTGGCTGGCGTTCCTTGGGAAAAAGAATTTTCAAAAGCTTGTATTCGTTGTGGAAAAAATGCTTCCTGGCGTTTTGTTTTGCCTAGTGAGAATCTCTCTCCTGAACTTGCCTGGCGCTTAAAGCGTCCTGAAAATGCAGTTCCGCTTTGTAGAGACTGCACTCGGAAACTTCATTTTGCCAAAAATGAGCAGGTGCGCCGCCAACTCCTTTGGGGATTATGGGGTCCACGCTTTGAAGCATTGGAAAGTTGGTTCTTGGCTGTGCGTGGTGAGGGTGTTTATCGTCTACCCCACAATTGGGACAAAGCTGAACATCCCTTATGGCCAGAAGAGTTCGGTGGCAAAAACTGGGCTTCTGGAAGCGGCAATGTGATGAATTGCGTGCCTCGCGAACCAAAAGAAATCCGCCGGACGCAAGCGCAAAAGAGAGTTTTAGCTGAACTTTTGGGGAGCACGCCACGACTACCCTGAACCATTAGCTGGTATTTTCTTGAAAAACGGAGGTGTGTTTTATGACAGGTTTGGCTTTTTTAGGTGCGCTCAGTGTAGCGGCCTTTGTATTTGAAATTATTTCGACTTTCCAATATGGGGTTTTTCGCCATAGTCGTTTGGATGGCGCCTTTCAGGATGCAAATAAAATCCCACAACGACGATCAACTTGGGATGCGATTCTGATTGCCATTCTCCCCAAACGTTTTGACCCGGAACATGCAAAGAATATGCTGGATGTGGTGGGACTAATCCGCAGAGCGGGCTATCCCTATGATACGCCAGGGGAATTCTATGCCGCCGCTATTCGTGAGTTCAGCAAGTATTTGCTGGTTGGCGGTTTGATGGCAGGCGCACTCGCGATGAACGGGATGTTGGTTGCCGCCCCTCTTTTTGCCGCTTTTTATATCTATCTGGGCTTACGTCGCCCCTATACGCGTTTGGAGAAAATGGCAAAAGCACGCGCAGAAACCATGCGCAATAATATGTTAATTGCGCTATCTGTGCTTGAATCGCTTTTATCGTCTGGTGTTGGGGTACAGGATGCCTTGCGCAGAACGGCATCGGTAGGCGGCACATTCAGTAATCTGCTGGGACTATTGGTAGCACAGATAGAGATCAAAGATATTGAAGAGGCTGTAGAAGTTGTTCAAGCACACCTGCCCGATCCATCTGATGTGGATGCGACACTTTTTCTGACCGATATTCTGGATTTCTTCCAGCGCAGCCGTCCTATCCTCACAAGCGTAACTGCTTTGCGAGAGTCAGTTCATCGCACGGTATTGGAGATCACCGAAACGCGTGCCGCTCTTGTGCGCAGGCGCAGTGGTCTTTTTGGGGTTACCGCTGTGGTGGGCTTGGTGCTATCCATGGTGATGCCTTTTCTCGGTAGTGTTTTTTAAAAGATATGAGTAATCTGATGGTGAAAAAAGACTTCCCGCAGGAAGTCTTTTTTTGTGCATGTGCATAGATACCCACCTGCTCTTTATGTTTATATAGCGGTTGAACAACCATTCATTGAATCAAGGAGAAAAGGATGTTTAAAGAAATAAAGAAGTTTTTAAGTGATGAAAGCGGGCAGGATTTTGGCGAATATGCCTTAATCTTTGGTGCGATCGGTGTGATCGCAATGGCAGTTATTCCGCAGTTTCGAGAAGCGGTGATCAACGCCTTCCAGACCGGGATAAATGCTCTCAATATGGCTGCAGGTGGATAAGGAAATTTGGATGAGAAAGAATGCTGAGCGCGGACAGGCTCTTCGGTGTTACTCAGAGCACCGCCTTCGACATTGCTCACCCGTACCTGCGGCACGAGCACAGGCAGGACAGGCTATGCCGGAATTTGCCCTAATGATCCCGATTATGACCTTGCTGATTTTCGGATTGGTCTTTGCTGGCTTTTATGCTTTTCGGGCAACAGCGGCAGATTGGGGCGTCTTCATTACCGGAGTTGCCGAAGGTTCTTATAACACCCCAGCCACCAGCATCGCCAGAGGCACAATCCTCTGGCCCGATATTCAAGAAGCAGTTGCTACCAGCCAAGATGCGCCTCGCAGAGTTCGTTCGACGATTTCCATAGAAAAGACCACGCCCTGGGCTTTTGGGATCACTTTGATAGAAGCCCAAAAAGGAGAGTCCGTTTTCAGACTTTGGCGTTTCTATCCCGGTCCGCCCCCGCCAGGAGGCTTTGAGTAATGCGAGCGAAGGCTAGAAGATCGGAGAAGGGGCAGGCGATGGCAGAAACGGCTATGTTTTCTGTATTGCTGGTGCTGATGGCCTTTGGCTTTTTGTCGCTAATTCCTATTCACCGGGCACGCACCGCAGCAACCGCATCTGCTTATGGTTGCGCCCAATTTTTGAGCCAATCTCCCGATGCAGTTCGGGCTGCACAAAATGCTTATCAAATTGCAAATACCACCCTGAACTCCGAATGGAGTGGCACTTTTGGTGTGCAGTATAGGGTAAGCGTAGAACCGCCGCGCGCACCAGGCGACCCCGGAGCTTGTACTGTCTCCTGGCAAATCCCGGAATTATTCAGGCTTGGATTTGGGAATGGCTCTTCCCAAGAAAGATTTATCTCTCGTTCAGAAACTTGGAAAGCAAAATGGCGTTGAGAAAAAATAATCCCAGTGAACGTGGACAGACCATTGCACTCTATGCCATTATCCTGCCCCTGATGGCTGTTTTTTTGATGGGTTTGCTTGATTATATGACCACCAGTGTGCGTGTGATGGATGCCGTTGCCATTGGTGATCTGGCTGCTCATGCTGGCGCACAGGAAATTGAAGTGCTGCCAAATGGTGTCATCCGCTCAACTGCCGAAGGGAATGCGGTTGCAGCTACTTATTTTCGTAATCAGGCCCCCTCATATTTACAGATGAACTTTGTGCGGTGCGGGCGTTATCAGGGCAGACCAGGCTGTTTGGTGCAGGCTGGGATTGAAACCCCTGGTTTTCTTTTCCCCAAGCACTGGATTGCAGTCAATACCGTAGGCTATCTGGCGCATGGGGTGACACGAGAAGACCAATAATAAAAAAGGAAAATTATGCTGAAGTTCTTTACCTATACAGATTTATCTGGAAAGCGGCGCTTGCGTACCTATGTGATTATCGCTATCGCTTCATTTGCCTTATTGCTTTTGCTCGCTGGCGGAGCAATGCTTTGGCGTATCTCGGAGTTTGATTCTACTGATATTGTAGAGACACCCGTCTTCGCCCCTCTTAGAGAGACCGCTATTCCTGAAACACCACCAACCAACACACCAGAAGTCTGCCCCTCTAATCCTGCTGATTGGGCTTTGTTGGATTTACCTTTGAGCAAGAACTACAAGTCGCTTAACCCGGCCTGTGTCTACACAGAATTGGGGCGGACGGTAGCTTGGGTATTGGCAATTAGTGAAGGCTATAGCCGAGCAGAAGCAACAGAAGTTCTAGGCTTTTCCACTATGCCCATGACTATGCAAACAGGCGAACTGACAATCCTCACAGACAATAAAGGCCCTCTGTCTGTGCAAATGCTTATCAGTCCCCAAGTGCCTGGTTTGGCACAGTGGGCAATTGATGGGGCGGGAAATCCCGCTACAGCGATGGCGTTGCGAGGTTGTTTTCGCACATTTACCTTCGCTGGAAATGAGCAGCAGAATTGGGGAGATGGATATGAAGTAATTTGCGTCGTATCCAAAGATACAGAAGCCTCTTATGGGTTGATGCAATTAGGAGAGCATCTCTTCATTGGCGGAGATGGGCAGATCACAGCCTCGCGCACCTTCCTGCTCTTTGGCTATAAGGGTAAGCGTTGGACTTGGCTTGGTTGGCGTGAAGACGGGGGACGTGTCGATTATGAAGAAATTGGCTTGACCGCTGAATTGGCTACTGCTGATCGTGAAATGAAAAGCTCTATTTTTAGCCTGCCTCTATGGGATAGTGCCTGGTTGGAAGAAAGCTATGGTTTGGCAATGAAGGCTTTGCCAGATAGCTGGAAAGATGCCACAGATACTGCTATCCGCGATGCTATCCTGAATGAAATTAATGCTTATTTTGAATAGGGGAAAAGACTGTCTGGAGACCATCATGAACTCGAAAAAGTTTTTCTTTATTCCGATTATCTTTGCGCTCATATTAAGCCTTATCCAAATAGCACCCGCTCATGCTGATGCAGGGGATTGTTTTTATACGCCACCAGATACTGTAAGCTGCACTACAGGTGGAAGTGGGAATAACGGTGAAAGCGGAGAAGGTGGGAATGGAGGATCGGGTGGTGAGGAAAGAGAACCTTGTACCGAAGTAGCTTTAGCTGATTTCTCGGATGTTTTGATCCCCGCAAGTTATTTTACGACACTGGGTGGTTCAGCCCCTCCTGGTAGCTGCATTCCTGCCAGCGGACTTGTAGATACTTGTTCTGGCAATATTTTTGCTGCCTATACTTCTGGACTTCCAACCGATTGCCCAACAGAATATACCCCGCCGCCAAATCCATGCACAACAGAATTGATCGTAACCTCTGGTGGCGTGATCTGTGGCACTGATTGGGATTGGAATCTTACAGCCAGTGTGAGGTTGCCTGTGATCTCTTTGGATGCCCGTCCCTACCCTGCGACTTTAGTCCGCTGGGAAGACACAGCTCTCCGTCTTGGGGCACTGCCTACTAGTGCTGGAACAGGGCGACTTGATTACGCTGCTTTGGGCGGTGGTAGTCCTGGTAACCCTGCCCCAGGAGATTGGTGTGATATTCGCCTGACCCTGACCTTCCGACCAGCCCAAAGCTCAGCAAGTGTTTCCTTGCCGCATATTGGTGAATTTAATTTACCGCTGGGAGACAATCCCATGCTTTTCTATTGGGACTTACCCTCTCATCCAGAAGCTGGTGGTGGTCCTTTGGCGGGAAGCGTAGGCCTGGATGAATTACCCGCAGATTTTCCTCTTTTTGAAGGCAGAGCCCAAGCGCCTTATCGTCTGTATTGGGAATTGCGTTATTTGGAATGGGATAGTCATTGTGAAGAGGGTGGCAGTGGGGCACTCAACTGCGGACGTGATGAGTATGGCAACTTCACGGGGCATCGCGAATGGGATTGGGAAGGTCGCTCTTCTGGTGGAGAAATTCCCCCATCAGCTGTGCGGGGCTTACCGGCTTCAATGATGGCAGACCTGGATCATAATGGTGCGCCAGATGCTTATTGGGATCGCTCTGTGCAAATCCGCCGTATGGATAATGCCAATCGGGTAGACAATCCGCTTTGGGCGCGGAGCTATTCCTGGGGCAGCATCTTTTATTGGGGCGTGCGAGAAGGGCAAGGGCAAATTGGCTGGCAGGAATAATTTCGCACGAGCCGACTACCCTTTGAAAAAGAGTATATACTTATTATTGAAAGGTCGCTTGGGTGCCCCCCTCACCCAGGTGGCTTTTCATTTTAAGGCATCGGTGAAGGCATGAGCAATGGACAAAAAGCATTCCTGATTGCCTTTATTTTTCTCGTACTGTTTTTCTGTAGCTTTACTTTCTGGAAAGAATTGGAAGCGGATTTTAGTGCAATAGCCTACCTCGAAGGCAAAGGCTATAGATCTGTGAGAATTACTGGTCAACTTGCTGAAGGGCATGGCTGCAAGCCAGATGATGCTTATCGCTTTTCTTTTGACGCGATTCCATCTGATGGTAAAAAAAGAGTGGGTGGTAAGGTCTGTGGCGGTGGCACAGACACTTGGTATGAAGAAAATGTTCTCTGGTAATAAAATTGCGCACGGGCTGACCACCCTTTGAAAAAGACTATATACTGATAATTGAAAGGTCGCTTGGGTGCCCCCTTCACCCAGGCGGCTTTTCGCTTTAATGGTGGTCTTGCATGGGAATATTCAAGAAAATACATCCATCACTCAGGGTACCCCCATAATTATTATCGTATGATGCCCTCTCAGGAGACCGCAACCCAATGCAGAGAAATGCGATATGGCTATTCTTATTCTTATCTTTTAGCACATCAGGTTATCTATCCAAAAACCATGATCAAGGTGTCATGCCCGATTTTCTTGACGAATCCCCGTGTACGGAATTATCAGTAAGTGAAGAAGGCATCATCTGTAAGGTAGGAGAGCCCTTCTGGTATACCCGCCTTTTTCTTCCCTTTCCCCATTTATATGTTGATGAAGAAAGGATTGATTCTATACGGGCTTTTCCGAGTAGCTCTGTGAGTGAGACCATAGAATTTCTGAAAACACCAAGAGAGGAAGATGCTTCCTTCCTTGAGCTGAAACGAGTTCGCCTCACACTTTCCTTCCAACCAATTACCCCAACTTATTTAATGCCCTACATTTCTGATATTTGGCCTTTTTGGGGTGGAAATCGTGTTCCCTATGCGGCAGAGTGGGAGCTTTCTTATTTGCTTCTCGTTGGCGAAGACTGGGAAGAGAGACTGTCTTCAGGAAAAATAACACCAACTGATATTCCTGATCTACAGGACCACCTTGCTGCTGACGCAGATTTCAACAACAATCCTTCTGCCTTTTGGAATTATCAGGTGGAGTTGAGTAAATGAATCTGTTTTTTCTCCTTGCGCTTCTGTCTCTAACTGCTTTTGTGTCCCTATATGATCTTCACCATGCCCGCATTCCAAATTGGGCAACAATCCCACTTCTAATCCTTGGGCTTATTGCCAACAGCCCTCATCCTCTTGGCATCTACATTATCTTACTCAGCTTTTGGATAGCATGGAAACTAGGCTGGATGGGCGCAGGTGATGCAAAATTGTGGATGGGATTGATAGTCTCTCTACCCGCTGCATATCAAATGCTCTGGGCTATTCCCCTTGTTTTCTTCGCTACAGCTGCTTTGCAATTGCTCTGGAGAAAAGTTAGGGGGAAAACCTTGGCAGGTGTCCGTAGTCCAGGCGCGTGGCGAACGCCGGTTTATATGCTCGTTATTTTGGTTCAGGAACTTCACTATGCCTACTGATCTTTTTATGGCTCTCCTTGATAAACGCAACCAGCAGGCGCGTGGAAACCCGATCCTGCCAGCCCTTTTATATATCTTTTGTCCCGCTGCAGCAGGTTGGTGGTTGGCAGGGGCAAATCCTGAGCCTGTCTTTGATGTTGCCTGGCATGCACTGGAAGATTTCAGTCAAGGAAAAACACTCAAGGAAGCCCTCACAGAACATGGAATAGGTGAAGCTGTTCTCGGCGATATTGAAAAATATATTGGTGAAGTGGCCACTTACCGCAGCCACCACCCGATGAGCTCTCCTGAACTCTCGCCTCTTTTCCCTGGTGGGAGATTTGACCCTAGCCACCGACTTGGTTCGCATGTTACGATCAAGAAGATGGGCGGTTGGAATAAGGTCCTGGAATATGCCCGTGTCTGGGCATATCTGATCTATGATTGGCAGGGAGATATGAAAATCTCTCAAGATTCTGATATTCAAATAGAGATGGAATGGTTGGCAATTACTTCACGAGGGGTGCGGAAAGCAGCCTACTTTCCGGCTTGGGTTTGGACAGCAAAGATTGGCAAAGTGGAACGTGATCATATCGGTCTCTTGGTTGAAGATGGACGGGGACATGACCAATTACGTTTCGCTTTGGTACAAGCATCGGATAAAAGGGGAGACAAGACCTGGTCTAATCCCCCGCTGGTTTTTGGTTTGCAACGCGAGAGTGGCGATGCTGAGCTTTTCCAATCAGCTTTTGAGATAGAGAAGTTAATGCAAATGCTCCTGCCTCTGGCAGAAAGAGCAACATCAAAAGTATCTTTCCCTATGCGAGCATTGCGTAATCCTCGTGCTTGTCTGGACTGTGGCTATCAACACCTATGCTACCCGGATAGGACAAAAAAAGGGCGGCAAAAGCCCCTCTTTGGGGATGTTTCTTTAAAAATGCTTCAAAGGTAAAGTCTATGCTTTCTCATAAAAGAATCCATCGCACATTCTCCGTTTTGCTAATAGCGCTTTCAATGGTCTTTCTGATGCTTGCTTCTTCCAGTATCGCTCCCGTATCCGCAGGCGGAGAAGTAAGGATGCAGGCACAGACTGATACGCCTGAAGGTGGAGATGATCCGGACGACGCTGAAGAGCCTCCCGAAGAATCTACATCCGTGGTTACTTCAATTACCCAATCTTTCTTCAATGTTGTCTTTCACGATGATACGATTTCCAAGGCATTGAGCAATCTCTTCAAGAAAACTGCCGAAGCGCAAAAGACAGATTTCCAAAAAGAAGTTGCCCGCTGGTCATCCGCTTTGAACGAATTAGTAAAGCCTGCTGAAAAAGATCAATTCACTACTGTCGCAAAATCAGGGTTGAAGACTGCCGCGGCTTTGGCTCCCGCCCTATTCCTGCTTCGTCTTGCACTCTATCATTGGAGCAAGTTACTCGGAGATGGAAATGACACTCCAATGGTTGTAGTTGGGGATTGGCTAACAGCCGGATTATTAGCCGTCCTTTCTGGTCCTTTTCTTGATCTGATCTCACGCTTAGGCTGGTGGATGTGCAAAGTCGCTGCTGTTGGAGAAACACGTGTCCTCGCATCCAATTTTGTGACCCTGATGTCTGCTCCTTCCTTTCTGAGTATTACCTCAGTCATTCCTGGGCTTGTCTTTTTGCAATCCTTGATCGGGATTGGGATGACCTTCGCCGCTATCTTAGCCATGTCTGGGCTTCTTTTTGCCTTTGTCTCTGCGCAAGCCACTCTCTTTGTTTTGGCTGTTTTGGGTCCTGCCATTTCTGTGGGTGCAGTCATTCCACAAATGCGCTGGTTGCGTTCTCTATGGTTAAAGGCAGTTGTTTTAATTTCCCTTCTGCCACTGATTGCAGGAGCGATTTTTAAGGCAGCCGTCTCTGTGGCTGGAGCGATTAGTCAGGGTGGGATGGTACTCAGCCTGGTACGCTTATTATGGCTCTTTGGCGCAACGGGAGCCTTGCTTTCTCTGTCTGGCATTCTGGCAAAAATGACCTTGAGCGCTTCTGGAGAAGCGGCTAAGAAAATCTTTGGAGTGGCAAAAGGATTAGTGGCAACTGCGGCTTTGGCAGCGGCTACAGGCGGGGTTGGTGCTGCGGCAGGTGGGGCGGCAGCCGCGGGAGGAGGGGCAGCGGCTGGTACAGGAGCTACTGGAGCAGGAGCGGCAGCAACAGCCGCAGGTACAGAAATGGCACATCTCGCCAAATCGCAAGGCTTTAATAAATTGGGAACAGCCCTTGATGCAGTGGGTGCCCATAAACAAGCCAGAGTAGCTTATGGCATGGCTCGAAGCAGTGACCTTTCAGCCAGACAAGATCGCTTGCAAACAAAAATAGATGGCTTTGGTGGTGCGTCAAGCAAGCCCCAAGCTAATCAATCATCACCAGCATCTTCAGACCTTGGTTTTTCTGCTTCTGCTGGAGTCAAAAAAGATATTCTCTCAGGCTTTGGGGGTTCATCAGATGAGTTTCGTTCAGCTTATAGTGGGCTATCTTCTCATATGGAAGCAGCAGGCTTTTCCCCCGATGGCTTTGCTTCCCAATACCCGCAAGCGGTAGGGATGATGGCGAAAACCTATACCCAATCCCAGCAGGAAATAGATGATGCCACAGCCCCTTTATGGGAGACCGCTAACAGAGCTGGAGTGGATGCCGAACTACTTTCTCTTCTTGAGCAGGCAAAAAAACAAGATGGTTGACGCGAACGCAACACCTTTTTGGTTGCTATCCTTTGCGCTCTTCAGCTTTGCGGATTTGCGTTATCGCCTGGTACCAGCGATTGAGATTTTCTTCTTGGCAAGCCTTTTTATTGCCGCTTCTGGTTCTTTCCCTCAGGTTCTTGCAATTGTCCTGGCGGTAGCTTGGGGCATCTTTACTTCTTTCCCCGGATTTCTGGTTATCCCAGCCTTATTCTTCCCTCCAGCTTGGGTGTTATTACTGACCGGATTTGGCGTTCGGCGCGGCTTAATTGGCAGAGCAGACCTTCTTGCCCTAGCTGGCATCGCAGCTTTATTTCCTTGGACAGCCCTAATTCTATCTGTCTTGGGGGTGGAATTATGGCGCAGATGGTGGCGGAAACGCTACCCAAACGATGGACTTTCCCCCGCCTTGCCGGGCATGTTATTGGGACTGTCTGTCTTTAGCCTTGCCCAATGGCTTTGGGTTGTATAAAGCCGTTGTTTTTTGGGGAATGTTTTGTGCTGCAAGTATTTCTCTTTCAGCAATAATCATCGTAGAGAAAAGAATTTAACGCATATCAGGGGGTACCCCCATGCGGAATCTTCTATACTGCCGCCATGAGAGCAGGTGTTATTGGCGTTCCAACCCCCTATCAGATTTTTGGCGAATTTGCCGGGCTCCCCTTTTGGGGAGGCGGTCTTACACTACTAGCAGCTGCTCCTGGTGTTGGAAAAACAAGTTGGATGTTGCGGATGCTTTTTGATGCCGCGGCCCAAAATATCCCCACCGCTATAGGCTGTTATGAGCATACCGAAGAAGAATTGAAATACAGAATATCCCAACAGGCTTCTGCCATGCTTGCAGGCCCTCATGGGGAAGCAGAGCAATTCGCCAGAGAAGATAAATTAGCAGAATGTGGGAACGCAGTCTTGCTCTCTTTGGATGATCGCCGTGATACGGTGCGTGGCTTGGAAGATGTTTTACTGAACACCTACAACTTCCCTCAAAAAGGAAAGGCCCTGCTGACTGTGGATTATCTCAACCGTATGCCAGTGGTTGGACTAACAGGGATGATCCCCTTGGAGTTGCGTAGCGGAGAAGCCGCCGCGGCTTTACGTGCGATGTCCAGACGACATGAATGGGCGATTATTGTGGCTGCCGCTTTAAAGGCAGAAAGTTTTTATTTGGACGAAGATTTTAACCTGGGGCATTTACTAGGCGATGAGCGTGTGCCTTATGAAGCAGATCGTGTCCTTTTGGTTTCTCGAGAAGGTGAGCCTGCCAACTGTGGTTGTCTTAATCTGGTGGTGCATACCCTCAAAGACCGTACTGGTCCAACCCGCACCTGGAAGCTCCAGTTCTGGGGAGAGCGTTTCTACCCTGCACTCGAATCTGAATTCGATGAGCATATCCAATAGGCGGACTTGATGAGTAGTGTTGCAGATATTCTGCTTGGCATTTTCAGGGAAGCATGGCAGGTACTGGTCGCATTGACCTTGGCTATTGGGTTGTTGGCTGGGCTAGCACAAATCCTGCGTCTCTCCGCAGGCACAATGATTGGCGCAAATCTGTGGGTCTGGGAAGCGATGGCAGGTATTTCCGGTGTATTGATGCTGGTTCTTTTTGCCTTTTTAGGTATTCCTGTTTTGGTAGAAGCAACCTCATCTTCCATCCCCGGTGGGGCTGGGTGCGGACCGATTAATGATTTGGGTACATTTTCAGCGATGCTGATCGCAGGGCTGGCGGGTTTGCGCATGTTGAAAGCGACCTTTTTGGCAGTCTTGTCGGCATCTGCTGGAGGGGCAAGTAATACGACTAATGCCTTGATTGAAATCGTTGAAGCGATGTTTGGGATGCTACTGGCAAGTGTCGCCGTCCCTGCTGCGGCAATCTTTTTAGGTGCATGTTGACACTATTTTTGGAGTATATCTATGAGTTTTTCAGGTGCTAATCCCCAGTCTTTACTGGATGATGGTCCAGGACTTTTTGGCCCCGTCATGGAGCAAATCCTAATTCTAGCCAGAGATGCGTGGGGTTTTCTGGTTGGGTTGATCGTCGTTGTTGCCCTGCTGGGTGGTTTGTTTTATGTCCTGCAAGGCAGTGCGGGGATGGCATTTGGTGGTTCCAAGATGGCGACCTATGCCATTTTGGGTGTGGTGGGCTTGGTGATTATGGTGCTAATTGGTTTTCTAATCTTGCCGCAGCTCGGAGAGTTGCTGGAAGGCTTTAAACCCAACCCTCCTTTTCGTCCAGCCCCACAACCTTGGGAAGAAATAGGCAGATTGCTAAAGGGACACCTTCCTTATGTTTAACGATCGTGACCTAAGCATTATGGGCGTAGGGGCGATTGCGGCGGTAATTTGCCTGCTCATTCCTTCTCTGGGGCTGGTTGCTAAAGGGATTATCGCATTTGTGATTTTGATGATCTTCATGGCCTTGGCTTTGATTCGCTTGGGCCCAGACCGCGTGCCGATGGAAGTCTTTCTAAAACGACGCATCAAATTTGCAACCCAGGTTCGGCAGCACACCTATCACGGGAGACGTGATAGAGCTATCCCTACAACACATATCCCAAAAACACCTTCTCATTTTCGCCCCTTATCTTTGCAACTGGATGATAGCAATATCTATTGGGTGGTTTCTATTTGGCTGGCAGTGATAGGGATTTATTTTGTGATCTGGTTACAAAATGGGGGTGCTGAAGAAATTTCTTTTTGGATCAGACAACTATAGGCATTAGGAGAAAGAATGATTTTTTTATTATCCCTCATTGGTGCATTGGCATTGGCTTCGATTCCCCTTCTTCTGGGGTGGAGGCGTACATATAGTGCCGCACAAATGGCCAGGCAGATGGGCGTAGCCCCACCTGAGAAACGCGTTGATCTGGAGAAGATGGCGCGCCAAACAGGAACAGGCTTGACGCTTAATCAAATTCTTTTTGGCTTCCTGACTTGGGCTGGGGGAGGTCTTGTTGCTGGTTTGACTTTGGGCATGGTGCCTGCTATTTTATTCTCTATTGCGGGGGGATTGATCTATAGCGGTTCACTATCTGATATTCGGCAGGCTTTTCGCTTGCAGCAAGCCAAAGATATTTTGCGTGGCTTATCTGTGGTAGAGACTTTGTTGGGGCAAGGGAGAACCTTGCAGGATTCTTTGGAAGGGGCAGCCAGATCGGTTGGACCAGATGGTCGTCTTGTTCTCGAAGATTTGGTCTTGCGCTTGCGTACAGCAGCTTCTGATCAGGCAGCGAAGGCAGTCAAGGAATGGACGTTGACTTGGGACAATCCAGCCGTTGATATTGTAGCGACCTCTTTGCTCGCATCTATTGAAGGGCGAATTGAAATCTCTCCACTGATTGCTAATCTACGCACAACATTGGGTGCTGTTGTGGAAGTTCTATCTCGTGCGCGTGCAGCCTCCAAAGGTATCGAATGGCAAGCTCGTTTTCTAGCACTTTTTCCGCCAGGAGTGCTGGTTGTGATTTCAATTATGACACCAGAGAACGGACGAATGTATGCGCAGAATCCAGTTTTTCTCTTGCCTGTACTGCTTGGTTCAGGACTGTCCTATTGGCTATCTATGCGGATGGTTCGCAACGGACTTTCAATTGAAGCTTCGATGGGGTTACAGTCTGGGGAAGTAGGTATGATCCAGTTGGATCGGATAGGGAAGGTTCTCTAAGACTCTATGAAAGGTTTATTGAAAATCACCGGTGGGGCAATCGCTCTCCCCTTCTTATGTGGAATTGTTTTTGTGGTTGCCTATGTGGTAATGGTGGGGGTTGCTATTCCGCAACTACCTTCCTGGGCGCAACCCAGTCTAACCAAGTGGCTTTTGGATATCCCTCAGGATAGTGATAATTATGATGCGCCAGCCTGGAATGAATACGATCCTACGCGTGCTTTTTCTGGCACTTGGACGGACTATATAGGTTTAGATGCAGAGATTATTGGCATTCCTTTATGGGGACCGCTAACAAAATGGGGTGAAGTTTATGAAAAGCCCTTATTAGGTTGTACATACCATGATTCGAACTATAGTTCTCACACTGGCGTTGATTTCCCCGTAGATGTGGGCACACCGCTTCATGCTGTCTTGAGCGGTGAGGTTGTTTGGGCAGGGATGAATGGTCCCTGGGGTAGATTGGTTGTGATTGAAAATAATGGCTATCAGGTTTGGTTAGCGCATTTTAGCGAAATCTATGTGGAAGAAGGGCAAATCATAGAACGGGGAGATATTTTGGGACTATCCGGAGGTGACCCGGCTGATCCTGGTTCTGGAAATTCTTCTGGACCGCACCTGCATTATGGGATCAAGCAGCGTGATGGAGATGATTATTGGTGGGTTAATCCAAACCAGTTTTTCACGTCGGATGATTATCTCCCTTGGGGATGTTCCGACTAAAGCTACAATGGCCGTACATATCCGAAATATCCTCTTTGCAGGCACAGAGAGTTTGGAGATTTCTCCAGGGCGTTGGACAGATACCTTTCTCTATCCCATTTCTTATAATCACTCTCTTCCCCCTTGGGACTATGGTCGTGCGGTGCGGACAAAGATCAATACTTTAGCCAAGTACCGGCGGGGAGCCTCTCTATGGATACAGGTTGAATCACCAGGTAGGTGGTATTGGGAAGAGGTAAAATCTGCTCTTTACGGTTTGCCTCTTGCAACGGCAATTACACGTAGAGACACTCGCCCTGTGTTGACAGATTTTTCTTTTATCCCGCGTACTTTTATTAAACCCTCACCTGGTGCGCCCGCTGCCGAAAGTTGGCAGCCTTTTGATATGGCAGATGAAGAAATCCAAGCCTTACGTGTTTTGGCGAGGATCAAGACAGGCTACACATCGGAAGTTTCTTCTCTAACCGGTTATAGTGTTTGGAAGGCGAGACGAATACTGCGAGATTTGCATAAAAAGGAATTGATTGTTTTCCATGAAGAACCACCCAAAGAACAGGATGAGAGAAAAAGTTTTTATCCATTCTGGAGTGTGAAGCGGAAAGGCGTTTCATTAGCTTTGCGTAGCTGGGGAATCCCAAAGGGAGCTAATTTTACAGCTTATAGAGAAAGACGAAACCCTAAAGATGGACGGCATCGACGTACTTCGCGTTTGTGGATTGCTTCTTTACGTAGGGCATGGTCTGGGGCTGAGATTTGGACAGGTTGGAGCGAAGTCCAAATACCTGGTTTGAGAACCGCACCAGATGCGTTAGCTTGGGGAAAGTTAAATGGACATGAAACTTTATTTTGGTTGGAGGTAGAGGGGGGAGGAACTTCTGGGAGGGTGATTATGCAGCGTTCAGCAAAGCGTTTTCGGAAGGCGATCTTATATGCAGAGGAGCATGATCTCCATTTGGTCTTTGCCTTGCTTGCCAAGCCTTGGGCTGGGAGAGCGGCGAGATTGGCTTTTGTGGGGGTGCCTGAAAATATAGCGGTTGTTGTTGCTGATTGGAAGGGGTTTGGGGCTTTGCCTATTCCGCAGTGGAAGAGAGTGGTTTTCGGGAGGGGATTGAAACACTGAGCGAACTCTAAGGAAAAACCTAAAAGGGCGAATTTTCAGGTGTTTTTTGGAAAAACAGAGATGTTATCTCCTAGTGTAGCGTTTCGCTATCTTGATTATTTTCACTTGGGTTTATAAACGTAATAAAGCCTCCTTATGGGGAGTATGTTTGTTATGGCTCGGTTGAGAAAGATAAGCTAGCTCGATTTCCTTTTTCATCTACGTAGGAATAATTGTAATCACCAGTACCCTTGTGAAGATATGAAGTAACAAGATTTCCAAGCGCATCTGTTTTTTTTTGATAATCAACAGTCCATGCTGATGTTACCTGGCTCCCATCGCTACAAACTGTCTCGCTGTAATTTGAAGATACTGTAATTACGCTATTAGGTTCAAATCCGGTTAGATTTATTCGAACATCCCACTCACAGGGGCGAATTAATTTATTACTAACTAAGCTAGCTGCTGCTTCTGTTGAATGTGCGGGCGTATCTTGTTCAGATAAAGACCACACTTTAATATCATCTAAGTGTACTTCTTCATTGCCTCCAATATAAAAACCTATGCCGCCACTTTCTCGGACAAGTGGTAAATTAGCTTCTGTGGTTGATGCTAATTTATCATCGACGTAGAAACTTAGTGTGCTCTGATCAAGCTCGAAACGAAACGTATACCATTGGTTATGTCTAATTGAATAGCTCTTACTAATATCATATCCACCCCATTCTACGTTCTGTGCTACATCAAACTCAGATAAAGCTATATAGTTATCATTACTACCTATATAGAAAGTATAAAATGCACTTCCGCCGTCTGCACTGTCAACGACAATTAGAAAAGGACATGGCGACAATTAGAAATGCCCATAGTTAT